>Ga0172380_10007749_pt1 | contig 11980 bp, 11 predicted proteins | sample Leawe162metaG_FD_119747 | JGI IMG/M metagenome (GOLD analysis project Ga0172380, IMG submission 119747) | Leachate microbial communities from a municipal landfill in Southern Ontario, Canada - Leachate well 162 metaG | ecosystem: Engineered > Solid waste > Landfill > Unclassified | place... | reverse complement strand
TCGCGCTGGGGCGTTGCCGCCGGTTACCGCAGCGCCTGCGGGATCTTTGTCGGTGACACCATACTCATGGTGCTATCGGCCACCGGCGCGGCGTCCTTTCTGCTGGCGACCCCGGCCTTGTTCACGGCGATCAAATACGCCGGGGCCGCCTACCTGGCGTGGATAGGCATCGCCCTCATCGTCTCGGCAAGGGCTATCTGGCGTGGCAGGGCCGAGGTGGCCGAGGACCAGCCGCAGGCGGACGGGTCGCGCCCCTTTCACAAGGCGCTGCTGATCAGCCTGATGAATCCGAAGGCGATCCTGTTCTTCATCTCCTTCTTCATTCAGTTCGTCGATCCCCGTTATCCGCACCCGGAACTGTCCTTCATCCTGCTCGGCGTCATCGTCCAGTTCTTCAGCGCGCTATACCTGTCGCTGCTGATATTCGGCGGGGCCAATCTCGCGCTGCAGTTTCGCCGCCGACGCTGGCTAGCCGCTTCTGGCACGGCGCTGGTCGGCGGACTTTTCGTCAGTTTCGGGGCAAAGCTGGCGAACAGCGGCTTGAGCTAGGGGACATGCTCACCTGTTCGGCTGAGGATAGCGGTAGTAGATTGCGTTGAGATAGGTTGCGACCGCCTGGACGTCGGAGTTGCTCCATTCGAGCTTGGAGCTGACCTGCCAACGGCGTACTTCCGCAACGAGGCTTCCCCAGTCCGTCGCCGCTTTCTTCGCCCGCCAATGCACCTGCACCGTGTGGCAAGCGTCGCAATAGGTCGAGTACAGCAACTCGCCGCGCCCTTGCTGGGCGACAGCGATACCGCCATACAAGGCCAACAACAGCAAACACCAGCTCCAGCGTCGAATCATTTGGCTCTCTCCAGTTCCGTCCTGCCAGTGTACCGCGGATAAGAACACCCCGGAGGCGATGTTAAGACCTTCCATGGCCTAGTCGAGGTCTTCGTCGCACGCCGGTTGCAGGCGCCTCGATCCGGCACTGGCGGGCAGGACCCGTTCCCAGGAGCGCGCCGGCTTGCTAAGATCGCGATCGTGCGGATCAAGGGCCGAAGCCCGGGCGGCAGAGGCGGCGATCAGGCGCCTGCTCAAGGAGGAGAAGCTCGCAGTCTTGCACTGATCATTGAAACGATCCTCATGATGCAACACCGAACCATGCACAAAGGAGCTCTCGCGTGAACCGATCCGAACCCAACGCAGCGGTCGCTACATCCGCCGGCGGCAGACAATGAGCATCTACGACGAGCTTCCGGTCCAGCCGGCCAACCACACGCCGCTGTCGCCGCTGCGCTTTCTCGAGCGCGCACAAGGCTATTTCGCCGATCGCATCGCTGTCGTGGCGGGAGAGCGGCAGTTGACCTGGCGGGAAATCGCCTCTCGCAGCAAGCGTCTGGCTTCTGCGCTGAAGCGGCATGGCGTCGAACGTGGCGATACGGTATCCGTGCTGGCACCCAACGGCCTCGAAATCTTCGAGGCGCATTTCGGCGTGCCGATGTGCGGCGCGGTGCTCAACAACATCAACACGCGGCTCGAGGCGGCGACGGTCGCCTACATTCTCGAGCACTGCGAGGCCAAGGTCTTGCTGGTGGATAGCGAATTCGGCGCACTGGCCAAGGCAGCAGCGGCAGGCCTCGCCAATCCGCCGCTGCTGGTGGACATCGTCGATCCCTCGGCAGCGCCCGGTGAACGCGTCGGCGCATTGGACTACGAAGGCCTGCTCGCGCAGGGCGACGAGAGCGGTTGCCAACGCGAGCCGCTGAGCGAGCTGCAGCCGATTTCACTGATCTACACGTCGGGAACCACGGGGCGTCCGAAAGGCGTGGTCTACGACCATCGCAATGCGTTCGTCGAATCGGTGGGCAACATGCTGTCCTGGGAGGTACAGGGCGCGGTCACCGCTCTTTGGGCGGTGCCGATTTTCCATGCCAACGGCTGGTGCTACCTCTGGCCCTTTGCCGGCATCGGCGCCAAGAATGTCATGTTGCGACGGCCAAGCGGCAAGGCGGTGCTCCAGGCGGTCGCAGATCATCAATGCACCCATGTGCTTGGCGCACCGGTCATCGCGCAGTTCATGGCCGAGGTGCCCGCAGCCGAGCGGCCGAAATTCTCTCATGCGGTAAAGATGCTGACCGCGGGGGCTCCGCCCATGCCGAGCCATTTCATGGAACTGGAGCAAATGGGTGTGCAACTGGACCAAGGCTATGGACTTTCCGAGGTCTGGGGGCCGGCCATCTTCCGCACTCCCGATCCGCGCTGGGCCAGCATGACATCCTTGGAGCGTGCTCGCCTCAAGACCCGGCAGGGTATCCCGAATCTGGTGCTCGACGACGTCGTCGTGGTCGATCCGGCGACCCACGCTCCCGTGCCGCGCGATGGCGCCACGCTCGGCGAGGTTCTGTTCAAGGGTAACGTCGTGATGCGTGGCTATCTGAAGGACGCCAAGGCGACAACGGAAGCCTTAGCGAACGGTTATTTTCATTCCGGGGATCTCGCTGTCTGCCACCCCGACGGTGCGATCGAGTTGCGCGACCGGTCCAAGGACATCATCATTTCCGGCGGGGAAAACATCTCCTCCATCGAAGTCGAGAAAGCGATTTGCGAACACGCCGGCATCGCCAGCGCGGCGGTAATCGGCGTACCCGATAAGAAATGGGGGGAGGTTCCGTGGGCCTTCGTCGAGGCCAAGCCAGGCGCGGATCTCACTGCAGAAGACGTATTGGCGCACGCCCGGGCAAGGCTATCCGGTTTCAAGCTGCCCAAGGGTGTGACCTTCGGACCTATCCCGAGAACGGCCACCGGGAAGGTACAGAAATTCGTGCTGCGCAAGTTGCTGGAGGACAAGATTCCATGAGCGATGGCGCGGAGATACGCGCGCACTCCTGCAGATCGAGGCGGAGCGTTCTCCTCCCATCGCATAGCTGATAGAATGACTCAACTATTGAGCCGCATACGGAACCCGATGGTTCTCCGGCTCAATGGTGGATGCAGTTGCGACCCAATTGGAGAAATCGATCATGGCCACCTGGTTTGCGAAGCAAGTCAGCCCGACCGCCGAAATCCGCTCTGCGGTGCCGCCCGGACTTGCTCAGACAGAGGCATCATCGGCGCCGCAGACCATGCGCCGCACGATCTATGCGCCGATATTGCCGGTCCAGACTGCCGCAGCGACAGACAGAGGAATTCGCATTACGGCGCAACTCCTGCCCTACAGGAAGATCGCGCTGGTGGTCGACCGGCCGCTGCTAAGCGGCATTTCCTACTGGTGCACCAGTCAGACAGAGGCAGCGCGTTGCTCACCGCTGGCGTCGGCGCTGTTCGCGGGCGGCGGCGTGGAAAGCATCCTGCTTCACGAGACGAACGTCACTGTAACGCTCGACGGCACTGGTGAAGAGTCCCGCGATACCGCTGCGCAGCGCTTCGGTGAGACAATACGCCAGCACCTGGAGTCGGGCCGAGCAGCGATGACCGACGCCTTCCTGGCGGGCCTGCCTGGCGAGGAACAGATACGAGCGAGCCTGCAAGCCGTTATCGATGCCGAGGTCAACCCGAGCATCGCCGGGCATTCGGGCCAAATCACGTTGACGGCAGTCAAGGGCAACACGGCATACATCAAGATGGGGGGCGGCTGCCAAGGCTGTGCCTCGTCGGGCCTTACCTTGCGCATCGGCGTGGAGCAGGCATTCAGGGCCGCCGTGCCCATGCTCGGCGCGCTACTCGACGAAACAGACCACTCGGCTGGCGACAACCCTTACTTTACCAACCCGGCTCCGGGTAGCCGGGCCTAAGCCATGCCCAGACTCGACATGCTGCAGCTCACGATAAAGGTGGGGGAGCGCGGCCTTGGCCGCAATCCGCGCTACGAGATCAACGGGTTTGATCTGGAATTCGACGCGATCGAAGGTGGCTGCGGCCCCAATGAAACGCTCAAGCTGGTCGGCAAGCCGAAAAGGTTTCCGCGTTCCATGACCCTCACCGGTCCCGATGAGGGCTGCTGGGACATCAAGGAGATCATCGCAACCTACCACGTGGCGACTGCCGACTTCAACGCAAACGACAGCGGCCCTTACACCCTGCGCCTGGGCGCCGTGACACTCGACGCCGAAACCAAACTGAATCTTTGGTATGAGCGCCCACCCCCGCTGCTGGAAGTGTGAGCAGCCACCAAGCTTTGCCGCGGCCATTTGCGTTGATCGAATGACAGACCATCCCCGAGGAATGTGATTGAATCAGATCGTCGGTGTCGCCAGGTAGGCGGCGATGTCGGCGAGGTTCTGGCTCGACAAGCCGGAGTATCTGCCCATGTCGCCGAAATTGCTGTTGATGGCGCTCTGAATGACGGTCGGACTATTGGCGCCTGCCAGCACATTCGAACTCGACGGGACTACGCCATGGCAACTACCGCAATTGTTGCTTGCGTATAGCGCCTTGCCGTTGGCCGCGGATGCCACTGCCGCGGGGTCGGTCACGGCAAAGGTGCGCGTTACGGTCGCTGCCGCGGCGAAGCTGCTGTTGCCGGCCTGATTGGCCGTGATGGTGCAATTACCTACGGTTACCGGTGTCAGCGTATTGCCGCTCAGCGTGCATACCGTGGGCGTGGTCGAGGCGAAGCTTACGACCAGACCCGAGCTGGAACTCGCCGACAAGGTGACAGGAGTTCCCAACTTCTGCGCGCCGGGGGAGGCGAAGCTGATGCTTTGACTCGGCAAGACGATGCCGCCCGCAGACGCGACCGTAAAGCTGTTGACCACGGTAACCGCCGCGTTGTAGCTTGCGTTGCCGCTTTGCTTAGCGCTTAGACGGCACGTTCCCGCTGCCACCAAGGTCAAGGTGCTGTTGCTCACCGTGCACACCGCAGGCGTGCTGGATGTGATGGTCACGGCAAGACCGGATGTCGCCGTGGCCGATAATGCCGGCGGCGCAACACCCAGCGTCTGATTGCCGGGCGATGCGAAAGTGATGGTCTGTGTTTTCAGCGCCGTGCCGCTGCCGTTTCCGACCACGCTGGCCATGTAGGTGGCAATGTTGTCGGCGATGGCGCTGGTGATAGAACTCCGCACAGAACCCATGCCCCCTTCGTTCTCCCGTATCGCGCTCAATATGTTGGCCGCGTTGACCGCGTCCGGCATGCGGGCGCCGTGACAGCTCTGGCAATTCGCTTCATAAGCCGTCTTGCCGGCAGCGGCGTCACCGGGTTGACCAGTGCTGGTGGTCAAGCCACGGGTTTCATGGCCAGACTCCATTTCGTTTTCAAGATCACGCAGCGTCTTTCCCTGCTCAACCAACTTTTCCTGGATCTCATCGAGTACACCGTCGTGTGCGTCGCCCTTGCGCGATCCGTTGGCGGCCACCAAGCTGGTGCCGATCGGGTCATCGGGCAACTGGCTGACATCAATCCCCTTGGCCAGCAACTCGGCCCTGGCCCTTTGGGCAGCAGCGCGGACCCGCTCGGCGGAATAGGTCTTGACTTCGTTGGGGTCGAACTTGTCGAAGGCATCGGCAGCGGAACCGGTGGCGCTCAAATTGGCCACCAACATGTCAGTCACCGGCGTGATATTGACGTTGCCTGCCGCTTGAACCAAGGAATGCAGTCGGCGCGGTGCGCCGGTGGCGACATCGCTATAGGCCACCCGCGCCACGCAGGGCAGCGTGAGCTTGCTGACATCGACGCTATAGCTGCCGTCTGCGAGCGTCCTGACCGGGGACGCATCGCCCGCGATGCATTTGAGGCTGACCTGCCCATTGGCAATCGCCAGACCGGTAGCAGCCACGCCGCTCACCGTGGAGCCCGCGACGGGAAGACTGCCGCCGCCGCCACCACCACACGCAACCAGCATCGCCGTCAGCGCCGTGCTGGCGAGCGACCGTGCTACTACCTTGAAGTTGATTCGCATGATTGGACTCCTTGAGTAAACGCAGCGTGCAGGAAGGACTCGATCCATCGCCGCCAAAGCGGACCACTGCGTTTGCGCCGGGCCCAGCGACAGCGTCAAGTCATTATAAGTGGGAAAAATTCCCATTGTCAAATCCCCTGCCGCGATTTCTGTTGCGACGGTCCGCACCGAGCCGTCGATGCGAACTTGCGGCGACCGGCTGGCTTGCGCCATTCGCTTCTTTGGGCTGCCCGCGACCTCACCTGCCGCTGGGCTGTTCGGCGAGCAGTTCAGCCATGACATAATCGCCGTATGGAAAGTATGGTGACCCTCAGTTGCAGCGACGCGGCTCGTCGTGGCTTGCCCGGCGACTGCCGCGCCTGTTTGCCGCTGCGCGCATCGCTGTGTTCCTCGACTGGCTCGCGCGCGGGCCAGGACGCCCGGAAACCGTGAGCGAGCACTTTTTTGCCCCCTGTCCGCGCGGGCTGGAAGCCTTGTTGGTCGAAGACCTGCAGGCCGAAGGCGGGCAAGCGATCAGGGCTCTGCCGGGCGGCGTGCAGTTCGGCGGCAGCTGGGAGACCTGCTATCGCGTCAATCTGCAGTCGCGCATCGCCAGTCGCGTGCTCTGGCGCGTCGGACACGGCCCCTACAAGAACGAGGACGACGTCTATCGCCTGGCCAGCAGCGTGGACTGGCCGGCGTTGTTCGCCGTCGGTGAGCGTCTGCGCGTTTATGTCACGGCGGTAAAGTCGCCGCTGAAGAGCCTGGACTTCATCACCCTGCGCGTCAAGGACGCGATCTGCGACCGCTTCCGCGCCGCGTACGGCAGTCGGCCGAGCGTGGACACCGCCAATCCGCAGGTGCGTCCCCATCTGTTCCTGACGGCCGATACGGCGACCCTTTACCTCGATACCTCGGGAGAACCGCTCTGGGCACGCGGTCACAAGATCGCCAAGGTGGCGGCACCGGTCAAGGAAAATCTTGCCGCGGGAATCCTCCGCCTGATCGATTGGCGACCGGGTACGCCGCTGCACGATCCGATGTGCGGCAGCGGCACTTTTCTGCTCGAAGCGGCGCAGATCAGTCTCGGCGACGCGCCGGGCCTGTCGCGCGACGCCGAGGAATTCGGCTTTGCCCGGCTGCACAATTTCGATGCCGGACTATGGGCGCGCCTGCGTCGAGACGCCGCGGCGCGGCGCCAAATGGCACCAGCGAAGATGCCGATCTGGGGTTCGGACGCTAGCGCCGACGCCGTCGCCCGCTGCCGCCAGAACCTCGCCTACGCCGGCTTGGACGGCCTGGTCGAGGTCAAACAGAGCGACATCCTCGAGGCCGCAGCCCCGGCGTCGGCGGGAATACTCATCGCCAATCCGCCCTACGGCGAGCGACTAGGAGAACGGACCGAACTCGCCGCCTTCTATCCGCGCCTGGGCGATGCGTTGAAACGCCACTTCGCCGGCTGGGACTGCTGGTTCTTCTCCGCCGACACTGCGCTGCCCAAACTGATCCGTCTGCAGGTGAAGCGCAAGATTCCCCTCTACAATGGCGCCATCGAATGCCGCCTCTACCGCTTCCCGGTGGTCAGCGGTAGCAATCGTTCACACAATGTCTAAGTGCTGAATGCTGGAGCCCAGGTCCCGGTCCTTGGCATCCTTGCCGCGCAGCTTGATTTCCAGGCGCAGGTCGTTCAGCGAATCGGCGTTGCGCAACGCGTCTTCGTAGCCGATTCGGCCCGCCTCGTAGAGGTCGAACAGCGCCTGGTCGAAGGTCTGCATGCCCAGTTCGCGCGACTTCTTCATGATCTCCTTGATCTCGTGCACGTCGCCCTTGAAGATCAGGTCGGAGATCAGCGGCGAATTGAGCATCACCTCCACCGCCGCGGCGCGTCCCTTGCCCTCCTTGAGCGCGATCAGGCGCTGCGAGCACATGCCGCGCAGATTGAGCGAGAGATCCATGAGCAGCTGCTGGCGCCTCTCTTCGGGGAAGAAGTTGATGATGCGGTCGAGCGCCTGATTGGTGCTGTTGGCGTGCAGCGTGCCCAGGCAAAGGTGGCCGGTCTCGGCGAAGGCGATGGCGTGCTCCATGGTCTCCCTGTCGCGGATCTCGCCGATGAGGATGACATCGGGCGCCTGGCGCAGGGTGTTCTTCAGCGCCGCCTCCCACGAGTCCGTATCGACGCCGACCTCGCGCTGGGTGATGATGCAGTTCCTGTGCTCGTGCACAAACTCGACCGGGTCCTCGATGGTGATGATGTGGCCGTAGCTGTTCTGGTTGCGATAGCCGATCATCGCTGCCAGCGAGGTGGACTTGCCCGAACCGGTGGCGCCGACGAAGAGCACCAGGCCGCGCTTCGACATCACCACATCCTTGAGCACCGGCGGCAGCTTGAGTTCGTCGAAGTCGGGTATCTGCGTGTTGATGGTGCGCAGGACCAGGCCGGCGCGCGCCTGTTGCATGAAGGCGTTGACCCGAAAGCGGCCTATGCCGGCCGGATTGATGGCGAAGTTGCATTCCTTCTTCGCTTCGAACTCGGCCGCCTGCCTGTCGTTCATCACCGCGCGCGTCAGCTCCAGGGTGTGCTGCGGCGTCAGCGCCTGCTGTGTCGCCGGCGTCACCTTGCCATCGACCTTGATCGCCGGCGGAAAGCCGGCGGTGATGAACAGGTCGGAGCCCTTCTTGGCCACCATCATGGCCAGCAGCTGGTGCATGAACTTAAGTCCGTCGTCGCGTTCCATGGTTCAGCCTCCAGGGAAGGAATCCTTGTTGACGGCCTTGGTGCGCGCTTCGGCGGCGGAGACGATGTTGCGCCGGACGAGGTCGATCAGGTTCTGGTCCAGGGTCTGCATGCCGAAGTTCTGCCCCGTCTGGATGGCCGAGTACATCTGGGCGATCTTGGCTTCGCGAATCAGGTTGCGGATCGCCGGCGTGCCTATCATGATCTCGTGTGCGGCGACGCGACCTGTGCCGTCCTTGTTCTTGAGCAGCGTCTGCGAAATAACTGCGCGCAGCGACTCGGAGAGCATGGCCCGCACCATTTCCTTCTCGGCCGCAGGAAAGACGTCGATGATGCGGTCGACCGTCTTGGCCGCCGACGAGGTGTGCAGCGTGCCGAACACCAGGTGTCCGGTTTCGGCCGCGGTCAGCGCCAGGCGTATCGTTTCCAGGTCGCGCATTTCGCCGACCAGGATCACGTCCGGGTCCTCGCGCAGCGCCGAGCGCAGGGCGTTGGCAAAGGTCAGGGTGTGCGGGCCGACCTCGCGCTGGTTGATCAGGCACTTCTTCGACTGGTGCACGAACTCGATCGGATCCTCGACCGTGAGGATGTGCCCGTACTCCTTGTCGTTGATGTAGTCCACCATGGCGGCCAGCGTGGTCGACTTGCCCGAGCCAGTCGGCCCGGTGACCAGCACGATGCCGCGCGGCGTCTCGGCGATTTCGCTGAAGATCTTCGGACAGTTGAGCTGCTCGAGCGACAGCACCTTGGAGGGGATGGTACGGAACACCGCGCCGGCACCGCGTTGCTGGACGAAGGCGTTGACGCGGAAGCGCGCCAGGTTGGGCACTTCGAAAGAAAAGTCGATTTCCAGATTTTCCTCGTAGTGCTTGCGCTGGCTGTCGTTCATGATGTCATAGACCATGGCATGAACATCGCGGTGCTCCATCGCCGGCAGATTGATGCGGCGCACGTCGCCATTGACGCGGATCATCGGCGGCAAACCGGAAGAGAGGTGCAGGTCGGACGCCTTGTTCTTGACGACGAAGGCGAGAAGTTCGGTGATGTCCATGGCTGGCTTTCGCGGCGTGGGCGTATCGGTGCGATGCTATACTGGGCCTCGCTTTCGGGGCATTATGACTATAATTTCCGCGAACTTGCAAGCGAGCCTGTGCTCGACCGTGCAAGAAAATCTCGACGCAGTTCGGGTGCGCATTGCGAACGCGGCAATCGCCGCGGGACGCGACCCGCGGTCGGTGCAGTTGTTGGCGGTCAGCAAGACCTGGCCCGCAGCAGCGGTGCGAGCCGCTGCCATGGCCGGGCAGCGAGCCTTCGGCGAGAGTTACGTGCAGGAGGCCATCGCCAAGATGGGCGACCTCGCCGCTCGGATGCCACCTCAGTCGCCGGGTCTGGATCTCGAATGGCATTTCATAGGACCTTTGCAGAGCAACAAGACCCAGGCGGTGGCGGAGCACTTTGCCTGGGTCCACGCCGTCGATAGGGAGAAGATTGCGGCACGGCTATCCAGTCAGCGGCCTGCGGCCCTGCCGAAGCTGCAGATCTGCCTGCAGGTGAACATCAGCGGCGAACAGAGCAAGAGCGGCGTGGCGCCGGCGGATGCCGCTCGGCTTGCGCGCGCCGTGGCGCAAATGCCGCGTCTCGAACTGCGCGGCCTGATGGCCATACCGGCGCCGGCCGCCGACATGCAGGTGGCGAGACGGCCATTCGCGCGCTTGCGAGAATTGTTGCTGCGCCTGAACAGCGAGGGCATGAAACTTGATACCCTGTCGATGGGCATGTCCGACGATCTTGAGGCGGCCATCGCCGAGGGCGCCACCATCGTTCGCGTCGGCACGGCGATTTTTGGAGAGAGAAAAGGATGAAGATCACGTTTCTTGGCGGCGGCAACATGGCCAACGCCCTGATCGGTGGGCTGCGCAAGCAGGGTTATTCGGCGGCCGGCATGCAGGTTGTCGAGCCGCTCGAAGAAAAACGCGCACAGCTCTTCGAAACCTTTGGCGTGCGCTGTTGCCCGGCGGTCGATGCGGCCAGCCTGAACTGCGAGGTGCTGGTGCTGGCGGTGAAGCCGCAGCAGATGAAAGAGGCGGTTCAGCCCTTGGCAGGCAAGCTCGCCGACCAACTGGTGCTGTCGATCGCCGCCGGCCTGCGCCTGGTCGACATCAGCCGCTGGCTAGGCGGTTATACGCAACTGGTGCGCAGCATGCCGAACATGCCGGCGCTGATCGGCGAAGGCATCTCGGGCGTCTACGCCGATCCCTCGGTGGACCGCGAGGGGCGGACCATGGCCGAGAAGATCCTGCACGCCGTGGGCAGCAGCCTGTGGATAGAGGACGAGGCGCAGATGGACGCCGTGACCGCCGTGTCGGGCAGCGGTCCTGCCTACGTCTTCTATTTCATCGAATCCCTGCAACTGGCGGCGCGCGCGCTCGGCTTCAGCGATCCCGAAGCGCGCATCCTGGCGGTTGAGACCGTCGTCGGCGCGGCCAAGCTGGTGGAGGAGAGCCCCGACCCGGCCGGGGTACTGCGCGAGAGGGTGACCTCGAAAGGGGGTACCACCGAGGCGGCGCTCGATTCCTTCAACAAGGACGGCCTGGCTGCGGCCATCCTGCGCGGCGTGCGTGCCGCTGCGGCGCGCGGACGCGAACTGGGCGATCAGTTGGGCCAGGACTGAGGGAGGAAATAGACGCTCATGTTGACGCAACTGCTGTATCAGATCTTCGACTGGCTCTTCGGCTTCTTCACCCTGGCGCTGCTGGCGCGGGTTGCGCTGCAGGCAGTGCGCGCCGCCCACCGCAATCCGCTCTCCCAGTTCGTCATCGCCGTCACCGACTGGGCAGTGGTGCCGGCGCGGCGGCTGATACCCAGCGCCTTCGGCATCGATCTGCCGACCCTGTTGCTCGCCTGGTTGACCCAGGCCATCTTCCACGCCCTGGTGTTCGGGCTGGTGGTGCCGACCGCCGCCCTGAGCCCGGCGTCCATCATCGGCGTCGCCCTGTTCGCTGCCCTGGCGACGCTGCGCCTCGCCGTCTACCTGCTGATCGGTGCCGTGATCGTCGCCGCGCTCCTGTCCTGGATCAATCCCTATGCGCCCATGGCGCCCCTGCTCAACGCCGTCGCCAGGCCCTTCCTGCAACCCCTGCAACGCGTCATTCCCCCCATAGGCGGCGTCGATCTGTCGCCGCTCGTTCTCTTGCTGCTGCTGCAAGTCGTCCTCTCCCTGCTCACCTGGCTGCAGCGGCTGGTATTGCCTTTCTTTCCCCTTTGAGCCATCCGCCCGGCCGCCCGAAGGATGGCTCGCTCCCGCTTGGCGGGAAGGCGCGCAGCGCCAAGGGTGCCCCATGAGCCATCCGCCCGGCCGCCCGAAGGATGGCTCGCTCCCGCTTGG
>Ga0172380_10007748_pt1 | contig 11981 bp, 25 predicted proteins | sample Leawe162metaG_FD_119747 | JGI IMG/M metagenome (GOLD analysis project Ga0172380, IMG submission 119747) | Leachate microbial communities from a municipal landfill in Southern Ontario, Canada - Leachate well 162 metaG | ecosystem: Engineered > Solid waste > Landfill > Unclassified | place... | reverse complement strand
GCCATTGAAATTAGGATGGCAAAGAATCCTGCAACGCTGTTCCTGTGCGATGAAGTAGGGCACCTGCTGTCGCATATCCGCTCCGGGATGAGCCAACATCATGCCAAGATCGTTCCGCTGCTGATGAAGCTGTATTCGGCGGCTGGGTCGATCTACAAGGGCAGAGAATTCGCGGAAGAGAACAAACAGCGAACGATAGTCGAGCCGCTATGTTGCATTTACGGAACATCCACACCGGAGAGATTTGCGGCTGGAATATCTCCGGATGAGTTGCAGGACGGTTGGTTGAGCCGGTGTCTAGTATTTTCATCGAATGACGTTCCGAGAAAGGTGCGAGGAAGGAACGAGTGCCCAGTTCCGACATCGCTAGCAGACGTTGCTAACAAGTGGTTTCTTCGACGTATTGCGAAACCAGAAGGTTCGGGGGACGTTAAGCGATTCGTCTCAGCAAGCGGAGGGAAGTACGTCAGCGAGGAAATTCCTGAACAGCTAATTGTTCCAACGACTGAAGACGCGGAACAACTGTTCATCGCGTTCGACGACGAGACTACCGAATTCGGAAAGAAGAATGCTGACCTAGCTTGTCTGTGGGCAAAGGGTGAAGAAAACGCTCGCCGAATTGCCTTGATCGTAGCGGCTGGAGAGTCGTTTGACAACCCCGTGATAACTCGTTCAATCGCAGACTACTCTTGCAGACTTGTCGAGTATCTTCTCGCAGATTTCGGTACTAACGTAGCAACGAAGCTGTCGGCGTGTGCGACCGAAGAGAGAAAACAGAAGATCGTATCGCTCATTGAGAGTTTCGGAATCGACGGTTGCTGCAAACGAGACATCACCAGGAAAACGAAATGGGTAAATCAGAAGGACCGAAGCGCGATGCTTTCGGATTTGATCGAAGCCGAGGAGATCATCGCGCATCCGAATATATCGGGAAAGACGCTGTTCTTCTGGACGGTTGAACATTTTGGCGAATACTCCAAGATTCACCCCGAAGTGCTGCACTCATAAGTAAATGGATAGAGAATCCGTAACCATCGTTCTCCCGCTCCCGGCGAAGGTGCTGCATCCCAATACGATGATAGCGAGCATCGGCGGGAGACTCTGTAAGGCTGCTGCGACGAAACGATTCCGTAGACTTGCAATGGAGGCGGTAGAAAGAGAACAAGTGGAAACTGCTCCGTGGGGCCAAGCGCTGGTGTCTGCCACTTTCTACCATTCGACGAAACGCTGTAGAGACCAGGACGGCGCTATGTCTTCGCTGAAGGCCGCTTACGACGGAATCGTTGACGCAGGGCTCGTCGAGAACGACGACCCAAAGCACATGCGACGTGAAATTCCTGAATTCGACACTGACCGTGGCTGTCCGAGGGTTGTTCTAACGATAACGAGACTTCAATGATTTCGATTCAGAAAGAGAAGAAGATTCGCGAACTGCTTAGGACCGGGTTATCTGATAGGGAAATCGGACGGTCTTCCGGCGTAGAGCATCATGTTGTGGCGAAGATGAGGCGCGCTATCGACGAAGCTCATTGCGTCTCCGAAGAAAAATCGCAGGACATACGATGGCTGCTGAAGCATGGAATGTCAGTCAAAGCAATTGAACTCCGCACCGGCGTTACCGAAAATGCCATCAAAGCAATTCGCAGGACGTACTACCTACAGAGGCGTGAGTCGGACGGAAGCGATGTCGCCATGTGTCCTACCTGCGGCGCAGTCATGCTTCCGAAAGTCGTTCCAGTTAAAGACGAGCCTGAAGAAGTCGTAACAAGCGAATCTCGCGGCTTGCTTCAAGTCGTCGAGGATCTCGTTCAACTGCAACGCATGAACGTAATTTATCACCCGCTGTTCTACTCTCTGGCCTGTCGCGCAGAGGAGGCACTCAACAGGAACGAAAGAGGCTGACATGCTGCACAAGACCCCGAGTAAGTTGATTTCTGACTTGACAATGACACGAACGGACCACACTTGGTTCTCCAAATTATCGAAAGCGCACCAGCAGTATGTTCGTGAAGTCGTCTGCGAAATGCGCAAGAATCCGGAGGTTCCGGCAACGGCAGTCGCAACCGCGTTGGTTACAGAACTCGACGTAGGCGTAAGCCACGTAACAGTAACTCGCACACTTAGATGGATGGTTCATAATGACAAGGCGTAATGCTCGTGAACTTCTGTCTCGTGCGCAGGAATCTGCCTCTCGGTTTGCAGCCGAGAAGTCGGCCGCTGATCTTTCGGCCTTGAAAAAGAAGAACGCGGAACTATTGCACGACGCAATGGCCCTTGAGAGGCAAGTCAGCGCGCTGATTCAGATTCAGCGCGATCCGACTATCCGCCCGTTCCAGCGATCCAAGGGGTCATCACCGAACGGCGTTGCAGTCATCGTTCCGGCAACCGATTGGCACGTCGAAGAACAGATTTCGGCCGACGCGACGAATGGCAAGAACCGCTTCGACCTCGCAGAAGCAGACGCGAGAATCAAGCGATTCTATCGCAAGATCGTCGAGCTAATCGACTGGCAGAGTCATCTTGCGCCTGTCATCGAGTTGTGGCACCCGCTCTTAGGCGACCTTATGAGCGGCTACATCCATGAAGAACTCATGGAGACAAACGCGCTAAGTCCTACCGAAGCGTGCGTGTTCCTCCAGGACATGCTTTGCTCTGGAGTTGATTTCCTTCTGCGTGAGACAAAGCTCCCGATCTACATCCCTACGTGCGTCGGGAATCATGGAAGGACGACTCCGAAAAAACGCATTAAGACCAGCGTACAGAACAGCTACGAGTGGCTTCTCTACAAGACGCTGGAGCGTCGTTACGAGAACCACAAGAGAGTAGTCTTCCGAGTCGGCCGGGGATACCACAATACGCAGCGCATTATGGGCCGGCTCGTTCGCTTCCATCACGGCGACGGGCTGCGCTACCAGGGCGGCGTAGGCGGAATCACAATTCCTGTCAACAAGGCTATTGCGCAGTGGGACAAGGTTCAAGCCGTTGACATCGACGTGTTCGGCCACTGGCACACGTTTCTGTGGTCCTATCCTAAGTGGGTTTCGTGCGGTTCGCTGATGGGCTACAGCGAATACTCTGTCGAGATCAAGGCAGAATTCCAGCACCCGTCGCAGGCGTTCATCGTTCTTGATCGGCGCTACGGTTTGACGAGCGCTGTTCCGATCTTCCTTACTCCCCCTGCTTCATCCAAGAGAAACACCAATGGCGGAAATTAGAAAGTTCAGCACAGGCGCGACGAGAGATTCAGAACACGGGAAGCTGGATTTCGAGGGCTTCCTATCTCCGCAAGCACTCGAAGCATTTGCTGAGTACATGGACGGGCACCGGGTACAACAAGACGGCGAGATAAGACCGTCTGACAACTGGCAACAAGGCATTCCGCTCGACGCATACATGAAGTCTGCCTGGAGACACTTCTTCGCATGGTGGAAGATTCATCGCGGCGGGGAAGTGAAAGATGAACGCGATGGCCACAACGTTTCTGCAATTGAAGCGGTATGCGGCGTTCTGTTCAACGCGATGGGGTACATCCATGAGATCAAGAATTCTCAGCCTCCATTTACTGGATACGTCGATGGAGAAGAGGTCTTGATTGATTCCAGCTTTCTTGACTTGGAGACGAAATGATCCCAACGCGAATCTTCCTTGACCTCGACGACGTATGCAACACTTTCACTCCGTACGCGCTAATGTCGGTAGGATGCCAAATAGACGCGCTTTCTTTCGACGGAATAGACCCTTCTTGGGGGCGCGATATCGTAACAGCCGCTAACGCATTGCATCAAACCAGGTCATTTACTACGGCAAGCTTCTGGAATTCTATCGGCCGATCTGTATGGGCTACAGTTCCTGAATCTGCCGAATTCGCTTCGCTCCTCAGGTGGTGCGAAGAGTGCGTTGGGACTGATAACGTCTGCATCCTCAGTTGCCCAACACTCGACCCTGATTGCCTGGCTGGGAAACTCGAATGGATTCACGCGCACTTTCCTAAGCGATTTCACCGACAATATCTTATCGGACCTCGGAAGTATTTTTGCGCGCGGCCAGATGCGCTGCTCATCGACGACTCCGACGAGAATGTCAACAAGTTTCGGGAGTGGGGCGGACAGGCTATTATTGTTCCGCGACCGTGGAACAGTCTGTCCAGGATACGCAGCACACTCAGCTACTTGCTACTCGAATTGAGGATCAAATTCGATCCTCAGAGAACGATGAATTATCAGCCGCAATCGCTCGTCGCGAAAATCTTCAAGAAAATCATGTCGCACCCGGAGACCATGCGTTGATTAGCACCTTGAGCCACAACCTGTATCACGGTGACTGCCTTAGCTTCCTTCAACCATCAGCGGAATGTGTACTACGAAATTCTATTACCACAATCTTCGCCGATCCACCAGACAACATCGGTGCCAAGTACGGGGAGTACATAGACAAGATTCCCGATAAAGAGTACGCTTACCTACTGCATCTATGGCTACTAGTGTTCGTGCGTCGCGCCAAGACGGTGTGGTTCAGCTACAACGCCCGCTGGACGTTTGAAGTTGGCTGTATTGTGTCACGGATGCTTTCTAAGGTGCAATTAGAAGCCAAGCAATGCGTGCAGACGTTCACCTTTGGACAGCATAACCACCATGATCTCGGCAATAACTACCGTCCGCTTCTGCGACTTCGACACAAGGATTCGCCTCTACTCCCGAATGCAATCCGGGTGCCGTCCTGGAGGCAGGAGAACGGCGACAAGAGGGCCGATCCTCGCGGCCGGGTGCCTGGAGACGTGTTCGACTTCCCTCGCGTCACAGGCAACAGCAAGCAGCGTAGGGCATGGCACCCGACGCAGTTGAATGAGGGTCTTGTCGAGCGGTGCATCCGGCTCACGACGCCGGAAGGTGGAACGGTCCTAGATCCTTTCGGAGGAACCGGAACGACACTCAGGGTGTGTAAACGCATCGGACGTGCGTGTACGCTGGTCGAATTGGATCGGGGATACTGCGAGCGCATCGCGGAAGAACACGGACTGCAAATCTTGGAGATATGATGCTCGTTCCGCTGCTTGCTTTTTCGTGCGGGTTTATGCTTAGCCTGGTGTGGGCTAGGTGCATTAGTTCGATCACGGAGAAGCGGGCATTCACTGCCGCCAACTTCGGCGTATTGCTTTACCTATGTTCCGCTGCGTCTACGGTGCTCATCGTAGAGAAACAGTTCATTCCGATACTGGCATACGTAATTGGCGATTGGGTTGGAACTTACATCGCTGTCCGGAAAGGTAGATAATGAAGGCGTCGGATTGGATCTGCAATACATGCGGAAGCACCCTCATTAAGACAAGCCCGAACTTCTTGTCGTGCCCCGGTTGGGACTCACGGCTTCAACCATCGTTCGCTGTCGATGATCTACCGTCAGCCAGGCGAGTGGACTACAAGAGATTCGTCGTCTATGGCGAAGAAGGATACATGGAATACATTCCTCATACGCACGAATCATCCCTGGATAAATGCCCAGAGACGGGAGTCGTTGTCGCCAAGGTACGCACTAAGCGCGGTTGGAAAGCGCGATCGTTCCAGCGGTCTACCCGCCCGAGATTGGAGTGTATTCTGAAGTGCTTTCGTCGGTATCCCGATGGCTCGAAAGCAGCTTCCTAACGGTTCGGCTGTTCCACGGTCTCCCCCTGCACTGGCCGGCGTCGGCCGTGAGCGCGACGGCTATCTGTTCGGACGAAAGGCCCCATCGACTCAATTCAACCGCCCACGCGACGGCTGCTTGCTCGTCGTCGTTGCTGGTGAGTTGCTTCGTCGCCTTGTCGATCCTATATCCTATCGGGGATCGGCCAAGCCATTCACCCCTTGCCCTCTTCTTCGCAAGCCCTACCTTCGTCCGTCGCGCGAAGCGCGCTCGCTCGTACCCAGCAAATGCCGCGAGGATATTGCCGAACAATTCCCCTTCCGGAGTGTCGCTGATCGGCGAGCCGTCGGCGAATTCTATCTGGCAGCCGGCGCGGTTCACCTGATGCCTGATTGTCAGCGCAACGAGCATGTCACGCGCTAGGCGGTCGCTACTGTCCACCACTAAGAGCATTCCAGGCTGTAGCTCGTCCATCGCTTCATTGAGTCCAGGGCGACTCAGCCGCTTTCCGGTAACGTCCTTGTCGGCATGGCAATTCTGAACCTCATAGCCCTTGTGCCGGCAATACTCCCGGCATCGCTCCTCTTGTTTCTCGCAACTCTTGCACTCGTCTGCGTTCGGTCGCGGCGAGAAACGGGTGTAGATAATCGCTTGCTTCGCCATGTAGTAGATTCCTTTCATTCTTCTGGGTTGTCTTGGAGCATTTCACCACCACAAGCGCAAGTGGGCGGCCCAATCTCCTCTAGCCATTTGCGAGTCATACGCACGATACAGCCGCAATCCTTGCACTCTACTTTCATCATCCTTGTTGATTGCTTCGGCGGGGCGTTCGAGTGTCGCAATTCGGCGTGAGGATACGGCCCCACTTTGGAAATGAATCTGACAAGTCGAGTGTGCAAGTCTTCTCCTACTTTCGTCGCCGTCATCTTCCCTGTCAGCCCGATCTTCAAGGCGCAATCCCGGAACCGGCTCCCGTGCTTTTCCTTGAGCCCGACAGCGCAGTGTACTAGCTCGTGTACCAGCGTGCCGGCGACTTCAATCGAGTCATGGAGAACGGGACTAACAAACGTCTCAAAGTACTGATCCCCAGAGCAATCGGCCGACCAGGCTTCTCCGATACGCCTCTTCTTCTGCGCAAGTGCAGACTTGGATGGCCACGAACACGACGCCCGAATTTTCTCAGGCAAAGGGAATCCGACGTTCTCGAATTCGGGCCGGAATTCCTCCAGACACTTCAACAGCCAACTTTCGCGAATCATTGTTACATCTCACAGATAATCAGAGCTATGCGTATCCTGCCACGTTTCAAGTCTCGCATCGAGTGATTTTCTCGAATGTACCTGAAACAAGCCGTTTTGCTTCCCTCAAACAATGTCCGATCTGGGTCGGAAGACGTGTAAACGTTCCATAACTTGAATCTCTCTATCAACTGCTCCCTTGTAGCGCGAGGCATACTGTGCTCCCGAAAGCGTGTAAACGCACTAAGCTATGTCAGCGGTCGATGACCACGATTGCCGCGTTTACCTCGGTTCCCGACGCCTTGAACGAGCCGGCCGGTAGGTCGATCCATTCGGTATTTGTTCTCGGAGGGCCGGCGGATTCGCCCACCAAGCTTCAGCCAGCGGATACGCGCCGGGCGGTCCCAACATTGCGGGTTGCCAAGGTGGGCGCGCATCTCCAGGTAGCGGTAGCCCTCTTTCGCCAGGTCTGCAAGCCCCGCGGCGAGAACATGGGCAAGGTGATCCAAGCTCATCTGGCATGACCCGGCCTTCCACTTGCGATCATCCTTAACCCGCGTGGCCCATGACTTCATGCGGCGGGCCTCCTTGAGGCAGTCGGCCCACACTCCAGAGACAACCGGATAGCGCCGCTTGCCACGGCCATAGAGCGTGATTGTTTTCGGTGTTTCGATTATGGCTGCCACTCCAGCAAATGCCCGTGTAGGTTGCGGTCAAGTTCACTCTGCAATCGCTTGGCGTGTTGGCGGGCCGTGGTCTTGCACCACGGGCCGGCGCGAAGGAATTGCGGGCGGTAGACGTGCTTGCCGCTTGGGGCTTCTCCTGCCACGCCCACGCTGTAGCGGCGGCGGGTGCCCACGGCGGCGGCTTCGGTTATGATGGCTCGCAAGGTCATGCGGCACCTCGCGCGGCGGCAATGCGTTGCTGGCGGTGTATGGGGCTTGCCCGCTTCAACACGCGGGGCTTGTAGCCGATCCGCCGCAATTCGGTCAACAGCGGGGCCGCTTCGCGGCGGGTGGCGGGCCGGCTCTTGCGGATGCAAAGGTCATAGTCCGCGCCGCCGTGCTGCCCAATATGCTGGTAGCAGGTGCAAAGATGGCCGTAGTTGTCGGCCGGGTCGGTCGGGAACAAGGCGAACACATCATCGGGGTCGTCCTTCCAAACGCGGATTATCACAATCTGCATGTTTTGCTGTTCTCTCATTACTTTCACTCCAGAGGAAAAAGGTTGTTTGCTTTTCTAGGCTGCTGTCGGCCGTCCTCGCTCGACATACGGAACGGCCTGGTTGATTCTGTCTTGTACACCCTGCCAAAATTGCTCAATGATTTCCGATCCTGTACAGGACCACCAGCAAGTTAGCCCTTGCTGGAATTCACTGTGCGGGTGCGCTTTCGCTAGCTTGACGGCCCGAACGTAGGTTGCAAGGGATACGCTTCTATCTATTCCAGGACAGTAGATTGTACGCATCAGTCTGTTTTCCCCTCAAGAAAGGCGTAGATTGCTTTGCGCGTATGTTTGATTCCGAGAGTCTTGCATGTCGCGCTAAACGCTTTCCCGTCGTGACTGAAACTGCCTCGCACTATTGCGGCAGTCATACGCTCGGCTACGTCAGGAACCTGTTCCACGGGCCAACAATACTCTTTTGGGAACATTGTTACCGCCATTACTAGCGCTTCCTTGTAAATCGACACGAATCGGTCTAGTTTGTCTTACTGAATCATAGGTGCTACCTCCTAGCTTGCTTTGCCATACGGACGGCGCGTTGTTCCGGAGTGTCTCCGCTATCGACGTATCGTCCGCAGTGTTCGCACACGGTGTCATGCCAATCATTATCATCGCCATTGTTCGGCGTGAACTCTCCGCAGTATGCGCATCGGATTACGTCTTCCGCCTCGCAATGCTCTTGTTCTGCCTCTTCCAGCCAGTCGCCCCAAGAGGTTGCGAACACTTCTCCATCTTCTCCCTCTTGCGCGATGGTTAGCGAGTACGTGTCGCCAGTGTTCAAGTACGCTAGCTCGCGGTCGGCGCACGAAACGTATTCGATGCCGAAGATTGCATGCCCACAACCGGCGCGTTTCAGAAACGTTTCTGCTAACTCAAGGTTGGTTCCAGGATGGTTAGTGTGCGGTCGGTTCGCGTATTCGGCCGCGCGCTCACACGCCTTATCGAATGTTCCGCATTCTCTTCCTGGTTTCATTGTTCTCATTGCTTACTTCTCAGAGTTGCAGGATAGGATAGACCGTCGCGCGCCCCTGCGCTGTCCAAGGGAGCGCGACGGGCAATCCTTGCCCTAGTCGCGTTGTTAGGTATTCGTCAATCGTCACCTCGATTTCCGTCTGGTCGGTAAATGCAAACGTCATCGGAAACGCGGTACACTGGATAGGGGCAGGATGTCTTATCGCCGTCGTAGACTCCGGCCGGTTCAACGCCCATTTCCGGCCACCAGTAGAACCAATCGGGGGCAAAGCAGTATGCCTTGGGACCGTTCCGGTCAACTGGATTGCCGAGGTGGCATGCGCCTGGAGCGCACGGGCTACAGAATTGCGCGTGAGTGTAGTATGGGCTCTTGTAAATCCACACGTCCCCTTCGGAATCGCTCGACGCCTTATACTCCCCGTCGTAAAGTGAGTATCCTAATGGTTCATCGCCGTATGCTTGATCGGACCAGAACGAATACCGGCAATCCAGGCAGACGTAGTCGCGCCCTTCGTCATCCCAGTCTTCTACTTCGTCAAGGTCTGGAACATTCTCGGAGTCGGCCGGAGTAGCCGGATTGCCACACTTAGGGCAACTAGGCTCCCCGTAGTCTGGTTCTGCGCTGTCTGCCCAATACTGGAGAATGTCGTTTCCGGGTATCACTCCGTAGTGGATACCGGTTTCGGGGTCGAAGTTTGATTGTCCTAGGCTGTAGTCGATACCGTAACTCATTGCTTGCTTCTCCGAATTGCTGTTGCGAGAATCAACCTATTAGCTCCCCTGCAATGGCAAGGGGGCTAGTAGGGCAATCCTTGCCCGTTGGATCTATGCGAAGTGTGAGGAGATTACGCCATTCTCCCCGCCAGTGTTTCTCAGTCTCTCAGCGGACCACAACGCGCAGAATGAGAAGGGAGGATTCCGTAACTCGACATAGCCTAGTGTTTCGATGTCGAATGGTTCGCCCGCGTTTCCGAGGAAAGCAGGCATCATGCCTTCCTTCCACCAGTATTGCTTTCCGTCGTCTCCGACGTATTCTGGGCAATTGGGATCTAACCCGCCGTCTGCTTTACTGAAGTCATCGGTCAGATAATCCGACCGTTCAGACTCGCTCGCGAGGTCAACCTTGTACCGATCAAGCTTTTCAGCATCGACGGCGATATCAAGCGCGTCTTGAAGAGAATCGGCGAACACCACTGCAAGCGCGAACCCGTGCTCATGCAACAACCAGGGGCGAACACTATGGGGGTTGTATTCTCCGTTGGGCGTGAATTCATCGGGGTTGACTACGTCATCGTCGGAGAAACGTAGCTCGCAATTCTGAACCATTACCGTAGCTTGCATGGTGCATACTCCAGGAGAAGAGGTGAGAAACAACGCGCTAGTAGGCTCCCCCCAAGGGAGCGCACTAGGGTATTGTTACGGGTAAATGTACAATTGTCCGTCGTCTCCGACGTACAGGTTGACCTCCTTTGCATTGTGCGCGGCGGTAGTCAATCGCTCCCTTACGTCATCGGGTAGGCAATCCCGATCCCAGAAGCCTGCGCCATGACCATTACGGGTCAGCCAATAATCATGCCCCCCTAGTTCGTCGGCCGACCATTGGGAATGGTTGTAGGTTGCGAGGTCTGCGGCATTCTCAGCCTGAAAGCGCTGACAGTCGGCGATGATTTTCTGTAGCGATTCCGGCGCGATGTCGTCGATGGTGTAATTCGCGTCGAGTGGCGTTTTATTCTCATCGATTTCCGCCCACAACGCGCATTCGATGTATGCACGGGTGAATTCGTCGATACTCTGAACAGTTGCCATGGTTGCCGATCCCCTTGTTGTTAGTACCCGCGCTGACAGCGCTTGTTGTAGTCGTCTTCCGCGCGCTGGAATTCCTTGAAGTAGTGTCCCAAGTAGGCATCCCCATCATCGGCAGAACACCAGGTGATGTACTCGCGAGGCAACCCTACGCCCTTTTCCCACCAGGCTAAGATAATCCAGCGCTCTTGAATCGGGTGGAAGTACCGAGACAGTATCTCGGCACCGTTGGGAAGCGTATTAGCTAGGGCCATATGGAACGTATAGGTTGCCATAGCGTATACTCCTGGTGAATCAAGTGAGGTTAGCTGTCAACTGCCTGTCGAACCATTCGATGCCGTTTTCGGATACTTCGGCAACAAGATGATTGGCGGGGAGGGCGTACACTTTACATCGGTCGGTTCTGCCGATACACCGTTGCATTGCTTCCTTGATTGCCTCGGAGAATGTACAGCGCACTTGTTTCCCTGCGCCTGTGTGCTTGTCCTCAATTCGGAAAGGCAACATGATTCAGACTCCTCAGAAGGTGACACGCGCGACATGGTTAGAGAGGGTGACGATTGACGGTCGATGGTTACGGGCAACGAAGTGTGCCCATATCTCGCCGATGGTCATTGGGTTGTGCAGTGTTGCGACAACCGACCGTGTTTGGAATTCCAGAATGATCTTGTTAGCGGTTTCCATGGTGATTAACCTGTGAATTCTTCGCCGTAGTTGTCCTTGTATAACTCCCTTTCCGTTTCAGCTAATTCTTTCCACCCTCTTCTTTCGTATTCGGATATGCGCTTTCCCCATTGTGCTTTCCTTCTAACTGATTCGACGGCTTGCTGTTCTGCAAACTTGCGAGCTAATCGCTTGACTGTCTCAGGTTTGTACTCTCTGAAAGCTTTCATTGTTTTCGTCTCAGGTTGGCTACTATTGTTGTCTATTCAAGTATGGACTATATCCGGCATAAAGTCCAGTTATATGCCGATAGTCAAGGCAATATCTGGCGGTAAGTAGGCGTTATAGGTCTGGTTGTATCGACTATGGTTCAGAAAGGCTACTATATCTATGTACGCGAAGATCGGCCGACTGAACGAGCCGAGTAGCGATTGCGACAGGTTGGATAGGTTGGAAGGATTG
>Ga0172380_10007747_pt1 | contig 11982 bp, 12 predicted proteins | sample Leawe162metaG_FD_119747 | JGI IMG/M metagenome (GOLD analysis project Ga0172380, IMG submission 119747) | Leachate microbial communities from a municipal landfill in Southern Ontario, Canada - Leachate well 162 metaG | ecosystem: Engineered > Solid waste > Landfill > Unclassified | place... | reverse complement strand
CGACCGCTTGCGCTTCTCAGTCTGAGCGCGTTCCTCGCCGTTGCGCTGGTCGCCTGTTCGGACGACGGGGCGGATACGACCGCAACGGCGACCGCCACTGACACCGCGACCTCGACCGCCACCTCGACCGCCACAGCCAGCACGACTGCCACCGAGGACGCGACGCCCTCGTCGACTCCGGAGGGCACCGCGACGGACACGATCGTTCCGGCGGACGGCGGGGACGTCACCAGCACCGAGGTGGTGGTCTACGTCGCGGTCGCGCCAGCGGGCGACGTTGTGGCCGAGGCGGCCGAATGCTTCTCCGACTCGCTGGCAGCTCCTCGGCAGAACGGCTACCGCTGCTCTGTCGGCAACCAGATCTACGACCCTTGCTTCGCAATCGACGGCACCCACGCGATGTGCGCACCTGATCCCACGGCCGACGACCCCGGCACGTACATCGAGGTTGCGGTGCCGTTCCCGACGACCTCCGGCACGGTGGAGTCCGCGCCGTGGCTTCTGCAACTCGCCGACGGCACGGTCTGTGGCTTCGCCACGGGCGCGACGGGAGGCGCTGAGGACAAGCGCCTGAACTACTCCTGCACGAACGACGAGTGGATCCTGGGTGACGTCCAGGAGGGTGACCCGTGGACGGCCGAGTTCGTCACGGGCGCCGTGGGCGCCAACGGGTTCGCGATCGAGACGCGCCACGTGGAGCCGCTGGAGACCGTCTGGCGCTAGTGGCTGGCCACGCCGGGGCACCCCTCGCTGGGCGCGCCCCGGCGTAGACTCCGACGATGGCGGGACGACGACAGGACGAGCCGACGCCGGGCGTGCAGGGCGGGTTCTTCGAGGGCCGTCGTGAGCGCTCGGTGCCCGCAGGCGCTCCGCTGGCCGCTCGAATGCGACCGCAGTCGCTGGACGACTACGAGGGCCAGGAGCACATCGTGGGGCCGGGCGGCCCGCTGCGCCGGCTCATCGAAGGCGACATCCTGCCCTCGATCATCCTGTGGGGACCGCCGGGGTGCGGTAAGACGACGCTGGCGACGATCATCGCCAATCAGACACATCGCTACTTCGAGGAACTGTCCGCGGTCAGCAGCGGGATCGCCGACGTCCGCCGGATCGTGAAGGAGGCGGCGGAGCGGCTGAAGGTCAGCGGCCGTCGCACGATCCTGTTCATCGACGAGCTGCATCGCTTCAACCGCACGCAGCAGGACGGCCTGCTGCCGCACGTGGAGGCGGGGACGATCACGCTGATCGGCGCGACCACGGAGAACCCTTCGTTTTACGTCGTGGCGCCGTTGCTCTCGCGGTGTCGGGTCTTCCGGCTGGCGCTGCTGGAGCCGCATGCCATCGAGAGCCTGGTGACGCGCGCGCTGGGAGATCCGGAGCGCGGGCTCGGTAATGAAGCGCTGGTCATCGATGACGCGGCGCTCGACTCGATCTCACATGTTGCTGCTGGAGACGCACGTTCTGCGTTCAACATCCTGGAGGCGGCAGCGTCGCTGGCGGTGGAGGACGAGACGTCCAAGGGCAAGCGGCGGATCACCCAGGCGACAGTGGAGGAGGCGGCGCAGGAGCGCACGCTGCTCTACGACCGCGAGGGTGACTCCCACTACGACACGGTCTCCGCGTTCATCAAGAGCGTGCGGGGTTCGGACGTGGATGCAGCGCTGTACTGGCTGGCACGCATGCTGGAGGCCGGCGAGGACCCGCTGTTCGTGGCGCGCCGGATCGTGATCCTGGCGGCGGAGGACATCGGTCTGGCGGATCCTCATGCGCTCACGCTTGCGGTAGCGGCGCAGCAGGCGGCGCACTTCCTGGGGATGCCGGAGGGGCGGCTGCCGCTGGCGGAAGCGACGGTGTACCTGGCGCGTGCGCCGAAGTCGAACTCGGCGTATGCGGCCTACGGGCGAGCGCTGGAGGACGTGCAGGCGACGCGCAACGATCCGGTGCCGCTGCACCTTCGGAACGCTCCCACGGGGCTGATGAAGCGGATGGGCTACGGACGCGGCTACCAGTACGCGCATGACTACGAGGGCCACGTCGCGCCAGGCCAGATCTACCGACCGCCATCAGCGGAGGGCAACACGTACTACATGCCGGGGACGCTGGGCCATGAAGGCCGGGTGACGAAGCAGCAGCGCGAAGGGGACCGGCTGGCCGAGGGCTAGCCTCGATGGTCCTCATGTCGCAGGGACGGCCACCGAGGATGCAGGACGGGCGCGCCAGCTGGCGCGCCCGTTGCGCTCAGTCACGCTGAAGGCGCGTGGCTTAGTTGACCGTGAAGTCCGTGTGCATCCCACCGGCGAAGTGGCCGGCGATGTTGCAGATCAGGACGTAGTGGCCGGCCTCCATGTCGACCGTCAGGGACTTTTCCTCACCGGCGTTGAACTGGTCAATCCGTCCAACCTCCTCGAGGCCGGTGAGGTCCGCACCCACCGCCGTGACCGGGAGGTCCGCGCTGCTGGTGTCGGTCTTGATGACGATGAACTCGTGGGGCAGGGCTCCGGCGTTCGAGACGTCGAACGTCACTTCGCCTGCGGCGACCTCGTCCGCGTCGGGGGCGATGCTGAACTCCTTGAGCACGACCGCGACGGTGCCCTCGGCGCCCGGCGCCGTGGTGGCCTCCGCGTCGCTACTCTCGTCGCCGCCACTGCTGCAGGCAGCGATCGCGAACACTGAGAGCCCCGCGAGCACGAGCGCGATGAATCGGAACTTGCGAACCATTCGATGTACCTCCCGGTAGGGCTGAATGTTGCCCTCCGTCAGTAGACGCTAGGCCTGTTGCCGGTAATGAAGAAGATCGCGACTCCGTCCCTACAATGCGCGTGGTTCCTGAGAGCGGAGGCCGACGATGGGTATGAAGACACGCACCTCGACCACGACGGCGGAGTACGAGGAGTACCGCACGCGCCTGAACAACTGGGGGCGCTGGGGGGCGGACGACCAGCTGGGGACGCTGAACCACATCACGCCTCAGGGTCGGGCGGCAGCCGCCGCGCTGGTGCGCGACGGGCGCAGCGTCTCCTGTGCCAACCCCCTGGCGACGCGGGCGGTGTTGCCTGATGAACGTCGGAACGGGCGGCCGGCGGACCACCGGATGAACGTGGGGCCGGGCAGCTCCAGCGACTACATCGGTGTCTCGTACCACGGCTTCGTGAACACGCACATCGATGCGCTGTGCCACATCTTCACCGGGCCCGGCGGACAGCTCTACAACGGCCGGCCCAGCGACCTGGTGACGGAGGACGGCGCGCGCTCGAACTCGGTGGACTTCTGGCGCGACGGGATCGTGACGCGGGGGGTGCTCTACGACATCCCACGCTTCCGAGGCCATGAGCATGTGCGCGAAGGCGAGCCCGTGGAGGGCTGGGACCTGGAGGACTGCGCGAAGCATGTAGGCGTGACGCCGCAGGCGGGCGACGCGGTCCTCGTGCGGTCCGGGTACACGCCGTTCTGGGCCGCGAACCCGACCTTCGAACTAGCGTTCCCGCCGAACACTCCGGGCGTCGGGGTAAGCGCGCTGGAGTTCCTCTACGACACCAACGCGGCGCTGCTGGGCTGGGACCTGCAGGAAGCCTCCAACCAGCAGCAGTATGGCGAGCGCATCCCCGTCCACTCGATCGCGATTCCGCACATGGGGCTCCCGCTGCTGGACAACGCGAACTTCGAGCGCCTGGCGGAGGTGTGCGCGGAGACGGGACGCTACGAGTTCTTCCTGGTGGTGGCACCGCTGGTCGTCGAAGGCGGCACCGGGTCGCCGGTCAACCCGATCGCGACGTTCTAGGAGCGCGGGCCGGGAGATTCGCAGTCGGTGTCCGCACGTAGGATGCTTTCGAGGTGAATGCATCACCCGCGCGACCGCTGGACAGAGTGCGCGTCATCGATATCTCGCTGACAGCGGCGGGCGCCTGGGCGACGCGGCTGATGGCGGACGCCGGCGCGGACGTAATCTTCGTGGAGCCGCGGCACGGCGGGCACCCGCTTCGGCACGTCGGGCCCTTCGACGCGGCGGGGGCGAGCATCCCGTCGACGAACTTCCTCGCGAATAAGCGCGCCGTCGCGCTGGACCTGGGTGAGCAGCGGTCGCGGCGGTATGCGATCGACCTGATGCGTCGTGCGGAAGTGGTGGTGTCGAGCTTCACGGCGGACGAGCTCGCAGCGCGCGACATGACGTACGCGGGACTCATGAAGAAGGCGCTCATCCTGGCCCATGTGCTGCCCGGTGACGTCCCGGCACTTGGGGTGGAGGCTCACCTGGTGGGTGCGACGGCCTACGCGCAGATCGTGGCCGCGCTGCGCTGGCGGGACTTGCATCCCGCGGAGGGCCGCGAGATCGACGTCACCGAGAGCGACGCCCTCGAAGGCTTCGCGCTGCCGTCGAGCGAGGTCGCGGCAGCGCAGCGGGAGCGCATCTCCTGGCGTCGCGCGGCGAACGCACCGGACGGCATGGAGTTTCCGGGGCCTGCCTACGAGATCCTCGGAAGTCCCGCGCAGCTGGAGCGACGTCCGCCGCGCGCAGGCGAGCACACGTTCAACGTGCTTCGGACGTGGTGCAACGTGACAGACGACCATCTGCTGTCGCTGTACGAGTCCGGCGTGATCGGAATGTACGAGGAGCCCGAGGAACCCGAGGCGCAGTCGTGAGCGGACTCCTGGAGGGCGTGCGGGGCGCCGTGCTGGCCCCCGGTGAGGGCGCACAGCGCGCTGGTGTGCTGCTCACGGGCATGGGCGCGACTCTCGGCGACGAGCCGGCGGGTGCGGACTTCTGCATCCTCGACGCGGACCGTGACATCGAGGGACTGCGCGCGCGGCATCCGGCGATGGTGGTGCTGGTGATGCGCGACGGCGGGGACGGAGAGAGCGCCGCGCTGACGGCCGTGGAGGCCGTCGCTGCCGTCGTGACCGGGCTGCGGCACGCGGGCCGCACCCTCGCAGGATTGCGGATCGACCTCGACGCCGCCCACGCGCTGGCCGCGGCGACGGGGGAAGCGTTGATGGTCGAGCATGCGACCGGTGGGGGCGATCCCTCGTGAGCGCCGGTGAGGACGGAACCGCGCCGCGCGAAGGGGTGTATGAGGGTCGCGTGGAGAACGTAGAGACACCGCCGGGAACGTCCGCGGAAGCGATGGCGTCGGAGGAAGCGCAGCAGATCCTTGCTGCGCGTGCAGGCGACCCGGTCGCCTTTGCGAGCCTCGTCCGACGGCACCAGGAGATTGCGTTCCGGGTGGCGTATCTGCTGCTCCACGATGCGCACGCGGCGGAAGACATCGCGCAGGATGCGTTCCTGCGTGCCCACCGCGCGCTGGATACGTTCCGCGTGGGCGAGCCGTTCCGACCGTGGCTGCTGCGGATCGTGTCGAACCTGGCGAAGAACGAGCTGCGGGCGCGGGCTCGTCGCGCGCGGCTGCGAGATCGGGTGATGCGCTGGTCGCCGACGCACCACGAGCACGTGGAGTCCACGGTCGTGGGCGACGATGAGCGGGCGAGTCGAGCGGCGGCTGTGAGGCGGCTGTTGGACGACGCTCCGGAGGCGGACCGCGAGGTGCTGCTGATGCGGCACGTGGCGGGGCTGTCGGAGGCGGAGATGGCCGAGGTGCTGGACTGCGCACCCGGCACGGTGAAGTCTCGGCTGAGCCGGGCGCGTGCGCGGCTGAAGCTGGTGATCGAAGAGCGCTATCCGTGGCTCGCCGAGAGCCCGATCTGACCGTCGAGCGTGACGAGGTATGACATGACGAACGAACCGGCGTGGCTGACGAATCTCCTCGAGGAGCTTGCGGACCGGGAGCGCTATCCGGCGACGCCGTCGCTGGCGGCGGAGCTGCTGCTCACACTGCCTGCACCGCGCTGGCGTCGACGTCGCACCGCGGCGGTAGCGGGCGCCGCGACGCTCTCGGTAGCGACGGTGACGCTGGTGGTGCTGGGCATCCTCCGCGGTCGCGTCCGCGCGCATCTGCCGGGCCACGCATAGCGGGGCGCACGATCGTGCGCTCGTCCACCATCGGAGCTCCGAGGCCTCGGGGTTAGCGGTCCGTGGGGAGCCGGACGATGAAGATCGTGCCCACGGCGGCCAGGAGCAGGACGAGCGCCTGCGCCCACAGCATGGAGGTCGGGATGGCGACGAGCACCGCGAAGGCGACGAACGGCCACATCATCCCCAACGCGAACGCCTTGGCTCGGAGCGGCATGGAGCCGGTCTCGCGATAGCGCTGGATGCGGGGCCCGAAGACGCGGTTCGCGAGGATGCGCTCGTACATCCGCTCGGACGACCGGGCGTAGCAGGCGGTCGCAATGATCAGGAAGATCGTCGTGGGCCAGCCGGGCAGCACTATTCCGACGATTCCCATCCCGAGCGACGCAGTGCCTACGGCGCCCCAGGCGAGGCGGGCGACGCGGTTGCTGGCGAGGTGCGTACCCATCGAGCCTCCGGCGCTTGGGCCGTCGGCATCCATGTCAAAGGCGCGGGTGTCGGTTGCAGCGCTCACGGGGCGAGGATCGTCCTTGCGGAGCGCAAGCACGAGAGGCCTAAGACGCCCCCGGGGGAGATTCGAGCGGATTTCGAGAGATATCGAGCGAGAAATCCTCGGAAACTGCGGGTGGTGCCGGGAGATAAAGCAGGCGGCGCACTCTGCGCCGCCTGCTGGTGTCTGGTGCCCGCGTGGTTCGCTAGTCCGCGACGAGCTCCCCGCAGCCAATAGCCGCGCCCTGTGCGCCCTGGCCACCCTCGTAGATAACGACGTGCGACCGGGAGATGAGCAGCTGCGCCAGTCGCGAGGCTGGTAGCGGCGTGACCGATGATCCAGTCCCGTCCGCACCGGCGGCAAGCTCGGTCAGCGGCCCGATCCGCTGGCCGGTGCCCTCGCAGCCGCCGTTCTTCAGGTAGACGGAATGCGCCCCCGTCAGGCCTGTCGCCTCTACTGTCACCTCGGAGCCGCCCCCGGACTTCACGACGCTCGCGGTGCCTCCCACTGAGGAGCCGTTCAGCGGCTCGATCGTGGCTGACGCCGACTCTGCTGCTTCGGCAATCGAGTTGTCGACCGTCGGTGTCGGCGGTGGCTGTGTTGCGATGATGGTCGTTCCGCCACCGTCACCACCACCGGAGTTCCCTCCATCGTCCCCGCCGCCACACGCTGCCGCGACAATGAGTCCGACCGCTAGCAGTCCAACAGTCCCGAACTTACGGACGTTTCTCATCGCGACCACCATCCCCTCCTTGGTCACCGGCAAGTGCCGGTGGTAATGCCGTGCGTAATCGGCTGTCAACATCGTGCTTGTGTGTGCAAGGGCAGACGCGGACGTGCACGTAAACGGTCAGGATGAGGCGATCGAAGGTGGAATCAGCACGACCGCATAGACCAGCGCATCCTGACGGGCCAGAATGGGACGCACGGTGTTCACCGCCTCGCGTCGGGAGTGGCCGTGCATTCAGGTGGGATCCGCAAGCGCGGCGGGCAGATCGGCAACCTCCGCGTGCGGAGCGGCCGACGCCGCAGCCAGACCATCGAGGTGCGCCCGCTGCGCATCGCCCGTCCTCGCCAGCCCGGCGTGATGGTGCTGCTGCTTGGATTCGTTGCGCTTATCGCGCTGGGTACCGTGCTCCTGATGTTGCCGATTGCCACCGCCGGGGATGGGAGCGCGGGATTCGTCCGTGCTCTGTTCACCAGCACGTCCGCTGTGTGCGTGACCGGCCTGGTGGTGGTGGACACGCGGGACTACTGGTCCGGATTCGGCGAGGTGGTCATCGTCGCTCTGATCCAACTGGGTGGCCTGGGGTTCATGACCAGCGCCACGCTCCTGCTGCTTGTGCTCGGCCGGCGCGTGTCGATGCGACAGCGACTGACGACGGGTGAGACGGCGGGCAGCCACACCGGTACACCCGTGCGGGTCGTGATCCGGCGGATCGTCCTGGTCACGCTGGCGATGGAGGCGATCGGGTTCGTCGTCCTCACGTTCGCGTTCGCGCTCGATGCCGGCCGGTTGAGCGGCACAGAGGTGTGGCGGGGCTTCTTCACCGCTGTGTCCGCGTTCAATAACGCCGGGTTCGATGTGGAGGGTGGCGGCCAGAGCATGGTCGGGTTCGCGGGGAACCCGCTGGTGCTCTGGACACTGGCGGTCCTGACGATGGCCGGGGGCACGGGCTACGCGATCTGGTGGGACCTGAAGTCCGCGCGCCGGTGGGCACGTCTCGCCCTGAACACGAAGCTGGTGCTGGCGACGTCCGGGGTGCTGGTGGCGGTGGGGACGCTGGAGATCTTCCTGCGCGAGGGCTTCCGAGGTACCTCGCTCGGATCGCTCTCACCGATCTCGGCGTTCCTCGCCGCAGGCGCGGAGTCGGTCTACACGCGCACATCCGGGTTCACCGCGTTCCCGCTGAACGACAAGGAACCTGAGACGCTGCTGGTGATGATGGGCCTCATGTTCATCGGCGGCGCGTCCGGATCCACCGCTGGCGGCATCAAGCTCACCACCTTCAGCGCGCTCGGGTTCGCGATCATCGCGTCCGTCCGCGGGCAGGAGCACGTCAGCGCGTTCGGCCGGGAGATCCCCTGGCGTCAGATCAACCGGGCGCTGTCGGTGGCGTTGCTCTCGGTCGCTGTTGTCTTCATGTCTACGTTCCTGCTCGCCGTGGTCTACGAGGGCGACTTCATCGAGATCCTGTTCGAGGTGGTGTCCGCGTTCGCTACGTGCGGGCTGTCGACGGGGATCACGGGATCTCTGAACGACGCGGGGCAGCTGATCATCATCGTGACCATGTTCGTTGGCCGAGTCGGCCCGTTGACGATCGCGCTCGCACTGGCGGAGCGGCTGGGACGGCCAAGCCGGATCAGGTACGCGGAAGCCGATCTGAACATCGGTTAGCGCTGGGAGGCATGCCATGAAGCAGCAAGTTGCTGTGATCGGACTCGGCCGTTTCGGCTCGGCGGTGGCCATGGAGCTCGTGCGGCTGGGGCATGACGTTCTGGGCATCGACACGAACATGGAGACGGTGCAGGACCTGTCCGAGACGCTGACGCATGTGGTGCAGGCGGAGGCAACAGACGAAGCGACGCTCTCCAGCCTGGGTATCGGTGACTTCGATGGCGCCGTGGTGGGAATCAGCAGCGACCTGGAGGCGAGCATCCTCACGACGCTGCTGCTGAAGCGGCTGGGCGTGAAGCGCGTGATCGTGAAGGCGCGGAATGACACGCATGGCGAGATCCTGCGGCGCGTGGGTGCGGACCGCGTGGTCTACCCGGAGCGCGACACGGGCATGCGACTGGCGCACGCGTGGACATCCTCAGACGTCACGGACTCGCTGGACGTGGTGGAGGGTTACGCGGTGAGCCGCGTTACTGCGCCGCCGGAGATGGTGGGGCAGACGATCCAGGTGGCGGTCCTGGACCGCAGCTTCCAGGTGACGCTGCTGCTGCTGGCTCGAGGCGAACGCGTGACGGTGTACCCCTCCGGTTCGGAGGTGGTCCGCCGCGGCGACATCCTGGTCATCGGCGGCGAGCTGACCGAGATGGAACGCTTCTTCGCGGCCGTCCACGGCACGTAGATGTAGTCCAGCCCCGCTGCGCCCATTGCGTGTTTGTCCGGGCGCGTGTCTTCATCGGTGTATCAATGCTCACCTTAACGTGAACGACATCGGCTCAGAAATGGGCTGATTCGTTGGCAGCCGTTGCTCGTGTCGTGGCGCGGAAATTGCTAGACCACACTGTGTTGCTCCCTTAGGCTCGGCTAAGTCGAGGGAAGATCCCCCCAGCGAGCGATCAGAGAGGGACACATGAGACATTGGTTGAAGGCACGACCGGCTGTCGTGCTGCTTGCTATCACGGTCGGAATCTTCGCTGTGGCATGCAGCGAGGATGAGCCGACTGAAACACCGACCGCAGCAGCGACGGTGGCAACCACCGCCACGGTGGTTGCGACGGGCACCCCGGCTGAGGATCCCGGAACCCTGATCGTCTACTCCGGCCGCTCGGAGTCTCTGATCGGGCCGCTCCTCGACGAGTTCGAGGCTGAGACCGGCATCGACGTGCGTGTCCGCTACGGCGGGACCCCGGCGATCGCCGCCGCCATCCTGGAGGAAGGCGAGAACACCCCCGCGGACATCTACATCGGGCAGGACGCCGGTTCGGTGGGGCGGCTGTCGCTGGACGGCTTCTTCGCGGAGCTTCCGCAGGAGGTCCTGGACCTGGTCCCGGCGCAGTACCGCAGCCAGACCGGCGATTGGGTCGGGCTCTCTGGCCGCGTCCGCGTGGTGGTCTACAACACGGAGATTCACAGTGAGGACACGCTTCCCGCATCGATCCTCGACTACGCGAACCCCGAGTGGGCCGGCAAGGTCGGCTGGGCTCCGACGAACGCGTCGTTCCAGTCGTTCGTGACGGCGCTGCGCGTCTCGCAGGGCGAGGACGTGGCTCGTGAGTGGCTGCAGGCGATGGTGGACAACGGCACCGTGGTCTACCCCGGTAACGGTGACATCGTGCAGGCGGTCGCCAACGGCGAGGTAGAGGTGGGCTTCGTGAACCACTACTACCTCAACGGCTTCCTGGTGGACCAGGGTGAGGGCTTCAAGGCCCGCAACTACTACTTCACCAACGGCGACATCGGCGGCCTGATGAACGTCGCGGGCGCTGGCGTGCTGAACACGGCATCGAACCCGGAGGCGGCGATCGCCCTCATCGAGTTCATGCTGCGCGACAGCTCGCAGGCGTTCTTCGCGCAGGAGACCACGGAGTTCCCGCTGATCGTCGGGGCGGCTCCGCCCGTGGACCACGTCCCGCCGATCGAGTCGCTGGCTCCGATCGACGTCGACCTCACGGACCTGGGTGACCTGGACGCGACGCTGGCGATGCTGCAAGAAGTGGGCGCGCTGCCCTAACCTGAGGTGCATTAGCACGCTGCATCGCAACGTCTGGATCCCATCTGCCACCGCGACCACTGTTGGCCTTCTGGCCACGGTGGTCGCGGTTGCTGTGCTGGTGCCGCTCTTCTACCTGGTGTTGCGGATCTCGGACGACTGGGGTCACGCGTACGACACGGTGTGGAGCGCCCGCGCGGCGCACGCAGCGTGGGACACGGTGGTGCTGTCGGCGGCGGTGTCCGTGGGCGCGTGCCTGATCGCGATCCCGGCGGCGTGGCTCACCAGTCGGACGGACCTGCCGTTCGCGCGGACGTGGTTCGTGCTGCTCTCGCTCCCGCTTGCGATCCCCTCGTATGTCTCTGCGCTCACCGTCGTGCTGTTCCTGGGGCCGCGCGGGATCCTGCAGGGCTGGCTGGAGCCGCTGGGCGTGGACCGGCTGCCGAGCATCTACGGCTTCTGGGGCGCGTGGGGCGCGCTGGTGTTCTTCACATACCCGTACGTCCTGCTGCCGGTGCGCGCGGCGCTGCGGCGCATGGACCGGTCGATGGAGGACGCGGCGAGGAGCCTGGGGCGCTCGCCGCTGGAGACGTTCACGCGCGTGGTGCTGCCGCAGCTTCGTCCCTCGGTGGTGGCCGGGGGGATGATCGTCGCGCTGTACACACTGAGCGACTTCGGCGCCGTCTCGCTGCTGCGGTTCGACTCGCTCAGCCGGATCATCTATCTCCAGTACAGCGGGACGCTGGACCGACACGCGGCCGCGGCGCTGGGCGGGCTCCTCGCGCTGATCGCGTTCGCGCTGGTGACGCTGGAGGCAGTGACGAGGGGCCGCGCGCGCTACCACGGCACGGGCGTGGCGCGAGAGGTGCGGCTGATCCCGCTGGGGCGTTGGCGCTGGGCTGCGACGGCGTACCTCGGTGCGATCGCGCTCATCGCGCTCGTGATCCCGCTGGGGGTGCTGCTGCACCGCGTGAGCATGGGGTTGGGGAACGAGCAGACGCTGCAGCCGGTGGTGGGTGCGGCGTGGAACTCGGCGTCCCTGGCGGTGCTGGCGGCGATCGCGACCGTCGTCGCGGCGCTGCCGATCGGCTACCTCGCCGCGCGGCGGCCGGGCGTGGTCACGGGGATCGTCGAGCGCATCTCGTATG
>Ga0172380_10007746_pt1 | contig 11984 bp, 12 predicted proteins | sample Leawe162metaG_FD_119747 | JGI IMG/M metagenome (GOLD analysis project Ga0172380, IMG submission 119747) | Leachate microbial communities from a municipal landfill in Southern Ontario, Canada - Leachate well 162 metaG | ecosystem: Engineered > Solid waste > Landfill > Unclassified | place... | reverse complement strand
TTCTGGTACCGCGCGAGATGCCATTCTCCGCCATTCATCTCGAAAACATGCTCAAACTCGCGCATGCCGGCGCCGTCATCATGCCCCCCAACCCGGGTTTTTATCACCATCCGCAAAGCGTGCTGGAAATAGTGGATTTTGTCGTGGCAAGAATCCTCGATCACCTCGGCGTCGCGCAATCTCTGGTAAAACCGTGGGGATAGCAAGGAGCAATTTAACTAAGCGATTGAAGGGCCGGGCCGATTCTCGGCATAGCTGCCGGTGGCGTATAGATGGACCAACGGCCGGTATGGAATTGTCGCCGACCGTAAGGAGCGGGAATCATCATGAATGGCTGCTTTCACGCACGCTACCGATGCCGCGGAGGAAAATGGGAAATACCAGTTTCCCCTCTGCAATCAGCGAGTTTCGTGCTTCAATAATGGAAACCCGTATCACCAGACCCTGAATGATGCCGGTAAACATGACGGCGGCACTGTGCTCGTTCAGGTCTGGGTGAACCAGATTTTGCACCTTGGCCTGGGCAATGAGGTTTGTCACCTTGGCCTCATAATCCGCCAGGATGCCGCGGATCAATTCCTTGATCTTGGGATTCTTCTTCAGTAATTGATCGGTAAATACCAGCTTCGGGATCGCAGGCACCTTGTCAACGAAACCGAGATGCGCGAAGAACATCTTCTCCAGTGAATCCAGCGGATCCTTGCCCTGATCTGCCGCCATATCCAGCACGCTCATCAGACGGCCGCGCACCCAGTGGATGACCCCCAGCCAGATCATGTTCTTGGTGGGGAAGTGGCGGAAAATCGCGCCTTGCGTGATGCCGACTGCATCTGCCATGTCCTGTGTGGTGACCCCCTCCACGCCGTGCTCGCCAGCAAGATCCACCGCAGCTCGTATAATTTCTTCCTGGCGCTCTTCCGCTGACAATCTTTGTCTGTGCTCGCTCATTTCATGTTTCCCTTGATTGTAATCATGCAATTTATACTTTCTGGCAAGAATGCCATTCAGTTTCTTTCTGACCAGGATAAAACCTTAAGCATGAAACCGGCGAGAAGCAGGAAAACCACCGCGATATTCTTCTTGCCTTGCATGTTGCTCTCCTTGCCGGACGTGTGAATATGGGTCGGTGATAGAGCTGCCGGATCTTACAGCGTCACGCTCTGGCCGGGTTCGGGCACCGTCACCGTCCAGCCCCGCTCGGCTTGCAACAGCTCGGCGAACGCGAGTGCCGCGCTTTCTTCTCCGTGCACCACGAACGTCTGGCGCGGCGGTCGCTTGAAACCACCAGTCCAGGCAAGCAGCGCCGCCTGATCGGCGTGCGCCGAGAACCCGCCGAGAGTGTGCACCGAGGCCCGCACCGGAATCTCCTGGCCGAAGATGCTTACCCGCTTCGCCCCATCCACCAATCGCCGCCCGAGTGTGCCCTGCGCCTGAAATCCGGTGATCAGGATGCTGTTCTCGGCGCGCCCGAGGTTGTGGCGCAGGTGATGCTTGATGCGCCCGGCGTCGCACATACCGCTTGCGGAAATGATGATGGCGCCGGAGCGAATCTGGTTGAGGGCGATGGACTCCTCGGTGCTGCCGGTGAAACGCAGGTTCGGCAAACCGCGCCCCGCTGCGTGCCAGCTGGCGAGCTGTTTCGCCTCGTCATCGAACAGCGCCAGATGATGCATGGTGAGCTGGGTCACGGCCGTCGCCATCGGTGAATCCACAATAATATTCAGGCCGCTCAAACGACCCTCGCGCGTCAGTTGATGCAGGTGGTAGATGACTTCCTGCGTGCGCCCGACCGCGAATGCCGGAACGATGACATTGCCGTGCTTGACGCGCAGCGTGTGCTCGATCACATGCACGAGCTCTTCCATCGTGTCCGGCATGTTCTTGTGCGCGCGGTTGCCATAGGTGGACTCGATGAACAGCACGTCCGCCTCCTCGATCAGGGTCGGGTCGCGCAGAATCGGCCGGTCTGGCTGGCCGAGATCACCGGTCATGACCAGCTTCGCGGTCTTGCCGTTTTCCGTGATGTGAATTTCAAGTATCGCCGAACCGAGGATGTGGCCGGCGTCGCGAAAACGGCAGCGCACATCCGGGTGCGGGGTCAGCCACTCGTCGTACACAACCGGGCTCAGCTGTTTCAGGCATTCCTCCGCGTCCTGCAAGGTGTACAGCACGGACAGGGGTGTTTTGGCGCGCGTATTCTGGCGCCGTTTAGCGGCACGCCGCGCATCGGCCTCCTGGATATGGGCACTGTCCGGCAGCATGATGCCGAGCAGTTCGGCTGTCGCGGCGGTGGTATGAATCGGCCCGTTGAAGCCCTCGCGCGTGAGGCGCGGCAGCAGGCCACTGTGGTCGATATGCGCATGCGTGAGCAGCACGAAATCGAGCGAGCGCGGCTTGAAACCAAACGGTCGGCGGTTGCGCGCCGGCGCCTCGCGTCCGCCCTGGAACATGCCGCAGTCGACCAGAAAACGCACTGTGCCGGTCTCGATCAGATAACAGGAACCCGTGACTTCACGGGCCGCGCCAAAAAAAGTAACTTTTATGATGCTCCTCCACCTGTTTTCATAGTCTGATTAGCGGCCACCAACAAAGGGGGGACGCAGTAGCGTCGTGTCGCGCTGGGCGGGTGCTCGTTCCGGGCCCATTCTTCGATGTTTCCAGACACTTCAAGCGGCATTGGTGTGAGGGTATTCATGGGCTGCTCCTCTGCTGTTAATAAAAAGTCGATCACTGAACGGCGCCTGTCCTGCCGTAGAAATGCGCAACGAAAGGTTTGCGGAATTCACTGTGACAGTTGTAGCAACTGGTCTGGAGCTTCTGGAATGCTAGGGTGACGCCCTGCCCGTCCCTGGCCTTGGCAGCCTTGCCCACCGCCAAGGCCTGGTCATGTGTTTCGCCGTCATGGGCCTTGAACTTGGCCATGTTGGTGCCGACAAAACTCAGGATGCGCATTTTTTCGGAGAGCGGCGGCTGGGGATGGTTGGCGATCAGAGGTGTGGTTTTTTCCACCAGTTCCCAGTCCTCACGGGAAATGCCATCGGTGATGATCTGCATGTTCTTGCCCAGGTCCTTCATGATCTTCTGCAGGGCGAGTGGTTCGGCGGCGTGTGCGCCGCTTGTGGCGAAGAGCAAGCAGGAGGAGGTGAGGAGATTGAAGATCATCTTGCGGGGTTGTTGCATGTCAGACCATCCTTTTCTTGAAGCGAAGCGAGCTAACTAATAACAGTGCCGCTCCCAGCACCGCCAGGGCGGCAAACTGGGGCCACAGGATTTCCCAGCCGCTGCTCTTGAGGAAAATGTCCCGGATGATGATCAGGAAATAACGCAGCGGGTTGAGATAGGTGATCCACTGCGCTGGCTCCGGCATGTTCGAAATCGGGAACATGAAGCCGGACAGCAGCACTGCGGGCAGATAAAAGAAGAACGACGACATCAGCGCCTGCTGCTGGGTCTGGGAGATGGTGGAAATGAATAGGCCGATACCGATGGTGGACATCAGGTACAACCCCGCCCCGAACAGCAGCAGCCCCAGGCTGCCCTGGATCGGCACGTCGAACCAGTTGATCCCGATGAAAGTGACCACCAGCACATCGATGAAGCTGATCAGAACGAACGGCAGGGTCTTGCCGAGAATCAGCTCGAATGGCTGGATCGGCGTCACCATCAGTTGCTCCATGGTGCCGATCTCGCGCTCGCGTACGATGGCCATGGCGGTGAGCAACAACGAAATCAGCAGTACCACCACGGCGATCACGCCGGGGACATTGTAATAGCGACTCTTCAGGTCAGGGTTGAACCAAGCACGCGAGCGCAGCTCGATGGGATTGGTCTGCGGCGGTTGCGCCAGTGTGGTCAGCTCAACCGGGGCAGATCGTGCCCGGGAGAATTCTTGGGTGATGCGCTGGGCGTAATCCATCGCCACCGTGCCGGTGTTCGAATCGGTGCCGTCAACGATGGTCTGGATCGCTGCCTGCCTGCCCGAACGCAAATCGTCGGCGAAGCCGCGGTTGATCTGGATGCCGATGGTGGCCTTGCCGCGATCGAGCAGTTCGCCCAGCCGTTCGGGCCGGTCGGTGCTGTCCACCACGGTGAAATAGCCGGAAGCAGTGAAGCGTTCGATCAGGGCGCGGCTCTGCGGGCTCTTGTCGAGATCGCACACTGCGGTCTTGATATGGTCCACGTCGGTAGTCACGGCGTAACCGAACATGATGAGCTGGATTACCGGCATGACGAAGATGAGCGCCTTCATGCGCGGGTCGCGCAGCACCTGGATGAATTCCTTCACCAGCATGCGATAGATTCGTTCCCACATAGTCCCTCCGTCAGGCCAGCTTTTTGCGGAACTTGCCCAAAGCAACGGAGAACACCACCGCTGCGAACAGTCCAAGGAAAATCAGGTCGCCCGCCACGTAAGAAGGCGGGCTGGCCTTGAGAAAAATGTTCTTCAGCACCTCGACAAAATAACGCGCCTGCACCACATGGGTAACTACCTGCAAAAAGCGCGGCATGTTGTCGATGGAATAGAGAAAACCGGAGAGCAAAAAGGCGGGCAGAAAAGTCACCACCATCGCCAGCTGGCTCGCCACCAGCTGCGATTTGGCAATGGTGGAAACCATGATGCCGAGGCTCAGTCCGCCCACCAGGAACATCGCGGTGACGCCGAGCAGGAACAGAAAGCTGCCCCTGAGCGGCACGTCGAACACCCAGACCCCCATCGCCACCGAGAACAGCACGTCCAGTACACCGATCACGAAATACGGCGCCATCTTGCCGAGGAACAGTTCGATCGGCTGCACTGGCGTGGCGATCAGCTGTTCCATGGTGCCGCTCTCCCACTCGCGCGAGACGGTGAGCGAAGTGAGCAGCGCGGTGATCACCGTCATGATCACGGCGATCAGGCCGGGGATGATGAACCAGCGGCTTTTCAGCTCGGGGTTGTACCAGACCCGCAGGCGGTTATCCACGGCGAGCTCGATTGTGCTGCCCAGTTGCGCCGTGCTGAAACGATTGGTGATGGCCTCGGCATAGCCCATGGCGATGGTTGCGGTGTTGGCGTCGGAGCCATCGGCGATCAGTTGCACCTGCGTCGTTCGTCCCTGCTCCAGATCGCGCGCGAAGTGCGGCGGGATCACCAGCGCCAGGTGTGCGCTGCCACGGTCGATCAGGGCGCGCACTTCGGCGTGGCTTTCCGCCACGGCCACCACACTAAAATAGCTGGAGGCCGGGAAGCTCTCCAGGTAATTGCGGCTGGCGGCGCTCTTGTCCTGATCGTAGACCGCCAGATTGAGTGTCTTGATATCCATGGTGATGGCGTAACCGAACAGGATCAGCAGGATCAGCGGCATCAGGAACGCCATCGCCAGAGAACGCGGATCGCGGATGATGTGGATGAACTCCTTTTTCACCAGCGCCCACAAGCGTATCCAGGAAAAGCGACGGTTCGTCATGTTTTTTCTCCTTGCGCGCGCTGGCGGTCATCGAGTTCGATCAGGGAAACGAACACGTCCTCCATCGAGGGAGCAACCTGCTTGATGGACTGCACGGCGAAGCCCTGCTGTGCGAGGAAGTCGCTCAGCGCTTCGGTTGCCGTGGCTGCGTTGCCGACCACCGCATGCAGGGCATCGCCGAACAGGGCGACTTCCTGTGCCAGTTTCGAGGCTTCCAGCCGTTCCAGCGCCTCGAAGGGGCGTTCGACGCGGATCTCCAGAATATCCTCGGGTATCAGGGTCTTGAGTTCGGCAGGCTTGCCCTTGGCAATCATCTTGCCGCGGTAGATCAGCGCCAGCTCATCGCAGTATTCGGCCTCTTCCATGTAGTGGGTGGTGATGAATACGGTGGTGCCGCCGTGCGACATCTGCGCGATCGAATCCCAAAACTGGCGCCGCGACAGGGGGTCCACCCCCGAGGTGGGTTCGTCGAGAAACAGGATAGGCGGCTCGTGCAGCACCGCGCAGCCCAGCGCCAGGCGCTGTTTCCAGCCACCGGCCAGTGAACCGGTCAGGTTGCTTCGCTTGTCGGTCAGTCCGGCCATTTCCAGCACCCAGTCCTTGCGCGCTTTGCGTTTAGCCCTGGGCACGTTGTAGATACCGGCGTAGAAGTCGATGTTTTCCTCCACGGTGAGATCGTCGTAAAGCGAGAATTTCTGCGACATGTAGCCGATGTGCCGCTTGATGGTCTCGGACTCGGTCATGACGTCGAAGCCCGCCACCCGGCCCGCGCCGGAACTGGGCAACAGCAGGCCGCACAGCATACGGATGGTGGTGGATTTGCCTGCGCCGTTGGGGCCGAGAAAGCCGAACACCTGGCCTTTTTCCACGGTGAGCGAGATGCGATCGACGGCGACGAAATCGCCGAACACCCGGGTCAGGTCGTGCACTTCCACGGCGTATTCCGTGCTCATGCCTCTTCCTCCGGTTCCTGGGACACCTGGTAAATGAACACGTCCTCCAGCGTCGGCGTGATGGTCTTTTCTGCCAGCACGGCGATGCCGGCCTCTTGCAATACAGTCCGGGCCTGCTCCACTTCTGCTTCATCGCCGGCATAAAGATGCAGCTTGCCGCCGAACAGGCTGATACGGTTCCAGCCCAGTTGTCCGGCAAGCGCTTCGCGGGCGACGCGCGGATGCTCGGTTTCCAGTTCCAGCAGCAGGCCGGGGATGCCTTCTTTCAGCTTTTGTGGTGTGTCGCACTGGATCAGGTGGCCGCGATGCATCAGGCCGACACGCGTGCAGCGCTCCGCTTCGTCGAGGTAGGCGGTGGAAACGAAAATCGTCACGCCTTCCTTGAGCATGGCGTAGAGAATGCGCCAGAAATCGCGCCGCGACACCGGATCGACGCCGTTGGTGGGTTCGTCGAGGAACAGGATTTCCGGTTTGTGGATCAGGGCGCAGGCCAGGCCGAGCTTCTGTTTCATGCCGCCCGAGAGGTTGCGCGCCTGGCGCTTTCTGAACGGCGTCAGGTTGGAGAAGCCAAGCAGCCGTTCTTCCAGCGGCTCGCGCTCGCGCCGCGGCACCTGGTACAAGTCGGCGTAGAAACGCAGGTTTTCCTCCACCGAGAGGTCGCCGTACAAGCCGAAGCGCTGCGACATGTAGCTGATGCGAGACTTGATCTCCTCCTCGCCGCCCTGAATGGAAAAACCCGCCACGGTCGCCCCTCCTTCGCTGGCGGCAAGAATGCCGGTCAGCAGGCGCATGGTGGTGGTCTTGCCGGCGCCGTCCGGTCCCACCAGGCCAAAAATTTCTCCGCGATTCACTTCCAGATCGAGCCCGCGCACCGCCCACATATCACCAAAGGCGCGGCCGAGACCGCTGGCCTGAATGGCAATATCGTTCATGACATGTCTCCGTGTGCGGCGATCAGGGCTTCGCGGAGAGGCGTGCCAGCAATCGCGGCGGCGACTTCGGGGTCGAAACGGCTGCCCACAGACTGAGCAATAATGTTCAGCGCATCCTCCGCGCTGACGCCACTGCGGTAGCTGCGCTTGCTGCTCAGGGCGTCGAGAACATCTGCCACCGCGATAATACGTGCCGCGAGGGGGATGTCCGCGCCGCGCAACCCGTCGGGGTAGCCCCTTCCGTCAAACCGTTCGTGGTGATGGCGCACCGCCTTGGCATGGCGACGCAACTGCGGGATGGCACCGAGAATGTCGGCGCCGGCAGCGGGGTGGCTCTGCACCACGGCGAATTCTTCACTGGTGAGATGCTCCGGTTTGGTCAGGATGTGATCAGGAATCCCGATCTTGCCCAGATCATGCAGCAGCGCTGCCTCGCTGGCCGAATCCACCTCGGCTTGCGGCAAGCCCATGGCCTCTGCAATCAGGCGGGTGTAATGCGCCACCCGGCGGCCATGGCCGCCGGTGTAGGTATCTTTGAGTGCTAGAGCGCTATCGTAGGCAAGCAGAATGGATTCATAGCCCTGGCGTTTTTCCTGCATCAGGCCGGCCATCATGCGCCGGTTAGCTCTTAGCAAGACAGCCCATATTGCTGTGGTAAGCAGCAGGTAGATGACGCCGCGCAGCAGCAAAGGCATGAACCCGAAACGATCAAGCATGTCCAGATAAAAAGCTGCTGCCTCACCCACCACCACTATCACCGTGCCTAAAATCAGGTAGAGCAACAACAAATTGCAGTCGCGCCGTAGCAGGCGCTGCAGCATCTGTCTGTCATGATCAAAACTGGCTGAGGGAATCACTGTACAACTCCGTCCTCATTCGCGATGTAAACATCAGCCGGCATGCCGGGCTTGAGTGTGCCGTCGCGGTTGTCCAGGATCACGTTCACCGCGAACACCAGCTTCACCCGTTCTTCCTGGGTCTGCACGTTCTTGGGCGTGAATTCCGCCTGTGAGGAGATATAGCTCACGCGGCCATCGAATTCCCGGTCGGGGAAGGTGTCGACCTTAATTTTGGCGGTGGCACCAAGGCGCACCTTGCCGATCTGGGTTTCCGGAATGTAGACCCGCACCCAGGGCATGGAAATATCTGTGATCGTCACTACCGGGCGCCCGGCGCCCAAGGTCTCGCCCACTTCGGCATGCTTGCGGGTAACCACGCCTTCCACCGGGCTGGTTACCTGCAGATCCTCCAAGGCAACACGCGCGGCAGCGACTGCGGCCTGCGTTTCCTCGAATTGCGCGCGCGCGGCGTTGATAGTCTCGGAGCGGTAACCGCTTTGTAATAACTTGAGGCGTTCCTGCGTGGCGCTTAGTTGCTGGCTGGCCACATCGGCGGCGGTGCGGTCCTTGTCGCGCCGCTGCTGGCTGGTGGCGCCCCCGTGGAAGAGCACCTCGGAACGCCTGGCTTCTTCTTGCAGATTGCCCAGGTTGGCGCGCGCCTGTTCGACCTGCGCACGTGCTTCAGCGATTTCCTGCGGGCGATAACCTTGTTCCAGATCTTTCAGGCGCGCTTGGGCGGCCTGCTGCGCAGCTTCCACCTGGTGCAGCCGGGCGACAGTCTCGCGCTCGTCGAGCGCGGCCAGCAGTTCGCCCGCCTTGACACGGCTACCCTCATCTACCGGCCGCTTGCGCAAAATGCCCGGCACACGGAACGAGGCGGCAATTTCAGTTGCATCCACCGTGCCCGAGGCGAATACCGTGCCATCATTAGAACGTGCCGCCCAAGGCGCAAATTTCCACAACACGGCGGCGCCGATGACTGCGGCGAGAATGGCGGCGATTACAATTTTTTTGTTCATAGTCTTACTCCTTGCAGGATAGAGTGCCCCGGAAGATTTGTTGCGGCGAGCCTTTGACGTGGTGAAGTGCTGGCATTCGCGTTCTGCCCGGCAGGCTTGCCGCCGCAGGTCAAACCGCAGCGATGCCATGTGAGGTATTGCACGAGGGTGTGCGGGTCAATGCCGATTGATGAATGCTCAGCGCCAGATTTCTTACTTGTGGCTGCGGGCCTGAAACTGTCCGCAGCGAGTTCGCCGGTGGCGCGCAGCAGCCGCGCCTGACTCACGGTGACGTCATACCCAGCCTGGAGCCGGCTCGCAGTGGCAGACCAAAGTGCGGATTCGGCGCCAAGCAGGTCGGTGATGGTGTTCTCGCCGCTGTGGTAGCGCAGGGTTTCGATGCGTAGTGCTTCGTTGGCCTCGGCTTCGCCTTGAGTAGCGGCTTCCATCCGGGCGCGGGATTCGGACAAGGCGCCGAACGCCTGCTCGACCTCGCTGGCAATACGATTACGGGCATCTTCCTGCTGCAAGGCATTTTTCCGCTGCTCGAGACTGGCCTGATCTACCCGGCGCTTGCGGATGTTGCCATCGAACAATGGCAGAGAAAGCTGTACGCCAATCTGCCAGTCGTCATAGCCCTCCCAGTTACCGCCGGCGCTTTCTTGCACCTTGGTCACTAGATTGATTTGCGGCAACCGGTCGCCGCGTGCAATAGCGGTTTTCTGCTGCGCAGCCTTGCCGATGGCATCTAGCCCCAGGATATCCGGGCGCTGCTGCATGGCGTGACCCATTGCCTCTTCAGCTGAAACCGGCAAAAGCGGCGCGGTTGTACCCAATTCAAACAGAATCGGCGCATCCCCGCTCTCACCCAGCAGGGAAGTCAGCAGCGACAGCGCATCTTTCTCGCCCTGTATGACGGACACCTTGTCGTAACGCGCCTGGGACAACTGAGTCCTGAGTCGGATCAATTCCAGCCGGGCTGCGCGCCCCTGCTTAATACGCAATTCGATGTCGTTTTCCTCCTGCTGCAGCGCCTTGATGCGGGCATCCAGCACCTTTATGAGTTGGCGAAAATGCAGCGCCTTGGTGTAGGTGGCGGCAACATTGAACAGCAGGTCCTGCCCGCCGCCGCGCAGCGCCTGGACGGAAGCCTCGCGGTTATGGGCGGCCAGCGCCTCGCCCGCCACCAACTTGCCACCGCTATACAGAGGCAGGCTCAGAGCCAGGTTAATATTGGCAATATCCCTATCCATCGGGGGAAAGATACCTGTCTCGCGGATCGGCGTAACAAAGGTGGGGTAGGCATAACGGGAGTAAGACGCGTTCAAGTCGATTTTGGGTAAATGCTGGCTGCTAGCGATTTCCTGCTCCAGCGTTCGCTGGCTGACCTCGACCTGCTGGCTTTTGATAACGGGATTGGATTGCGCGGCTCGCTCCATGGCTTCCCACAGAGGCAATGAATCCACCGCAAAGGCCGCTTTCCCGGTAGAAATAAGAAAGGTAAACAGCAGCAACCGTGACAAGCGCTTCATATTCGTCTCCATCCTTTATTTTATTTCTTGCTTCAACATACTAAGTAAGTAATCGGATACTAGCTTAAATATGAAATTAATTTTTGTCAACAACAATATTAATTTCTAATATTATGCAATAGAATATTGCAATATTCTGTTTTATATAATCTATTTCTAACAATTATATTAATAGTTGCTTATATGAAATATGGGATTTAGGCTACCATTCGGGTAGTGCCACATGGCCTAGGCGCAGGATATTTCACGTGGCAATTTGTTGCGCAGGATATGGCCATGGTGGTTACAGAAAGGTAGACACCGACCTTCAGGCCGGGAGTAGTGCCTAACATTCATGGCGCAACACCACCCCAAATGATGAAACCTGTCACCACTTCCCTCTTCCACAAGGGAGGTGGCACAGAATGCAGGGGACACCCACGCATGAACTGCAACAGCTTGGCGGATGGAAAACAGGCGCAATGGTGGAACGTTATGCACACCTTGCACCTGACCATCTGGCAGCAGCAGCGGCTCGATTAGATTCTGTAGTGATTGGCTACGATTTGGCTACGGTCGCCAAGAAATAAATAAGGCTTGCATCGCTGCAAGCCTTATTCTGATTGGTGGGCCCTCACGGACTTGAACCGTGGACCAAAGGATTATGAGTCCTCTGCTCTAACCAACTGAGCTAAGGGCCCGGGGACTCAACTTTCGCCGTCGAGAAAACTCTTGAGTTTTTCCGAACGTGAAGGATGGCGCAGTTTGCGCAATGCCTTTGCTTCAATCTGGCGGATGCGCTCGCGGGTGACATCAAATTGTTTACCGACTTCTTCTAGGGTGTGGTCGGTATTCATCTCGATGCCGAAGCGCATGCGCAACACTTTGGCTTCGCGCGGGGTCAAACTGTCGAGGATGTCTTTGGTCACGTTGCGCAAACTGTCGAACACCGCAGCATCGATCGGCGCCAGCGAGTTGCCGTCTTCAATAAAATCGCCCAGATGCGAATCATCATCGTCACCCACCGGGGTTTCCATGGAGATTGGTTCCTTCGCGATCTTGAGGATTTTTCGGATCTTGTCTTCCGGCATTTCCATCTTGATCGCCAGCGTCGCGGCATCAGGATCCTGGCCGGTTTCCTGCATGATCTGGCGCGAGATGCGGTTCATCTTGTTGATGGTTTCGATCATGTGCACCGGAATACGGATGGTGCGTGCCTGATCGGCGATGGAGCGCGTAATCGCCTGGCGGATCCACCACGTGGCATAGGTTGAAAACTTGTAGCCGCGCCGGTATTCGAATTT
>Ga0172380_10007745_pt1 | contig 11986 bp, 5 predicted proteins | sample Leawe162metaG_FD_119747 | JGI IMG/M metagenome (GOLD analysis project Ga0172380, IMG submission 119747) | Leachate microbial communities from a municipal landfill in Southern Ontario, Canada - Leachate well 162 metaG | ecosystem: Engineered > Solid waste > Landfill > Unclassified | place... | reverse complement strand
TCAAGACGGCTATCTTTTAGTTTTATCTCCCAGCGCGGCGGGATTCCCCCGTTCTTTTTCCAGTTCTCAATGAATACGCTTCTAGCCTTGACCATATCTTTATTACATTTTTTATTCAAGACTTTATAAACGAATAGCTCGACAACACCCACCACGAATAGAATGAAGGGGATTGTGTTTGTGAACAGCGTTTCTCCGGTAATCATCACAATACTAACAAACACAAGAGCGGCCCCTGAAAAAAACAGAGCTAATAGTAACGTTCTCAAAGAACTTTTTATTTTAGGTACATCGAAACGCCGTTGCTCCGCTAAACTTTGAACATCACGGAGCACCAAAGGATATGCAGGATTCAATTGTCCGTTCTTTTCATAGTACTCTAAATATTCTTTTCTTTTTTTGCGCTCGAATGGACCCATGTAATAATCGAATCCGAACGATGCAATAAAGGTTATCCCTATTACTGCCAGAATTCCTATTCCAAAGGAATCCAATGATTCCCCTTCATCAGCAGATATAGCCACAATAGCGAATATCACCGTGGATATTCCAAGTATGGCTATAAATATCCAATTCAAGATTTTTGCCCATGTTTTTTTAGGTGGTTTTTCAAACACCTTATTCCGCGCTATGGCGGATACGTCATCTTTATCTAAATATATATTCACTTACTTGTCCTCCCTTTAATAAGTTTTCATTAGCGATACGAGAGCGTGACAGGAGTTAATAGCATCAGCAATCAGTTGCTTGGTAGGAACATCTTTAAGATTTCGTTCCTTATTACTGACGGACGTAGAATCTGCGCGACTGCGTGAAGCCGTTAGTGCTTCCCACGGGACTAGCTCCACTTTTTCTTTAAGCCGCTGCAACGCTTGAGCCATAATAGCATCCATAATCACTCACCCCCTTTCTCATTTTTTCCTTATTTGGAATTTTCAGAGATTTTACTTTTCAGGGCTTACAGTAGGTGTAGGAGTAAGTAAGGTATCAATCCGGTCTTTGCTTGTTTCCCAGTCGCCGTAAATAATCGGGGTAACAACAGTATCATTGTATCCAAATACAACACGCTGCACGGCAAGGCCGAATTCCGTGTGCTTCAACACAGTTCCCGTAGAAACGGCGGCGGCGATAATCAACATCATAACAACACCGAATTTTACGATGCGCTTAACGCCCTCTTTCTTTTGGCTCTTTTTCCCGGACATGGCGATACTCTTGTAGAGCCACATAACCGCCGGAACGGACAAGCTATAGAATAGATAGATGACATATAGTAAAAATATCCATTCCAAGGTTGCTTTCCAGCCTAATGCCCAAAAAGACAGTCCGGCGATTACCGCCGCGACTATCCATAGAATTTTCCGATATTTAGCGCAAAACATCTTTGCGCTTGCCAGCCATAACTTGATTTTATAATCCGTAGAATCGTTTTTCTTTTTTCCTACCTTGAATTCAGTAGCCATTTTTATCCCTCCAAATTTATGTGCTGACGCTTGCCCTCGCGGTAAACACCAGCCCCGATATCCGTTCCGTGTCGTTGTATATTGGGCGCGCCAGGTACGAATATCTTCTGCCTCTTGGCGCGCTTGCAATTGTTTGTGGACTTGAATGATACTGACCCGTGGGGTGTTTCTATGGTTTCCAGTTTTTCTTTAGCTCCGATAGATAGGCCAACGTGATTTTTGTTGCGGTCATAAAGGCCAGAGTCAGCATCCGCCCGTATCTTACGAGCTTCACTTAGCGAAATGTTTCCGCCAGCATGTTTGAGAGCCGAACGCGCCTGTTGCTCTATCTTATCCATCGGGGTTATCTTTTTTATCCTGTGATTTGTTGCATTACTTGCCTGTTCCCGTGCCAGCATCGCTGTGCGCGTCTTTTTTAAATGGGGCAATATACCCCACGATTCATAACGATATGACGGACGGCCTTTATCCATGCCAGCATAGAAAACGCGGACCTTCCGGCCTTCCGCGTTTTCTTTTTGCATAAAGTTAATCAGGTTGAGTTTTCCGGTTATCTCCCCTCTACGAGTACGCGGATACTTGGCATACAGATTTATCCGGCTATGCGGTATCAATTGAGGATACATTGAATATACCGCCTTGCGCACTGCATACTTTTCATCCGGCGTGCCGTGCTGCATAACACGCATTATGGCGGCTCTGGCATGGCCTATATCTTCTACGGGATACATCCGTCTATCGGGCAGCGCAAAATCCTCCCGTGGCAATCTATTCCTTTGAGCCTTAGTTAATATCGCCATGCTGTATCCCTCCCGTTTCTTTATATTATAGTGTAATTTTATGCAAATTACCCTAATTCAATGTGCTGACGTTTACCCTCTCTAACAATACCTGCCCCCAGCCTTACTTTACGAGGTGCTTTATCACCCTTAAATTCCTTGACTTCCCCGGCGCTTTTCTCTTTTTTCGGAGATTCTTTTTTGTTAGCAACCTTTCTGATAACGATATTATCAGATTTATAGACCACTTTATTCTTAGTATCAACGCCGGATACATCAGACGAACCTGGGTCATGCGTCCATGATACTACGCGAGGGTCATTAGGTTGAAATGTATTCTGATTGCGTTTTGATTCGTCAGCAGCCTGCGCCCTGGTTGAACGTCCCTCGTGAATCTTTTCCAGCTTGGAGAGCGTGATGTTCTTTATTTTTACGTTCCTACCAGATACTTCCCCACCTTCTATTACAACAGGCCCTTGCTTGAGCGGCTCTTCGACTGGCAATGGATTGTATTTCATAATATCGTACATTTCCCCTGGAGTTGCGAATTTCCATTCCTGCTCACCTTTCTTGTCCGGTTGCTGCCACTCGAATTGGTTATTTTCTTTATTAAAGTGAGCATGTATCTTCATGCCCGAATTGCTTTCATCTGCGAATATCGCTATCCCTTGCGGGCTTTCAATGAATTGTTTTTTCTGCTCGTCTATTTTACCTAATATCTGGTATGTACGTTTATTTGGCGTTCCCATTTCGTTGAAGGTAAAATCCATGTAAGGATATTGCTTACGGAGTTTACCGACCTGTATCTTGGCCTGACTACCTTCATAGTTCTTTGGGGAAACATAGTCGTGAGATGGTGAGCTAACTACTGTTTTTGTAAGTGTGTCCGTAAAGGTGTCTAAAGCGCGTTCCGCTTTTTTATCACTGTCAAGAGCGTATCCGCCATTTTCCTTAAACTTTTCCTCGAATAATTTATCTCTTTGCGTCAATTTATCTAGCCAATCCGGCGCCCCTGCTTCCAACCCTACTTCATTATTTACTTCTTTTAATAATTCATAAAAAGGTTTACCGCTCGCTAGTTTTGACGTTCTAACGACAACTGAAGGAGTGAAGAATGTTTCGCTTTCTTCAAACTCTAACCCTGCTGATTCAGCAGCGGCTTTAATTTGCTTTTCCTTTTCTGGTGTTATGTTTTTTTTCAAGAAAGATATATATCCAGTCCCTCTCCCACCAGTTATTTTAGCTCGCGGAAAGTCGGGATTATCCGGATGGTCTTTATCGTAGCCTGAATGACTTTGTATTGTCTTATAACCTTCCGCGTTAAGCTTTTTCAAATTCTCTGCAATCCCAGCATCAACACTACCCACGCCCTCTACCCTTACCTCTCGTGGTCCATATATGCGTTTATATACCGCTTCGGGTAATTCCATTTTATTGGGTTCGGTATCAGTGCTCCATGTATAACGTCCAGTAAATTTATCCAAGCGGGCAGTTGTTTCACCGTTCGTGGCATTAACGTCATGGAAAGTTACTGTGTCCGGTAGATTATTTAAAAACTTTTCCTTTGCCGTCTTTGGTTTTTCATAGGACGGAGATTCGCCGTATTTCCCCACGGCCTTTTCTACGAGATCGGTAAACTTGTCTTTACTCGTGCTGAATAGCCTAGACAAAGCAGCGTCTATCGCCTGTTCGGGTGTCCCGCCGATGCCGATTCTGCCACCCGATCTGCCCTCTGATAAGTCCCACGAATCTTTAATAGGCTGTCCATCATCGTTCAACGTGGGATGGAGATAAAAGTCGAAGTCAGAAAAGTCACCCCTGATTTTTATTCTTTTCGCGTCCTCGACTTTAATAAACGCCATTTTGCCAGTGTCAGTTTGAAGATTAGCATAGAACGGCTTGCTATTTCCGGCTACATAGTCGAAGTTCGGCGGCGGTGCGGTCCGGAGTTCCGGTTCTTCTTTTACTTTTTCAACTTCATTTTCAGCTTCACGCTTCCATTTAGGAGGCATTATATAACTGGCAAACTTCTCGTATGCTTCTTTTTCCGTGATTGACCCCAACTGTTCTTTCAGAGAATCAACCTCTTCCCCGTTAATTTTAGTAGTGACTTCATAATCGCCATTTGCAGTTTTAAGGAGATAAGCCATCTTACCAGTTCCTATTCCCAAGTTCTCCTGCGTAATTATCTTTTTAGCAGGCAGAACGTAGGGAATGCTTCACTGAATCCGCTATCCCCCCAACCAGAGAAACGGGATATGATTTTTTGTTCTTCAGGAGTTGCTTGCCCATTTCTATTTTCAATATCCTTCAGGGTTTTAATGGCAAGCAAATTGGCATCGAATTTCGTGGCGGCTCCGGCGTTAAAACCGATATCCGACTGCTCATTGAGTACAAGGTCTTTGGGCTTAGGTGCTAATCGCTCTGCGACTGCAATATGTCCTGCCGGATTGCCCGATTCCATGCTGTCGTGTCCGGCTCCCCGCTCTCCATCAGATTCTTTGCTGTGCGCGTTGCCGCTGTCGCTCGCTGTTTCGCCCATTCCGCCAGCTCCTCTTTGTTCATCTTGCGGTGTTCGGCTGGGTGATTGGCTTTCAGATACAGTATCGCTTTCTGTTCGAGTTGGGGGATTGTGTAGTTTTCCGGTTTCCCTAGATATACTGGGATATTCTCTTCTGTCATAAAGATTCTCCTTACTTGTCATAATACCATTATCGCCGCGATTGTCAATAGCCATTACCTTTACTCCCTTCAAGATTATTTAAGATGCTGTCTCCGGCCTTCACGAACAATTCCCGCGCCGAGTTCGACTACTTTTGGTTCACGTAACTTTACGTCTTTAAAACCTTTATTTCTTATTCTATCATTTGCGCTTGTTTTTTTCTTCTTTGCATCTTTATCCTGGACAAACATGATATCCGGTGTCTTTTTATCGGTATCGCCTATGATACGTGTATCCACTGCTCCTGTATCCTCGAAAATATCAATCTTAGCATTACCTGCTATCCTTTGCATGGATACACGCGCACTTTTGGGGCCGGAAGCATAACGAGCACCATCCGGCCTAGCTCCACGGACTATTAATCTTTCCCAATCGCTCTTCTCGTTTACTTTAACAAATGCGTGCCAAACAGAGAGCTTTTTATGTTTTTCCTGGTCTAGCAACTTGCCGCGTACATAGGCAACCGCCGCGAATGCACCTTTGATTATCTCGCGTTTCTCCTTATCAGTCTTGCCTTTATTCCCAAAACGTTCTCCGGGAGGTGGAGTGATTACAACCGGAGGCGGAGGCGGAGGCGTGTAAGGTATCGTTCCATACGGCGGAGGCGGAGGCGTGTAAGGTATCGTTCCATACGGCGGAGGCTCCGGCAAAGGCTCACCTTCCGGCGGATAACTTATTTTTTCAGGGGTTATTTTTTCCGGCTGTATCTTTTCAACCAGAGTTTCCTCCGGCAAAGTCTTTTCCTGGCCTACTTTTTCAGTTATTTCCCTTTCCGGCGCGACACGCTCTACAATGGGTTTTTCGGGGTTTATTGTTTCTTGCGCCATTTTCTCCGTGCCAAACATTTCGGCGGCTAATTCTTCCGGCAGGGAGCGTTCTGCACGCGGTTGATAATCCACCGCTACTCGCTCTCCTGCTCTGCCGCGCTGCTCTTCCAGTTGTACTTCTTTTAGATAACGCCTCGACTTAACGACTAGCCGTGCCAATTCTACTTCATCTAAATCCTCATAGCCCTTTTTATCCTTGAGTTTAACAATATCCTCATAGGTAATAGGCTTCATTAATCTCTGATTACCAAGCATCTTCATGGCTTCATTTCTGCCGAGTTTTTCCTTGTTTTTTTTAGCTTTTTCCTTGGATTTTTCTTTACCGGATGCCTTGGATTTATCTTCGCTCAACTTTTCTTCTGCCTTATCGAAAAGTCTATCGGCCTTGATTTTCTCTCCTCTTCCATCAGCCGCCAGCGCATCATTAATAAACTCTTCGACTGATTTACCGTTGCCCCCCTTGGTTTTTTCTTCCTGTATCGCCGGAGTTTTTTCTATCTCTCCACTTCCAGTTACTTCCATATCGGCATAATCTGGCAGAGTAGAAACATCGGCGGTATCTATGTCAGTTATTGCTGTTTTAGTGGACCCTGTTTCCTCTTCCGCTAATTTGGCTATTTCTTCATCGGTGGAAACGGGGTAGTAATTATACGCATCCACCGCTGCATCCCTGATTTCCGCGCTACTGATAGCTTGCTCTTCGTTTGTTGAAACATAAGAGAACGGGATTCTGCCGCGTCCAATGGATAGCTGACCTTCACTCCCGTTGTTGAACATATCATAATCATCCGGTATCGTAGGAGGATAATCCTCGTCTAGTCTTTGAACGAGATTCAGGTTATCATCTATAACCCTACCTCTATTTAACCGCTCATTGAGTTTTGCATCCGGTTTTTTGATGATTCCATCCGTTCCTCTATATCTATTTAGTCTAGTTTCTATGGAATCTTTTTGCCGTCTCATCACATCAACCATACGGCGCGCTACCGTTCTATTCCCGGTAACTTCCCCCAGTGTAAGTCCGGCCTGCACTTTAAAATCACCTTGCTTGTATCCCATCTTCGAACCAACAGCGTCAATTCTTTTTTGCAAGTTAACGAGTTGGGATAACGATACATCATCTTTAAGGCCAAGGTACATGTATGCAGGGCTATAATTATTCGGATAACCACTGACTTTCCCTAAAGTCAGTTTTCCGTTAGATGTTTTCAATATACTGGAAACATCAGAGATAAAACTTTGCCGTTGTTCAGGAGTTAACCCATCCGGTATTTTTATTGTTAACCCGGTGTCATCGGGGGAGTACATCTTAACGTCATCGCCCATGTATTTATCAACATTGCTGATAACTTCGGACACTTCACGTACCGTTTCTTTGGGCAGTTTGAAAGTTATTGTTTCCCCTTCTCCAGGCCGTGCAAGCAATTCTCCGGTTTTTACAGCTTTAGTAGTGGGAGTATCGGCGTAAAAGTTCATAACCCTGTCTACGTTAGGATTATCCCACCATCTAGCCGTATCCACATAGGTTATTCCACCACGGTCCGTAACAGACCAAGATTTACCGCCGCGAGTTACCGTGGGGGTATGTCCGGCATACTGTTTATAAGGTAGTTTAGTAAATTCTGTGATGGATTCCCCAGGACGATACCAGAATATCCCGCCCACGCCTTTTCCGCCATCTAGTCTACCGATATCGAAAATCGGGTCTGTATATTTGTTATTCTTAACGGCATTGAATAAACGGGAATTCAAATCAGCTACGATAAAATCGGGAGACTTTCCTACGTATTCAGGGAATTTCTCTAAACTAAGTCCGGCATGAGTAGCAATACCACCATCATCGGTCAATGCAGCGGCTTTTATTTTACCGCTGATAACTCCGTCACGGATTATTTTAGCTAATTTTTTCTCGTACTTGGCGTTATCGTACTTAATTCCCTCGATGTGCTCTTTGGTTAAATGAGCTAAATCGTGATTTCCCATGAGCACATCCACTTTCGCTCCGGGAGTTCTCGAAGTCTGCTCATTCAAAGAGAGCATATCATTCCATAACTTTATAGTATACGGCCCTCTATCCGATATGTCACCGCACAAAATGATGTGCTCGCGATTAGCATTAAGACGAAGATTCCCCTCACGGCCCGATAGTATGTTTTTATCGAATGCCCAGTTAACGAGGTTTTTAAAATCCCCGTACTTGCCGTGGAAATCTCCGAAAACCACGAACCCTGTTCCATCCGATTTACTATTCGTCTTCACGTTAAAGTACTCATTATCGTATGTCCCTACGTGTATTTGACCCTCGTTTCGAGCCTTTGCCACGATACGATTTAACCCAGGTAAAGACGCTTCCACACCATAACCGCTATTGGTCACACGCTTGGTATTAGGGTCAAACGCAAGGGATAATAGCCTCTTTAACCGTGTGTAGGGTTCTGCTCCAACTTCAGCCACAACACGGGTGATATAATTTGGAGGTTGCGCGTTGGGGTCTAAAGAAGTCCACCGGATAGGTATAATATGCCCTTTCCCAACAGCTTTAATTGCCGCGTGGTTATCGTAATTCCATTGCGCTTGTTCTTCGGGAAGCATGTCATCCCATTTAGCAGGCCGCAAAGTTTCGAGTTCTTTCGCTCTCGCCGGAGATAATGCGCCTTGTTTCCTGTACCAAGATTCCTGCTTACCCTTTGACCACGTAGACCACTCCGCAGGCTTCTTAACTTCCAATGCAGGGTTTTCCCTTAATTGCACATAAAAATTTTTAGGCGAGCGGACGGCTCCTAATCCCACGATATATTTTCTCGTCCCCGAACCATAGCGGCTTTCCGGCTCTCCAATCAATCCGGTATATCTTGTCTGCCCTTGATTCTGAAACCATTGGCGCAACGGGAAGCGCATGTTAGCGAGGTATAATTTATCGTTTGCCGCACGCATAACAGCTTCTAATCCGGTATTATCATTTAACCGGACCGCATTCTTTAAGTCCTTAGCCATTTCCGGCTCGCCAACCTTCATTAGCTTATTAAAAACATCTTGCCATGTTGAAAATCCTACTGACTTAGAGTTTATACGGCCTTCAATTATCAGTTTAGGGGTATAACCATCTTCCACGGCCTTACCAAACATTTCCGCTCCGCGCTCTATCCATGCGCCTTGACTGGCGTAATCCCAGTCAAGGGTTTTTTGGGATATACCGGATTCCAGATAGGGTTTTTGCCCTGGTTTTGCTTTTTTAATAGCATCTAGGAAATAATCATCGGTACCCCTGGAAGAAAATTCATAGGTGTCCTTGCCCCTCAAAATATTATTGATTCTTTCGAGCGGGGTAACTCTATGAATATAATTCCCTTTGGAATCCGATGCCAAAATATCCCACTTGGCGGATTGAGCGGATTCTTGCGCGATGCGGACCGCATCAAGGAACCCCGGCTCTGATAATCCGGGCTTAACTTCCACATGGGGCATCCCTGCTTTAGTCCTGATACTTTCAGGCCCTAGCGTGCCAGTAGCTACGTTCAATCCTTTTTCAAATCCATAAACTACCGCTCCCTTTGCCGCTTTAGCGAACGGTAAGGCGAGCATCGTACCATAGACTATGCGTTCAGTCCATGACATATCTTTTAGACCTTTAACATACTGATAACCGAATACACCGGAAGTTGTCCCCAGTAATCCTAATTGTAAAATGGGGGATGCAACCATTCCCGTGAAAAGTGTTCCAGCCGTCAATCCGGCAGTAATCCAATCAAGGGGAGTAGCTTTAGCCGGAAGAGCGCGAATTTTTTCTCCATTCTGCGCCCTCTTAATATCTTCGACATCAAAACCACCCCTGATAAGTTTTTCCGAATCAAACGGATAGTCTTTCAGATAGGCAGTTATATCAAAACCAGCCAGCTTGTCCTCGTATTCCACTGGCTCTATTTCACCAGTGGAAGTGTCACTGGTGGTTAATGGTGTCTCTTTTACAGGAGCCTTGACTTTTACACTGTATTTACTGATTAATTGCTTCCCCATTTCATCGTAATAGGAATTTTTAGCGAACGGAGTTGTAATCGCGCTCACCATACCAAATACCAGACTGCCAGGTAATTTGTATATATCGGACGGTTTTTCCATCCGGCTATCGTTCAATGCCGTTTCCATCGCCGTAGCTAATGCCTGGATATCGTTCTTGGGATTTACGAATGTGTTATAGATAGACGCAACCTTAGTTCTTTCATCATCGGTTAGGTACTTCCCCCACATTTCAGAAATAGACGATGTTTTGTCTTTATATTTGCCATAAAGTCCGGCCTGCCGAATTGCGCTCCCAAGATTAATCTGTTCGGGAGTAGTATCCCCTATAATGTAATCGGGTTCGCTCAATTTATTTTTTGGCCGGCCAATTTCAGCCCACTTCCCTTGGCTGACCTTACCACCTGATTTTACATATTGTTTGTATGATTCGCCGTCCTTTGCTTCATCGTAAGAGTGATATATCTCAAACGTTGGGTCATATTTCCAACCGGATATCCCGTTAAGATGTTTCACGGAACTATTTACATTATCCAGCCACTCTCCGGCCTTTTTCCCCATATCATCGCCAAATGCCAAACCGATATCAGCCATGGTAATATCTTTATTAAGCAGGGCATCCGGTATGCTATCGTTATTTTCATGGGTGATATTTACTATACGTATCGTTTCTTTGGCGCGATTAGTTGCCGCCTTGCCAAAGGCCACGGCTATTTTATTTTCATCGTAGCCGTCTTTTAAGGCTTTAACAATATCATACTGTATGCTTAATGTAGTATCTCCCGTTTTTATTCCTTTTATAGCCCTCTTTATTGCTTCATTATCTCGTGGTTTTAAGGTTTTTTCTTCTTGTTCCGTGTACCCTTTTTCAATAAATTCTCTTAATATCTTGTCGCGTTCGCTATAGATATATGCCAAAGCCGTATTTACCCCGGAGGTATGCCTGATATTTTCAGCGCGGTTAGCATATTCGCTTGGTAACTCAAACATCAAATCATTCAACTGCTGTTTAGCTTTAAGTTCATTATCCTGGATATACTTATCTATGAATTTTTCATATCCTGAAATACCGCCTTTTTTGTAGGCTTCTTTTGCCCCTTCAGGAGCTTCATCAGAATCAAGATAATCCTCGAATTCCTGCAATGATTTCTGCCTGATTTCCTCGTCCGCGCTGGCCCGTTCATTTATGCCTTTAATCGTAATATTTACAGTAGCAAGCCCCTTGTGCTTTAATTCATCGGCTAGATTGGGAGATTGCGCACTTATGTCCTCGAAATCTGCCTTTAATACGAATTGACGGCCTTCCTGCATTTCAGGAGACAACAAAGAAGCTATACCCTCTTCACTTAAACCCTTTAGTTTTTCTGATTTAGGATTCTCTCTGGCAGCGTCCATGAGTTCCATCGTTTCCGTAATAGATATGCCATGTTCTTTTGCATAGTTAGATATTGATAACGCCTGCATTTGATTAGGCGACAAATCGGTTCCTACCTGGATATACCGATTGTTGATTATGCGCTGCACGTTGGAAGTGAGCGCGCTTGTTGCATTAGCAATCAAAGGTAATAAGGTTATATATTCTTGAGGTACACGAAGTCCAGGATTGTCCGGGTCGTTTTTTACAATGTCGGCTAATTGATACAAATCTTCTACAGGGACATTATACGTATCAGCTATTTCTTGCAGGGCATCTTCAACTGCCCATTTTTGTTCCTGTATACCCTGCTGATAGCTCCCCCCTGTTATTCCTATGTGAACAATTTCCATTTTACGGGCAAGCGGAACGGGTATATCATAGCCTGCTTCTGCTAATTGGTCAGCCGTCATATAGGCCTTTCCGGCCTCTGTTTTTACGAAGTATCTACCATCGGAAGCAATAGAAACATCGGCATCATTAATATTAACGCCGGAATCTTGTATCTTTTTTACATTATCCTGATTATACTGCTCTGCGGATGGTGCCTGACCACCTTGTTCGGTAGCGTTTTTAGTTCTCTTTGCATTATCGGCAGCGATGCGCTCGGCAAGAGAGATATCAGACGTTTGTATCTCTTCACTAGCGTTAGACGCAGCTTTCGATGTGTTTTCAATAGCTTTGTTTGTTTCATCTATCTGCGCTTGGCGCGCCAGAGCCTCCATTATACGGCCTGCTTCAGCATTATTATCCGCTGCCGCCTTATC
>Ga0172380_10007744_pt1 | contig 11987 bp, 11 predicted proteins | sample Leawe162metaG_FD_119747 | JGI IMG/M metagenome (GOLD analysis project Ga0172380, IMG submission 119747) | Leachate microbial communities from a municipal landfill in Southern Ontario, Canada - Leachate well 162 metaG | ecosystem: Engineered > Solid waste > Landfill > Unclassified | place... | reverse complement strand
CACGACCCTGGGCGCGGCGGCGAGAGATAACGAGGCGACCTTTGTGAGAGGCCATGCGAATACGAAAACCATGAGTATTACGGCGTTTGGCTTTTTTTGGTTGGTAAGTTCTTTTGGACATTTCTGGATTTTAGCACAAGAAGAGGGGATTTGTCACGGTGGGAGCTAGTTTTGACATATTGTTTAGTGTGGAAAAGTTGTGGATAATGACGACATGGACATCATATCGATATGGAAAGCGGTACTTGGAGAGTTGGAGATATCTATTTCTCCAGTATATTTCCCAACATGGATAAAGCCCCTATCTATCGAGTCAATTGAGAAGTTGTCAGAGGAATCACAACTTGTCACGATCCTCTGTCCGTCCGCCTACCACCAAACGATGATAGCCCAGAGATATCAAGGACAACTACAGAGAAGTATAGAGAGAATCTGTGGTATCAAAACTGAACTTGAGTATATTATTGGAAAAGATGCTTCGGCAAGCTCAACACAGATCCCTTCACCACTTTTTGATGAGCCACAAAAAACAATGCCTAAAGGGGAAGGATCTAATAATTTAAATCCTAGACTGACTTTTGAAACATATGTTGTGGGTGGATCGAACAATTTTGCCTATGCGGCGGCAAGTGGTGCAGCCAAAAGCCCGGGAACACGCTACAACCCGCTATTTATTTACGGCGGGGTAGGACTAGGCAAGACCCACCTTATGCAGGCGGTTGGTCACGCAATTTATGCTGATCACCCAGATTGGAACATCATGTATATCTCGGCGGAGACTTTTGGAAGTGACTTAATCGCCAGCTTACAAAACAAAAAAACGCCAGCATTTAAAAAGAAATACCGAGCACCAAACGTACTACTAGTAGACGATATCCAGTTTATCGCCGGTAAAGAGTATATCCAAGAAGAATTTTTCCACACTTTTAACGAACTATACATGTCGCAGCGTCAGGTAATCCTAACCTCTGATCGCCCACCACAGGAGATAGCCAAACTAGAGGAGCGACTGTCTTCGAGATTTATGGGAGGACTTATGGTCGACGTACAGTCGCCCGATTTTGAGACGAGAGTGGCGATCCTGACTCAGAAATGTGAGTCACTGAACATCTCCATACCAAGTGAGGCGATTTCGCTCATTGCCGAACGAACAACTACTAATATTCGCGAACTAGAGGGAGCACTCCAGGGGATTTATACTAAAGCGGTACCAATGGGAGGGGAGATAACGAGCGATATTGTGCGCGAATACTTTGGAGCAGAGAAGGAAAGGCGGACTCAAAGAATCCGCCCAAACACCGTAATTACCAAGACTGCCCAATATTTTTCATTTAAGCCAACAGAGCTGACAAGCGCTAGTCGGAAAGCTCCCCTGACAGCTGCCAGACATACGGCGATGTATATTCTCTACAATGATCTCCAACTCCCTTATGAACAAGTTGGTCGCCTTTTTGGGGGACGAGACCATACCACAGTGATTCATGCGGTCGAAAAAATAACCGAACAACTCAAGACTGATCCAGGAATGGCGAAAATAATTGCTGATATTAAACATGGACTATAAATTTATGTGGATAAGACGGTGGAGAAGTGGGGGGAGAAGTGCGGGAAAAGAATTTGTTCAATTGTGGGAAAGTGTAATACCTAGAGTTGTCCACAATGTAAGAGAGTTATTCACAAAGTTATCCACAAGGTTCTCCACGGTGATAGCAGAGAGTTATTCGACAATCCACCGGCTCTACTACTATAACTACTTTATTTAATATATATTGTTAGTAGCTTTAATGAAGGGATAAATATATGAGAATAGAGGTTTTACAAGAACAATTACTTGCAGGTTTGAGTGTTGTGGGGAGAGCGGTGGCAACAAGAGCGCAGTTACCAGTTTTGTCACACATCTTGATAGAGGCAAATAATGAGGGACTGGTTCTCTCGGCTACAGACTTAGAAATAGGGATCAAAGTGAAAGTGTCGGCCAAAGTGACAGAAGTGGGCAAAGTGGCGGTACCTGCCAAGATGTTTGTAGAGTTTTTGAGTTCCCTCAATCCCGGCAAGGTGGAGTTGAAGTTGGAAAAGGAAACTCTGATACTGTCTGCTCCTGGTTATAGTGGTAAATTCCAGACTATTGGGGCCGAGGAGTTCCCGGCCATCGCTGAGCTGACCAAGGAGGCGGAGATCTGTTCTCTCGAGGCAGCTGCGTTATCACAGGCTGTAGCGCGCGTGGTGTTTGCTAGTGCCAAAGATAGTTTGAGACCTGTTTTGACTGGCGTACTTTTTGAAGTGGGGAAGAAAAAAATAAGGCTGGTGGCGACTGATGGATTTCGTCTGGCGGTTGAGGAGCTTGCTGTTGAGACAAAGGTAGAACAGGTAAATCTACTAGTCCCATCGAGGGTGGTCATGGAAGTGGTCCGACTGGCCACTGATGGTCAAGTTGTGGTGGGACACCTGGCTGCGACGAATCAAATTTATTTTATGGTGGGAGAAATCCAAGTGGTCTCTCAGCTTTTGTCGGGCAACTTCCCTGATTACGGCAAGATTTTACCAAAGGAATTTACAACTGAGATCTCGGTGGGTAAAGATGAACTTTTGCAGGCCATAAAAGCCACTCATATTTTTGCTCGCGACAACTCCAATATGGTGAAGTGGCAGATCGAAGAGGGCAAGTTGGTCTTATTGTCGAGTTCCCCAGAGAGGGGAGAATGCAGGGTGGAGGTGCCAGTCTCACTGACTGGGGAGCCACTAGAGATTATTTTTAACGCAAAATATGTTTTGGACTTCCTTTCTATCGTGGAGGGGGATACTCTCTGGGTGGGGATGGGGACAAAGTTGTCTCCCGGAATGATCAAGGATCTCAAACGCACCTCGGGGCAGTATGTGGTAATGCCGATAAATGCGTGAGGTTTACTTTAAGGTCTGACCTGGTCTCCTGTATATATTCTGAAGTCGACTAAACATCTTGGCCGTTGGCCATGATTTCCTTAGCAGGTCAGACCTTGGGTGCTGCGGGGGTTGGCTGTTGAAAAATAGCGTTCTCAGTGGGTACTGGAGCCACTGGGGAGACTCCTTCCACCTTCGGCGTCGTCGGTTGCACGGGCGAATCATGATTCGCCCCTACAGGAACAATGGGTGGTTCGGTGGGGTGTTGTGTGGCGGTGGGGGCGTTGGTTTTTTCTTTGAGGAGCTTGTCGGCGAAGGCTTTTTGACGATCCAGCGTTTCTTGCGGGTTGGTAGTGATGAGTTGGTGTTCTTCGGGGGAGGCCACCACTTTCATAGCGACGTGATTTTGGCCGGCAAAGAAGAGGGCCTCGCCTACCTCGGCAGTCAGGAGTAAATGTCGCTCTCCCTGAGAGAGGAAGAAAGTGGTTGCGAGCTTTTCGATGGCACTACTGCTTTGTTTCATGAGAACTTGGAGAGAAGAGTTGCTGACAATGGCTTTGCCATGATCACTTTTTAAGAAATCTTCAACGTCTTGGGTAATAGTGGTAAGACCCAAGAAATATTTGCGGGCGCGCTTGGCGATACCGTAGAGGAAGGTGGCAGAATCCTCGGATTTCATGAGATACCAAGCCTCATCAACGACAAGAAGGCGACGTTTAAGATCTCTTTTGACCTTGGTCCAAATGTAATCGAGAATGATAAAAATGGCAGTAGGGCGGAGCTCGTCAGTGAGATTTTTGATACCAAAGACGGTGAGTTGGTTGCCAAAATTGACGTTGGATTTTTGGGAGAAGATGCCCTGAAAGGATCCTTTGACGTATTTTTCGAGCCGGTCGGCAAGGCCGCGAGCCACTGCTTCTTCCATGCCATTGAGAACTTTATAAAGATCTTCCATGAGTGGGGGTTCATTTTTGTGGGTGCTTGGATCCCGATTAATCCCCTTCATTTGGTAAGTCATAACGAGAGCTCGGTCGAGTAGGGCTTCTTCTTGGGGATCCATGGCGCCCATCATAATTTTGAGGAGCGAGTGGAGGGAGATGATTTTCATAGCTAGTTCATTTTCGTCTGGTTCGGCCATTTGGGGGAGTTCGAAGGGGTTGATACGATTGGGTGAGCCAAAAGAAAAGTCGATATAGGTGCCACCTATGGCATCTGACAACTTGCGGTACTCGTCTTCTGGGTCGATGACGATGACTTCGGTGTCGAAAAGGAGGGAACGAAGGATTTCTAGTTTGACCATATAGGATTTACCCGAACCAGATTTGGCAAAGACGACCATATTGGCATTTTCGAGAGTAAAGCGATCAAAAACTACTAGAGAATCGTTGTGTTCATTGATCCCGTACATAAGACCCTCATTGGCGGTGAGTTCGCTCGAGGTAAAGGGGAAGGTGGTAGCGAGACTGGTGGTATCCATATTGCGATTCATCTTGAGTTTGTCGAGTCCAGTGGGGAGGGTGGTTTTAAATCCATCTTCGATTTGCAAGCTGGCGGTTTTGGCGACGATGAGGAGGGCGCCGAGGGCAGATTTAATATGGTTGGTAACTCGATCTAGCACGTCTTTTTTGTCATCACGAATGGTAATGTAGAGGCCAAATTGGAAGAAGCGTTCGGCGCCTTTGGCAAGTTGTTCTTGAAGGGATCTAGCGTCTTCGAGTTTGACTTGAGTATCAATGTTGATGATACGACCGCGCTGAATATCCCCCTGGAGCTCGGCCTCCATTTCGGCAATTTTGTGACGTAGATCTTCGATGACGCCCTTACCTTCGACAGGATAAATAAACATGGAGATAGAAAGGGAGTGGGGAAAATTGATGAGGGGAGATAGCCAGTTGGCGTTGACGAAGCGGGGGTATCCGGCAACGAAGAGAGTGCGGTAGTAAGTGTCGTTGATTTTGATGTCGGAGAAATCTACTTCGATAGCTTCTGGGGCAATAATATCTTTGACGTTGGTAGTGCCCTGAGATAAGACCGTGACAGCAGGGGAGACGAGGGAGTCATTGTTTTTAGTGTCCTTGTTTTTGCCACCAAAAAATGACGGCAGGTTCAATTTAGGCATGGCTTTAGTATACCAGGATACTATCAAACTTCTCACTCTCCTAAGTCGAAAACCGAAATAATTTTGCCAGCGTAAAATTTTTCTTGTACTCAATCTGGCGATCCCGCTGGCTGCGGGAACCAGCTCGCCAAGATTTTCGTAATATTTTCTTTTAGTTCGAGCAAGAAGTTTGCTTATCGGGTATTTTTTTTATGATTTAGGCGGCAACATTTGGGGCGACAATGGCGGTTTCGTAGTCGGCGGCGGTAGTAAACTTTTGACCTTTGACGGTCGAGTTGTAGAAGCTATGGAACAGTTTCATGAGACTCTGAGAGTTGAGCTGATTAGAGGTGAGTCCGATACGAGCGAGTTGTTTGATGACGTGGTCGCGCTTAGGTTCTAGGTCGGCCTTGGCTTTAAAGATGAGGTCTTCGGAAATATCAATTTTACCTGAGAGCGTGATGATTTGATAAGAAATCACCAAATAAAACTTTTTATCGAGCACATTTTGCTCAGTAATGGTTGTCTCTATAAAGTTGCGATAGGCCTTCATGCGATCTTTGAGAATCTCGTCTTTTAGCTTTTTTTCTTGGGCTACGAGTAGCTCTAGGTAAGCGCTGATATCTTTTTTTTCAGATTTGATGACGATTTGGATGGGGAATGAGAGGGAACTGAGTAGTCCGGCGTAGGCATAAATTGTGGCATCTTGTTCTTCGTCTGAGAGTAGTCCAAAATTGATGGCTGAAGTTTGAATAACAACACTACAAATCCCATTTTTGAGGATAACAAGATCGTCCTGAATGGTTTCGATATCGAGGTGGTCTTGGGTTGTGGCGACAATAATAGAATCGGACATATGGTTAAAAGTTTATCAAGCTCATAAAGTTTATAAAGTAATTCATAATAAGTATATCAGTTAGGCGGTGGCGTGGAGCTCGATGGGTGAGAAGACAGTGTTATTGATGACTATTTGTTGGGGTGGGAAAGTTAAGCCTATTTTTTCGACTTCGATGATATATTTGCCAATACTGAGCGGGGTGGAAGTATAAAATTGTCCGAGAGAGTTGGTTTTCATGGCGCGCGCAGGAATACCGTCCCCACTAACTATCTGGACAATGGCATTTTCAACTAATTTGTCATTTTGGTCTACGACAACGCCCGTGATGAGATTGGGTAATTTGGGTGAGGCGGGAAGAGAAATATTTCTGGGGGTAGAAAGATTGACTGGGGCAGGAGCGGACGGAGCGGACGGGGCTTCGGTGGAAGAAAAAACGACGTTTGGAGTGGTTGGCTGAGGTGTGGGGGTGGCTTGTTTTGGAATATTAGTTGGGACAATAGTGGGGGTGTGGAGAATAACGTCGGCAACCTGAGTCTCTGGTTTGAGCTTGCGAACAGAGATGGTAGGTTTGGCAACAATTTCGATTTCTGAGGTTTTGATGTCTGGAGTTTCTATTTTGATGTTTGGCGTCGTTGGCAATGTTTTAAAAAGTGAGTCTAGGGAAGAAACCTTGGTGGCTTCGAACTCGCTAAGGTCGGAGATTGGCTTGCTGGCACTAGTCACAGTTGGGGCCTTGATGGTTTTGGTAATAGTGTTTACTATTTCTGGGGCATGAGCCTCAAAGAGAAAAAGTCTAGGAATTTTGTTGGTTTTTTTCCAGATAAATCTGGTGGGTGCATAGATGGCATGTAAAAAATTGGTGATCCACTGATCTAGTGGCCTATCTTCGATGGGGAAAAATGCGAGTGCGGCGCCAAATAATAACGAGAGAATAATGAGGGGCCATTTGATAATAAAGATTAGGTTACTAGCGAAAAAGAGATAGGCGAGGAGGCCTCCGCCAGCTAGTTCGAGAAATTGTTTGAGCGTCATATCGCCAACTAGGCGGAATTGGTATTGGGTGACGTTTTGGGGGATGGGGTGTTGTTGCATAGGAATAAGTATACCAGTGCTGCAACGTTTTGATTTAGGGACTTGTGTTGGTGGGGAGATGATATCATGATTTAAATCATGATATCACTAGAAAAATGTTGTTTTATGCGTTGGCGTACTGGTGGAGGATCGAACCAGCGAGAGTTTGGTATTTTAGGCCGAGCTTGGCAGCTTTGTCGCGCAGGGCCTGTTTAGTGCTATATGAAACGCGGATGTTAATATTTTCATCCTTTTTCATGAGCCTAAGGGTATTTTCAGCAGCTTTTTTGAGCATGGCCAATTCTTTTTTAGGGACTGGAACTGGTTTGAACTCGCCAGCTTCGATAGCGTCTTCTATTTCTTGCTCATATTCATCGAGTACAAGGTTTTTAAATGGATCAAATTTTGCTTTGGTCATTTTGGCTCCTTCAGATATAATTTTTTATACTTACGACTTGCATAAATTGTTTTTAAAAAGACTGTTTGTTTTTGCTTAACGCATGGTACACAGTAAGCATAATCGTCAATATTTACTACGTAGATGCTTTGATTTTTATACCTAGTCCGATTTGGGTGTTTGAGTTTTGCAAGAACCAGATGATTGTTGATGGCATCAACAATTTGTTCAAACCCAATACCACGAGCAACTTTCAGTAGTTGGTTTTTCTCCTCATTCCATAAGTATTTGAGCATTAATGACAATATATGACATTGTGCGCACAATGTCAAATCAGGTGCCGTCATCCTGGAGAGTGTCCCAGTTGAAGGGGGTGGGAGAAGGAGATATTTTTGGTTTTTCGGTATTCCCGTTTTCCGGTATTCCAGTGGGGGTAGAGCTGGGTAGTGGCTTGTCGCTGATGACGTATTTGTGAGCACTGGCGTCTCCTCCCACACTTGTGACCCAAGCGCGGATTTCACTAAAGGCTTTTTCGGGCAAAATATTCTCGTTTTTGATGCTGATTTCGAGGGTCATGGGGGCAGAGTAGACGACGCGGTAGAGATCTGTATTGTAGGGGAGTTTGGTGGCAAGGGGGTAGTCGCGGTCCATTTCTTTAAGAACCTCTTGGGTGTAGCGGGGATCGCCTTGCTGGGCGATGGTTTTGAAATTGAGAGTAGACACCTGTTGTTTGTTGTAGAGAATGTTGAGGATGTATTTGGTTTCGACATGTAAATACTGCTTGGACTTTAAAATAATAACAAATTTGTTGTCGCCAGACTGAACACTCCATTCTTCGATTGGGATGGAAGTGACCGTGATGAGGGTGGGGTCTAGTTCTTGATCGAATTTAAGTTGAATGGGATCAGTTAATGAAGCGCGAGCCGATCCTTCTGCGGGTGAAGACAAGAGGAGTTGTGGTAGTGGTGGTTCAGGTTTGTACAGTATAGAAAAAATGAAAAAACCGATCGCAATAATTGCGAGTACGATGAGATTTTTTTTGTTTAATAATTTTTTCATACAATCACAGTTTAATTGGCTTTGAGGCATCCCGCAATGCGACTGGTAGGCCAGCGGCAAGTTGCTTCATCTCTTACTAGGCCATGGCCATCACTATTGGCGTCGAGACAGATAATGTTGGCACCCTCAACACTAACAAATAACCCCGTATGGCCCCACGTACCATTTTTATCGACAAAGAAGTCTCCTGGGGAGCAACTGCCGACCCCAGCGACAAAGTCATAACCACCAGGCTCGATAGTATCAAGATCTTTGGCATTGGTAAAAGTACCTCCTCCGCCAGTCATCATGCTGACTACAACATCAAACCCAACACATTGGAAGGCGAGATATTCTGTAGCAGACCTGGCCGCTTCGGCGGCGGCGGCTTGATTTCCCAGAGCCGTAGCAAATGATGTAAAAGCTGCTCCCACGGCATTTCCTTTGTTGAGAGGATTAATGCCTAGTCCATCAAGTAGCTGAAAAACACATTTGCCAGCGGCAAGTTTGGGGTTGGATGATTCGCTTGGCGCCTCGGAGCCAGCGAGATTGCAGGCAATGTTGATTGCGAGCTCCCCAGCTCCCGAATCGATGTTGAAGGTAGGGCTAATTAGTCCATACCAAACGAGGGTAAAAAAAGCAACCAAGCAGATAGTAACTAAGGCTGAAAGGGCTAGGAGGGCTAGAAATAGATCCCACATCATTTTTAGAGCAACTTTTAGTAATTTAAATGAGACAACTAGCGCGGCAGGGATGCCGCCGAGAACGGCGTTAATAGCTAGGAAAACACTTCCTAAAATGAGTGGGATGGTGCCGTAGAGATTGGCGGTGTTACCCTCTAGGACTCCTTTAGCGAATTTTACTAGCGTTCCAAATCCAGCTTTGATAGCTTCCCAGCCAACCTGTATGGCTATAGTAGCTCCAAGCGTTAGCTCTCCCAGGAGAAAGGTTTTTATGGTATTGGCTAGGGCGCCAGAAAGCATCTTAGCTGATAACTCTGGAGCCATTTTGGAAAAACCATTCCAGACAGTGTTGGCGATGGAAACCTTTAGACCCTTGAAGTCTTTGTGTTTGGTAAATGTCTTAGTTGCCCAGTCGAGAGTATTACCCCACTTACGTTGGATAAAAAATGAACCCGCCTGGTTCCAATCGCCCTTGTATTTAGTAAATCCTTCGGTAAAGTCGGCGATGTGTCCCGCAAATCCTGAAGTGGAGAACCAAGAGCTAGTGCTTATTCCTATTGCCCAGGCGTGGAGGTTGATTGCGATATTTGTTTGATAATTAGTCCACCGAGTTGAGACTAATTTGAGGGGGTCTAGCCAGGGTCGTAGCTCTTGTTGTTTTTCCCACCATTTATCGAATTTTTTGATAGGTGAGAATATGAAATCGTCGATTTTGTCATAACCAGCCCAGAGCTTGCCAGCAAAGCGGTCGAGGGGTTGTTTGACTGCTTGAAAGTTGCCAACACCCAAGCCCCAAATATCTCTTGCTTTGTACCACAAATTACCACTTAAAGAATCGTGATATATCTGATAGTCGCGATGCTTGCCCATCAAGTCTGATAATTCAGTCAAAACTAGAAGATTGGCCCCATCTCCTTTGGAATATTCAAGATCAAAGGCTTCTTGAAGAGATTTGTCGCCTGCAATTTTGGCGGTTATCTGATCTAGTTCGTTTTTGGTATACCAGGGAGTATCTAAGCCAACGCCAATTTCTTCTGTTAGCTTTTTGGTAGCCAATAAACGTGAGTCGTGATCGGATAGCTCGGATCCTAGGAGGAGGTGGCGCTCTTTGACCTCTAATTCTTCGAGGTAAGGAATGAGAGATTTATAAACACTTGTGTTTATATCTTCTGGAACGGGAAACCCAGCTGACTTGAGGGCGGCTTTGAGTAGGGCATCGCCAGTTTGATGACTAGTTGAGGCTGAGCCGATAATTTGAGATTTGAGATTGCGAATTAGCCTGATTTTTTCTGCCGGCGTGGCGTGAATATCGATATTGTTTATCAGATAAGAAACCGTGCTGAGACTTGGAGAAAAAGCAGCGAGATTATGCAGCGTTTCCATCTCTTTTTGATATTTGGTTTCACCATACTCGCGAATGCTGCTTTCGATGGTTTCAGTGATGACTTTGATGTCTTCTTTGGCGGCGTTTGAATAGAATAAACGGATAATAGAATTAATGTTGTTTATCCCTGGGGTATGGAGGAGTAGTTGGTGGATTTTTTCTGGAGTAAAGTTCTCCATGGAATTACTTGGGTTGTAACGGAAGTTTTGGCTTCCAGCGGCAAACATACGGAGGACGTAGTTGCGAGACTCTGCAGGGACACCAGCTAGAATTTTTGATTTTTCGAGATTTGTGTAAATCTTGCCAATGGCTCCTGCTTGGAGGATGTCCATTTGAATGCGGCGCAAGCTATAGATTTTTTGATGATTGTAATCTTGGGGATCCTGGGAGGGGAAGGTGGGAGTAATTTTGTTGTTGGCTTGATCTAATATCAATTGATAGCTAGCGGCGGCTTCGGCAGTTTTGCCACTGACGTTAGTTTGGAGATAATCAAGTAGTTTGGTGGCGCGGGAGCGAAGATTAAATAAATCTTTACCGTCGCCGACGGGGAGACTACCTTCTCCCTGAGCCCAAGTAAGAATGATTCCCCAGGCTTCTTGCGCTGGTACGGAAAATGGTTGGTCGCTGCGAGTTTCAAAGGTTACGTCGCGCCCTGAAGCAATTTGCTTGAGGTAGTATTCTAGTCGGGAGTAATTGGCGGCTTTGTCGAGATTGAGCGATTCGACAATGAGCAGGTTTCTCGCCTTTTTTTGTGCCTCAGTTGAATAATTGACCATAAGTCTATTTTAGCAGGTGAAAGGAGAGAAAAATGATAAACTAAGATTATGAATAGTCGACAAAGAATGAGTAGCGCAGAATTAATCGCTGCCTTGGAGAAATATTCGGGTACTACCCCCCCCGCGATAGATAAAATACTAGAAAGTGGATTGGCTCAAAAATTACTATTAAACTTGGCTGATAATGCATCGCTACCATGGAAATTAAGATTGGGTGAAAAAACTCAAGCGGAGCGAGATTTAATAGATGCGAAAGCATCAGAACTGGCTGAAAGACACGGCTTGAGGGTGAGGGTATGTGGTAGCGAAAAAGAAGTGAATAGACACTTTGAAGCATTGCATCAGATTGGAATAAACGAGCTGGAAGCAGTCTTAAAGAGAATGCTAGTTTCGACCACCACAACAACAATAGCAGAGAATACTTTGTTCGGACTATCTGAGTTGGATCGAGCCAATGCTGACGCGGGGGATAACTGGTTGGTAGCTGCATCTACTATGGAAAAGGTTGTAAATAGAGAGATAGGAAGAGTTATGAGTGAAATAGACTTGGGTGGCGAAGATGAAAAGGGGCGAGCGTTGAGAACTTTGTTTGAACCAGAGTATAACCCTAGTGGGTCCGAAGATGATCCCGCACAAATACTAGTGGGTTTGGTTTGACGCAATAATTGGGGTGATTAGAGAGAAAAATGATATAATTCGAATATGGCTAGTAAAGAAGTAAGACTTAACGAAAATGTTAAAGTAGTTGAGAAAATTGTCAAAAAAGACGGGGATGAAGTGGTAGGGACCGTTGAAGCTATTCTAAAAAAATTATTTCTGGGTATT
>Ga0172380_10007743_pt1 | contig 11987 bp, 12 predicted proteins | sample Leawe162metaG_FD_119747 | JGI IMG/M metagenome (GOLD analysis project Ga0172380, IMG submission 119747) | Leachate microbial communities from a municipal landfill in Southern Ontario, Canada - Leachate well 162 metaG | ecosystem: Engineered > Solid waste > Landfill > Unclassified | place... | reverse complement strand
TTTTTGCAGGTTCAGCAGTATTGATTTATCCAGGTCGTTCACTTCATTACTCATCACCACCCTTTTTAAAGCCAAGGCGAAACATCCCGCATAATCGCCACGGATAAACACCCCAGGCAAATCATCGCCGAATTGCACCAACCCAGACAGTCTGCCCCGCTTTCAAACAGGATCATGGACGCTACAGCCTATTGGACAACAGCATCGGCAATGCGGCGATGTTCCGCTACGCCGATCCCAAAAAAGTGTCGCTGTTTGGTTTCGACATCGACGGGGAACTCGTTGATGCCGTCACCCGGCTGTTTGACGGCACAGATTTTCGCATTGATATCGGACACGCGGGCATGGAGCAAGTGGAGTTGGAACAGTTTAGCGCGGCCTTCATCAACCCGCCTTTCAGCATCACGCTGTCCGGCCCGTTCCTAAAGCCTTATCCGGGCATCACCCATTACGGCAAGTTTGGCCCCGACACCTCGGCCTTGTCGCACGAATACGCAGTGGCGCAGGCGTTAAGCCATTGTGGCATTGTCGCCGCCATCGTGCCGCCATCCACCAAGGCCGCGATCCTGAACCTCCCCAAGTTTGCCCAAAGGCTTCGGGCAGTCCTCATGCTCCCATCGGACACCTTCAAAAGCGAGAATGTCGACCAGGTGGCCACGGAGCTGCTGCTGTTCGACCAGGACTTTTCGGTCTATTTTGACACTGACGGAACCGCTGGCGGCAACGGCAAAAACACCCCTGCCATCCACTACGGTAACATCAACCCTGCATCGCCACCGCTTGCGCTGGGTTTGAGCTGCCGGACAATGAAAGACCTGTTCCGTAGCCGCCACCCGATCCGGGTGATTGGTGTCGAGCACTCGAAACCCGCTATCACGACCCCTGTTACTGGCTACCGCACCGTGCAGTTGCGCCGGGCAGGGCGGCAGATCAAACTGGTTTTTCAGGACGGCGCCACCGAAGCGCGGGTACAAAACGCCCTGTACCGGAAACGGCTGTTTTCAGACAACCACCACCGCTACCCTGCCAAAACCCGCTATGCCGGGCAGTTCAAGCTCAGCCTGGATGTCATCGCCATGCAGGACGACCCGTTTGCCGCCCTGGCGTCCGTGTCCGGCATCATCAGGACATGCGGTGGCAATCCGGTGGTTGATAACCAGCTTTTGTGTGGCCTGAAGGCGATCCTGGCGGAAAACCGTAAAATGGCCGTCCCGTTCGGACGCACCGTTTACCGCAAAGGCACGCCGGAATTCACCGCCATTGCCAAACGCATGGGCTTGGTCAACCGTACCCAGCGTGGCGCCGTGGTGGCTAATCAGGAAACGGTGACGGCCTTACGGGTTGAGACCGGTTTCGTCGTGCGTAGCCAACGGGGTGAATTCACCTGTGGCCATGACGAGTTCTTTGCCTTGTTTGACCCCCAAGGCGAGGCGGCAGGGGAGGGCTACTGGGAAACCCTGTTGCCGCCCATCACCGACACCTTCCCGCACGAGATCGCACAATTACGGACGAAGGCCGAAGCTTTAGGGATACCCCAATGGCTGACTTGGGATTTCCAGGTTGAAGACTTGTTGGAATTGGCATTCAAGCCCAAAGGGGCGGTTTGTGGCTGGCAAATGGCGTTGGGCAAGTCCAGGCTGGCCATTTCCCTGGCCTTGCTGTTGGACGGCACGTCGTTGCTGGTGTTGAAATCGCGGTTAATACCGGAAATGGTGGGCGAGCTGGACAAGCTGGGCATCACCGATTACCGCGTGGTGAAAGGCGAATCGGACACCAGAGCGTTACGGAAAATCAACCTCGTCAGCTACGAAGGGCTGAAACGGATGGCTGATCCCCAGCGTCCGAAACGGACATTGGCCAAGCTGTTGCGCAAGAAAATAACCAACATCCTGTGCGACGAGGGCGGTTTGCTGGCCAATCACCATACCCAACAAACCCAAGCGGTCTGGCAGGTCGGTGCCAAACGCCGCTATATCCTTGACGGTACGCCCAGCCCGAATTATCCCCGTGAAATGCTCAATCTGGCGGCGTTTGTGGCGGGCGAGGAACGCGCCTACCAGCCTTATGCGATGCGGGGCGGTTTTCTTGAACCCCGCCTGTTTAACGGTGCGGAAAACCAACCGACCGGGCGCGATGAATTTAACCGCCGCTTTGTGACCCTGGTCTGGGCGACCAATGAATTTCTGGATAGCGGGGTAGGGGCTAAGCGTGAAGTGCCAAAGATTAACGCCGCGTACCTGACGGAATACCGGCAATGGCTTGCACCGCTGATCAAACGCCGGGTTCAGCAAGAACCCGCCGTCAGCCGCCATGTCAGGTTTCCGATACCGCACTTGCGCGAACCCGTGCAAGTGGATTGGGATTTCAACCATCTGGCCTTGTATGTGCAAACCGCCGAGGAGTTTTCAAGCTGGTACCGCCAGTATGCCAACGGACAAATGCTCAAGGGCAAGGCGTTGAACCTGACCATTATCCTGGCGAGGATGGAGGCGTGCTTCAAGGCCGCCAACGTCCCCAGTGCGGTGAAGGGTTACGGGTGCGGTTTCCACGAACTGACGACCAAAGAAATCGCCGTGCTGGATTTGGTGCAGCAAGAAGTCGGGCAAGGGTTGCGCCCCATCGTGTTTGCGACCAATCCGGCGGTGCTGCACCGCCTGTCGTCCGAACTGGACAAGCGGGGGATCACAAACTTGGTGTTTACTGGCCAGGAAACCATCACCCAACGCACGGCAAAGCTCAATGCCAGAATCCGAGAGGGACACGACAAAGTGATGCTGGCCAGTTTGGGGGTCACGCAAGACGGCCTGAATTTGCCGCAATTGAATTCGTTTATCTTTTACAACCGCAGTTACAAAGTGAGGGCGGAGCAACAGGCGATTTACCGGCTGATCCGGCCACAACAGGCCTGCGAAGTCAGCGGCACGTTCTTCCACCTGAAAGGCTCGATTGATGACTACATGGGGCAATTGATTGAGTGGAAGGCATTGGCCAGTGAAGCGGGGATGGATTACGGCGAACAAAACGGCGATAACGACGAGTTTGTCCATTTTGACGCGTTCGTGTACCGCTTCATCAACTCGGTGCCGTTGCTGAAGGAACGGCTTGACAGCCTGCGGAAGATTGCCGCCTAAACCCACCCCTTATCTGACAACAAGACTATGAATACACGGACTATCAAAAAAATCAGCCTGGGCGACGCGGATGGGCACGTCATCATCCAATTCATGGGGCAGTCCCAGGCCATTGAGGCCAAGGTACTGGAACTCAAACGGGGCGATGACGGCGGCGTTGTGTATTTGCTCTTGGACAGGCTGGTTCACCAAGGGCATGAATCCGGCTTTGGTTATTGCCCTGATGGCCAACCGAAAAAAGAGGTTAAGGTGGGAGGGTGTATTGTTTCCGAATTGGATTTTATGGGTACAGGGTTGTGATGGGGCCACCATCACCCCAATTTTTTAACCGGGTCAGCAGGATAACCCCCGTGCCTGTTGAAGGCGTAACCGAAGCAAAGTGATGGGGTTATTGTAAACACCGTTCATCATCATGCCGGGGATTGTTCACCCAATCGCTGACGGGGGGTTGCGATCATTTGGGCATAGGCATCATTGTCGAGCAGCTGTATTGCGTGTTGCCCGTCCGTGGCCTTATCTAACCATTGCTGGTAGCTGTCCGGTGGGATGATCACGGGCATCCGTTCATGGATGGGTTGCATGATGCCAGTGGCTTGGGTCGTGATGATGGTGCAGGAATATAAAGTCCCTTGGTCGTGATCCCAATGTTCCCACAGCCCGGCAAAGGCAAAGGGCTGATGGTCTTGGCGGTGGATGTTAAACGCTTGCTTGCCGGATTCGGTGGTTGCCCACTCGTAAAATCCGCTAGCGATGACCAAACAATGTCGCTTACGGAACGCCGCCCGGAACGAGGGCTTTTCACTGACCGTTTCGGCACGGGCGTTGATCAGGTGGTGGCTGTTCTTGCTGTCCTTCGACCAGGACGGCACTAAGCCCCAGAACAAGTTCACCGCTTTTAAGGATTTGTCGTCCAATCCGACCACGGTGAGAATTTTTTGGCCGGGGGCAATGTTATAGCTAGGCTGGTAGCGCGGCAGTTTCTGCAATTGGAAATGCCCGATGATGTCATCCGCTTTGGCTATCAGGTTAAAACGCCCGCACATACTGTGTTGTTCCTATGGCTGGTTATTGGGTTGGGGTACTGGGTTGGGTTTTTCTGGTGATAGGGTGTGGTGAAAAGGAGCTTGTTTTCCACTGGGGCTGGTATGCCCATCGCTTGCAGGGGTCTAGTGTTTTATTTAGCGTGGCTGTCATTGGCTAGGAAACCAAATAGAGAACATAAAGAGAACTTAAGGGCTTTTTGGTGTATGCTTTTCGCTTTCCGCACCGCTTCCGTTTTTTGGCATCCATGAACCCCGTAAGCTTACCCATACCGTCAACAATACCTGCAAAACGTCCGTTTCCTGATTGCACGGGCGTGGACAATATTGCCCTGCCGATCCTAAAACCCAGTGAAGCCCCGTGGTTAGTCAGCTTGCCGTTGTTTGCTGGCAAAGTCCCTGCGGGGTTCCCGTCACCCGCCGACGACCATCTGGAAGCGACGATTGATTTAAACCAACATTACATCAAGCATCCGGCGGCGACTTTCCTGGTCAAGGTGCAAGGCGATTCGATGGTGGATGCGGGTATCCATAATAGTGACACGCTCATCGTGGACAGGTCGTTGGAGGCGCAATCCGGTTCGATTGTCGTAGCGGTGGTGAATGGTGACCTGACCGTGAAACGCTTATGGCTGGAGGGCGATCATGTCTGGCTGATGCCGGAAAATGCGAAATACCCGCCGATAGCGATCAGGGAAGGCATGGACTTGCATATCTGGGGCGTGGTTGCCCATGTCATCCGTTCGTTATAAACGCCGATGTTTGCGCTGGCGGATGCCAATAACTTTTACGCGTCGTGTGAGCGGGTGTTCCAGCCGCACTTGGAAGGTAAACCGATTGTGGTTTTATCCAATAATGACGGCTGCGTTATTTCGAGAAGCAATGAGGCTAAATTATTGCAAGTAGCCATGGGTGCGCCTTATTTCAAGATCGAACCGTATGTGAAACAAGAAGGCATTGCGGTTTTTTCATCGAATTATGCTTTATACGGCGACCTGTCAAGCCGGGTGATGCAAGTGCTGTCCGGTTTTGCCCCACGGATTGAAGTGTATTCCATTGATAAATGTTTTCTGGATTTCACAGGTCTACCCCAAGACTTGACCGAGTATGCCTTGCAGATGTGCAAGACCGTCAAACAATGGACGGGCATCCCCATTTCCATCGGCATCGCCCCGACCAAGACCCTCGCCAAATTGGCGAACCGTTTGGCGAAGAAAGGCCATTCGGTAAACGAGCAAGTGTTGGATTGGCGGACACTTGCTGACACTGATGCGGTATTGGCAGCCGTCGCCCTGGATGACCTGTGGGGCATTTCACGGCGCACGGCGGTGAAGTTACAGGCCTTGGGCATCCATAACGCCTTAGCCTTAAGCCAAGCCGACCCGAAACACTTGCGGCAACAACTAGTACTCAGTCATCTTTATAATGTCGGGTAAAGCTTCTTCAATTTTACCCGCGCATCCTCAGTAGTAAATCTCCATTCCATAGGGCGTGCGATAGCATTTCTATTTTCTTGCCAAGTTGCGACTTCTATTTTTAATGTCTTTTGATCTGGAATGCGCCGATCCAGACATTGCCTAGATAAAATGCTTAATTCGATTTCAGCCATGTTCAACCAACTGCCGTGCTTTGGCGTGTAGTGGATTTCCAGCTTATCTAATAGTCTCCGAGCTTCCTCAGGCGGAAAGGCCTTATAAAGTGATGCACCGGTATGTGTATTTAAGTTATCCATCACTAATGAAATACGTTCCGCACGAGGATACATGACATCAACCAAGTGACGTATTTGATACGCCCAATCCAGCGCTGTTCGATGGTCTGTCACCGCGACATGCCACCTTCCTTCTAACGGTTCAAAAAACATAAACAGATTGCTGACGCCATTGCGTTCATACTCGGTGTCGTATTTTTCAACCGATCCCGGTTTGGCAGGTATCGGCTGACGTGTTTCCTTGAGATGCTGTTTACTACTTTCGTCCATACAGATTAATGGATGCGTTTCGTTGTAAGAACGTTTATAAACATCCAATATATTTTCCATGGCGCAGACAAATTCCGCATTCTCTTTAGCCGGAATACACCATTCTTTGTTTTGCCAAGGTTTTAACTCGTTTTTTTTAACGTCTGACGAATAGTTTCGTGGGCGACGCTTTCAACATAGCCCAGTTCCACCATGCGTTGTCCAAGCAAGCGTAATGTCCAGCGACTACGACCATCAGGCGCATCTCCACACATTAAAGCGACCAGATGGGCTTCGTTTTCACCATCAATCTTTCGTTTTCTAGCTCTTGTCGGGGTTGCCCGATTTAATGCGGACTCTAATCCTTCTTGAACCAATCGTTCCCTGACACGTTCAACTGTACGTGTCGAAATGCCAAAGCTTTCACTGATTTGTTTATCCTGCCATCTTTCACCTAATTCACTTACATCCGCTTTGAGCAATATCTCAGCATGAAGTCTTTTATGGGCTGCCACTTTGCCCTTGTGAATTAAACTCTCCAAATCGGTGCGTTCATCTTCCGTTAGACGCACTATGTATTTCCTTGCCAACTGTCTGCCCCATTAATGTATAAACGGAGTATATGAGGACAATTACCCGACAAATCAAGAATGACTGAATACTAGGCGTGGTCATGGAACGCATCGTATGTGAACTGCAAGGGATTTCCTGCATCCCGTTGGAAGCCATGCCACCGCCCCGGAAACAAATCCTCACCTCACGCAGTTTTGGCGAAAAGCTCACCCGCTTTGATGATCTCAGGGCGGCTGTCAGCCATTTTGCCAACCGTTCGGCGGAGAAACTGCGCCGCCAACAACTGGCAACGTCCGTGCTTACCGTGTTTGTCGCCACCAGTCCGTTCGACACTAAAAAACTGCCCTACAGCAACAGCGCTACCACTGTTTTTGACCAGCCGACCCACCACGCCGCCGACCTTATCCAAGCCGCGCATCAGGGTTTGAAGCGCATTTATAAGCCAGGGTTCAGTTACCAACGGGCGGGCGTGATATTGCCGGATTTGCTTCCGGCGGGTGTGGCGCAAGGGTCTTTGTTTGATGATGACGAAAACAACAGCCGCCAAGCCACGGAATTGATGGCAACCCTAGGCCTAATCAACCGCCGCTATGGCAAAAGCACCGTCCGTTACGCCAGTGAAATGCTCAGCCATCGCTGGCACATGCGGCAGCAGTTTAAGTCGCCGTCTTATACGACAAAGTGGGCGGAGTTGTTGACCATTAACATATAAAGGGTTCGACCGTGGATAGCGGCTATCGGCCACTCTGCGACATTCAAATATTTGAACATGTGGCGGCAGTAAATCCGAAAGCTGTCATTAAAATCCTACTGGAGTTCATAATTCCATTTCCCCGCTATTTATTTTTGCGTGGATCATCGGTCGGATTCGTATAAATAATATCCCATGGCCCAGTAGCGATTAGTTCGACGATTGTTTCCTCATCAGTGGTCCAAACATAGTGAGTGTGTCCAGCAGGTAACACAAAGCTTGAACCTACGTTAAGCATCTCGCCCTTTTTTGTGTCAAATGTTTCACCCATGCCATTGCCTAGTTTGCCCCGCAGGACTGTAATTACTTCTGTAAATGGGTGTATGTGTGGTGGGATTGGATAATTAGATGGAAATTTCAGCAAAGCGATAAAAACCCCCACTTTGCTTGGGTCACCAACTAGAATGACGCTTTTGGCACCTTTAGGGAGTATCGGCTCGTCATTCCACTTAATCGTATCCGGGATAAACGATTCCATGGTAACGGCGCTCATGCGATCAATTTTATCCTGAGCTAATGCGGAATCTTCGAAAAAAATAAGCATTAAAGCTATCAAATACATTCTCATCTGGTATCTCCATTTTCTATGTGGTTGCTAAGGGTCTGCGGCTTCTGGGATGACATGTCTGCCCCCGCAGAGGTATTGGGGAGACCGATTGTCTTAGAAGGGGGCGGTGGTGTATAGATATTATCTAAATCCTTGTCGATTTTAACGGCAAGACTTTCGACACCTTTTAGCGTTAATTTTTTATCGCCGCCTTTTGTCTCTGAAATATAATTACCAATTAATTGACCGTCCTTAACCCTGACTAAATGCCCCATAATATAAGCGAATAAATAACTTGGTTTATGCAGTCTACCAACCAATACATAATCAGCCGCTGCTTTGTTAGCGAGTTCTGCGGCCATGTCGCTGTGGTCAAAAAGATACCCCAAACCGCTGTTGGCTTCGTGTTGAGCATTTAAGTCAACAGCAATGATCTTATAGCCCGCTCTTTTTAATTCACCTTCTAGCATAGCCTTTATACTCGCCGTTCTTTCAATTTCAGCAGGTATTCTGGGGGCAAGGGTGACATCATTTAATTCAAAATCCAATATAGCGATGCTTGTTTCAGCAAATACGCCAACACTGAACAGGCATAAAAATAATATGCCAAACATGTGATGTAATCCTGCATTGTTTCTAGGGTTCATAATAAAATCACACTGTATCTTGTTGATAAAAATGTCATCGGTAACACCACCATTAATTGTTTCATCATATTCGTTTTATAGTCGCTAATAGAGTAGCGAGTCAATGTAAGTCCGTCACCTGATATTTGCCCGTAAAAGTCGGGCAATTTGCCCGGTCTTCCTGCGGCCCCTATTCCAGTCCCGGAATTCAAGCTTAAAATGATCTAAAAAATGAATATTTTCCGACGCTGAATCGTCAGCAAAGCATTTAACAGAAGCTTGGGCTTACCATGAATCTAAAATTTCACCTGCTATCACGGATTATCCTTATTGCTGGCACTTGCCTGATTGCAACGGCAGCCTATGTGCTGTATCAGGCCGATCAGCAAGCTATTCTTGAGACACAAGTAACGGCTGAGTCAATCGATAAGCAACTGGAGCTTCAATTGGTGCATATCAATGCAGGTTTTGCTCAACCAGAACGTTTCCCTGATTTTAATTTATGGAAAGAGACAAGTACTGCATCCGGCGTTTGTATCAGTTACTTATCAACGAATGACAGCCTCAGGCGCAACATTTGCAATGGCGCAAAAATAACGTCACGAAGCTGGCCTATTTGGTTTGCAAGCTTTTACCAATGGGCTTTCCATCCCGGCTTGGAGGTAGTGCGACCAGTGGAATTCAAGGGGCGGATTCATGGTTCAGTAATGGTTGCACCCAGCGCTGAGATGGGAATAGCAAGTGCCTGGCAAAATATCCGTGGCTTAATGGGGCTGTCTGCCAGTACCACTTTGGCGCTTTGCTTGCTGGTTTATTTTACGATAAGTCGAGTTTTACGACCGGCACAGGTGATCGTTACAGGCTTGGAGAAAATGGAAAAGGGTGAATTGTCATTTCGGCTACCCGTTTTCGAGTTAGATGAATGGCAGCGAACCGGGAAGGCCATCAATCAACTGGCGGCAAGTCTGGAACAACTCCTTTCCGAGCGTAAGAAATTAGCCTTAAAGCTGATGAATATTCAGGAAGAAGAGCGCCGTTACCTGGCCCGAGAGCTGCATGATGAGTTCGGTCAATGCCTAGCTGCGATCAACGCGGTCGCAGCTTCCATTTCACAAACCGCTGAAAATGAATGCCCGGAACTGGTTTTGGAAGGGAAAAAAATTAGTCGAATTGTCCATCATATGATGGAATCGATACGTGGATTATTATTGCGCTTACGCCCTTCTGACATTGATGAACTGGGCCTTACTGTCAGTTTAAAAAGCCTGGTGGCTGGCTGGAATGCCAGCAGTGGCGGCAAGATTCATTATAGCCTTGCTGTTCATGACGACCTTGACCGGTTACCCGAGCCTATTCCCATTACTATTTTTCGTATTGTTCAGGAATGTCTGACCAATGTGTCCAAACACTCAGTCGCTAATAATGCGAAAGTAACACTCAGAACAGTCTCCGCGAATAATTCAATAACAGCCATTGAACTCAGTATCCAAGATGACGGCAAGGCCAGTAAACTGCCGTTTGAAAACAGCCCCGGGATTGGTCTGCTCGGTATACGTGAACGAGTAACCGCACTTGAAGGCCGGTTGACATTAAAAGCGGGTAATCCCAGCGGGCTTGCCGTCCATGTATGGCTTCCGGTTCAATCCCATTCAGGGACACAGATATGACAGACTCGGAACGTATCAAAATTTTGCTGGCTGATGATCATGCCATTGTGCGTGAAGGCTATCGCTCACTGCTGGAGAAGCAATCAGGAATGGAAGTGGTTGCTGAAGCAGCTGATGGAGCAGAGGCCTATTCACGCTTTAAGGATTGCAATCCTGATATAGCTGTTATGGATATTTCAATGCCCGGCCAAGGGGGGCTGGAGGCTATTACGCGTATTAAACAACGATGCTCGGATGCGAAGATCTTGGTCTTCAGTATGCACCAGAATCCAAGTTTTGCTGTTCAGGCAATCAGGGCGGGTGCGCTGGGTTATGTCACCAAGAGCAGTGCGCCGGATGTTTTAATTCGGGCTATCCATGATGTCTATGCAGGGCGAATTACGTTGAGCGCCGACATTGCACAAGCCTTAGCCCTGGAAAAATTAGGCGGCGATAGTATCGCGCTGCAAGAATTAACGGTACGAGAATTCGATATTCTGCGTATGTTAGTCGATGCTCGGTCAACAGATGATATTGCTCAAACACTCAACATCAGTCCAAAAACCGTATCGAACAGCCATTATATGATCAAGCGAAAACTTGGCGTTGCCAGTGATATCGAGTTGACTCGCCTAGCCATTAAGATGAATATCATTAATCTTTTGGATTTATCTTGAACGCCTTTTAAACGCTTGCCGACAAACGTGAAAGGGGAATTTAATAAAACTCTTCCTGCGAATGGACTTTTCTGACAACCGACCTGCGGTAAATGGCTGCTGATCATCCTGAAGCAGACAAAATCAAACACAGATGTGACGTCGCTTATGGGTCGGTTGGACACAGTGACGAACGGCCGCTTTCAGGTGTCGGAATTCAATGACAGCTTTCCGGCGATTAATCTGAAAAGCGGATTGTCGCCAGGCGACCCATTTTTGACGGTCGCGTTTCTCCAAAGCGGCCAGTCAGGCAAATTCAGATTCCACGAATTGGTGGACTACAAAGCAGCCGTTGTCGACCTAAACCAATCGGCCAATATCCGACCTTCGGGCACACTATCAAATTTCAATAGTTCAGGTAACCGGCGTCTTGGCCAAATGTCAGGTATTCGGTAACCAAATCGACATGATGACTGCGTCACAACGGCCACTTTGCGACATTCAAAGATTTTAGAGTATGACAGCAATAAAACCGAAAGCTGCCGCTTGGAGTCCTGACACAGCCGAGTGTGCGCCAAGGATGGACGCATCGCCTGAAGCGACTTATTGAGAAACTTGTTATACCCTAAGGCGTTTACATTTTGATAATGAATTTAGAAATTTTATACAGTGTTGACTGAGTGATGGGTGCCACACAGCCATTGCCCATTAGCTCATCCTTTACTTCCTCGAACTCTTCTTCTGGCATACGGGGGTCAATTACCACTTCATCTAAAACCGACGAGTGATCAAGTTTAAAAGCTATAAACTTCTCGCCAGTATGTTGTTTTTGAGCATCATGAAATAAAAGACGAACTTCTTGCTCGTGGTCAAATTCTGGCCTCTTGATGCAAAGAGTGCGTGCAAAATTATCTGCTTGCCCACCTAGTGCAAGTATAGTGGACCCCAAAAAACAGACAGTAGTTTAAGATGGTGTCTATCATAAAAGGTAGGCTTAAATGAGTGAAAAAAAACGCACGGTCATGTCCGGCGCACAAAAGGCGAAAGTGGCGTTGGA
>Ga0172380_10007741_pt1 | contig 11990 bp, 13 predicted proteins | sample Leawe162metaG_FD_119747 | JGI IMG/M metagenome (GOLD analysis project Ga0172380, IMG submission 119747) | Leachate microbial communities from a municipal landfill in Southern Ontario, Canada - Leachate well 162 metaG | ecosystem: Engineered > Solid waste > Landfill > Unclassified | place... | reverse complement strand
TCTTCGGCTTTGAGTCGTGCAGTTCCCATAACGAGACTGTAACTCATTCAGTCACATCGGTCCATGGGTATCGGCGTCATGGGTATTCGCGGTATGGGGGACGGGTTTACCGAATATTTACAATGGTGAAACCATTAAATTCTACAACCTATTGTTTTTCCTCAGCGTCTCTGCGTCTCTGCGGTGAATAGGTTTTTCCGTACTGAGAACAATTTTATCCCGCACGGCCAAGCGCGATGCTCCCCATCCATCCGCCGCGCAGGTTGTTGTATGATGCCGCGTACTATTCGAAACCGGAGATTTTCAGCATGTCGCAGAACCTTCGCTCCCTCAGCGGACGCCATCGCGTTCCGCCGTTGATGGAGGAGATAACCGCAGCCCATGTTTTGTCAGACGCCGCAATTCGGGAAATCGCGCAGCGGCGCGGCTTTCCGGCGACGGCGTTGTATGGCGCGGCGAGTTTTTACGATTTTTTGCGTGACGGGAAGAAGGCGCATGTCTGCACCGGCACGGTGTGCCGCATGTCCGGCAGGGAGGCGGATGTCCGGCTACAGTTGGCCGCGCGTTTCGCTCCCGATGAAATCGGCGAGATGGCTTGTGTTGGTCATTGTTATCAGGCGGGCGGTTTTGCGCTGGGCGGGCGCACTTTTGGCGCGTCCGGGCAGGTTAGCGCCGCTCCCTATCGTAGCGCGCTGGCTGACCCGGTGTTCGGCGCAGTGGCAGACGCCGATGCGCTGTATGCCGCAGCATTGGGCGATGCCGCTGCAACCGTTGCGCAACTATCGGCTTCCGGGCTGCGTGGGCGGGGTGGGGCGGGCTTTCCGTTTGCGCGCAAGCTGCAAAGTTGCGCGGCGTGTTCCGGGGAAAAGTATGTGGTGTGCAATGCCGACGAGGGCGACCCCGGCGCGTTTTCCGACCGTTTTTTGCTGGAGCAGCGCCCCGAGCTGGTGCTGGCGGGGATGTTGGCGGCGGCGCAGGTGCTGGGCGCGCGCACCGGTTTCATTTATCTGAGGGCGGAATATCCCGATGCGCTGGCGCCTATCGAGGCGGCCATTGCGCGTTACAAAAGTTCTGCGGTCAGCGGTTTTGATTTTCGCATCGTCCGGGGCGCGGGTTCGTATGTGTGCGGGGAGGAAACCGCGCTGCTCAATTCCATTGAAGGATTGCGCCCGGAAGTCCGGGTGCGTCCGCCTTTCCCTGCGGAATATGGGCTGTTCGGCCAGCCCACGCTGCTGTCCAATGTGGAGACCTTCGCTGCGATTCCGTGGATACTGGCGCGCGGCGGTGCGGCTTTTGCGGCTATGGGCAACGGACGCAGCACCGGCGCCAAGCTGTTGTCGCTCGACCGCCTGTTTGCCCGCCCCGGCGTGTTGGAGGTGGCTATGGGCACACCGTTAAGCGAGGTGGTTTACGATTTGGGCGGCGGCTTTATTGAGCCGGTGCAAGCCTTGCAGGTCGGGGGGCCGTTGGGCGGTGTGCTGCCGATAGGTTACGTGGAACGCCTCAGCGTCGATTTCGAGTCGTTTCAGCAGGCCGGTTTTCTGCTGGGACATGCCAGTCTGGTTGCGATTCCGCAGGCGTTTCCGATGGTGGAATTCCTGACTCATTTATTCGAATTCATGGCTGATGAGTCTTGCGGTCGCTGTTTTCCCTGTCGGTTGGGGACGCGCAAGGGCGCCGATTTGCTGAACAGCGCGGCGCTGAATCCGATAGACCGCAAGCTGTTCGACGATTTGCTGGAAACGCTGGAAAAAGGCTCGCTGTGCGCGTTGGGCGGCGGGCTGCCGTTGCCGGCGCGCAATATTTTGACTCATTTCCCCGACGCAATGGCGGCGTATTTTGTGCAGGGAGAGGCAAAATGAGCGAGGCGCTTTTGTGGATAGACGATGTCCCGTATCCGATAACCGCCGGTGAAACGCTGTACCAATGCATTACCCGCCATCTCGGGCCGGATGCCGTGCCGGTGCTGTGCCACGATCCGGCGCTGAAGCCGGTCGGCGCGTGCCGCATGTGTACTGTCGAGGTGGCGGCCAGCGCCGACGCGCCGCGCACTATGCGCGCCGCCTGCCACACGCCGGCTGCAAATGGCGCTCGGGTATGGTTGGAAAGTGAGGCGGTAGTACGGCTGCGGCGTGGCATCCTCGAACTGCTCGCCGCCGATCTTCCGGCGGATGCCTTTCAGCCGCGTGGCAATGAAACCGCCAACCCGCTGCAACGCCTGATGGCGCGCTACTTTGTTACGGGCAGCCGGTTTCCGGCAAGCGATGCGCTCCCCCGGCTCGACGATAGCCATCCTTATTTGCGCTTCGATGCGGCCCATTGCATCCTGTGCGGGCGTTGCGTGCGCGCTTGCGACGAGGTGCAGGGGCAGTTTGCGCTGGCGGTTGCGGGACGGGGTTTTAACAGCCGGATCGTGCGCGGGCTGGACGAGGATTTCCTGCGCTCAGATTGCGTTTCCTGCGGACGCTGCGTACAGACCTGCCCCAGCAATGCATTGACGGATCGTTACCGCTCGCAGCAGATTGCCGCCGATATCCGGGTGCGCACTACCTGCACTTATTGCGGCGTGGGCTGCAATCTGGAAGTCCTGGTGAACCGGGGGCGGGTGGTGGGCATGAACGCGCCCGAGGACGCGGCGGTCAATCATGGCCACACTTGCGTCAAGGGACGCTATGCCTTCGAATATGTGCATCACCCGGAGCGGCTCACCACGCCGTTAATCCGGCGCGACGGCGAATTGCAACCGGCCACTTGGGATGATGCCTACGACCATATCACTGAGCGCTTGCAGGCGATCATCGTAGAAAACGGCGCGGATGCGGTTGCCGGGATTTCGTCGGCGCGCTGCACCAATGAAGAAAACTACCTGATGCAAAAATTCATGCGGGTGGTGATCGGCAGCAACCATATCGACGGTTGCGCCCGCGTGTGCCACGCGCCCACTGCGTTCGGCATGAGGGCGACCGTGGGCACTGGGGCTGCGACCAATTCCCTGGACGACATCGAGCACACCGATTGCCTGCTGGTGATCGGTGCGAACCCCACAGCCGCCCACCCGGTGACCGGCGCGCGCATCCGTCAAAAGGCGCTCAAGGGCACACCGCTGATCGTCATCGACCCGCGCCGCACCGAGCTGGCGACTATTGCCGACATTCATTTGCAGGTCAGGCCGGGCGGCAATCTGCCGCTGTTGCAGATGTTGCTTTACTGGATATTGTCCGACCGGCTGGAAGACGCGGAATTTATCGCCGCGCGCACCGAAGGGTTTGATGCGTTCCGATTACGGATCATGGCGCTCGACCCTGAGCAATTGTCGGCGCAGTGTGGCGTCCCCGCCGGGCAGGCGCGGGCGGCGGCGCAACTTTATGCCGGCGCCGCCAATGCGATGGCTTTTCACGGCCTGGGCGTGACCGAGCATTACCAGGGCAGCCGCGCGGTGATGCTGGTCGCAGCCCTGGCGCTCACAACCGGCAACATCGGTCGTCCAGGCGTGGGCATCAACCCGCTACGCGGCCAGAATAACGTCCAGGGCGCGGCGGATATGGGCGTCCAGCCCAACCTCGGCCCCGGCTATCTGGATGTCGCCGACCCGGTCGCGCGGGCGCATTATGCAGCGCACTGGGGGCGGGAGATCGCGGCCAACCACGGCTTGCGCATCCCGGAAATGTTCCGCGCCGCGCGCGAAAACCGGCTGCGCGCTCTATGGATCATCGGCGAAGACGTGATGCAGACCGACCCGAATTCCTGCGAAGTGGCGTATTCCCTGAGCCGCCTGGATTTCCTCGTGGTGCAGGAACTCTTCATGACCGAAACCGCCGCGATAGCCGATGTGGTCTTGCCGGCGGCGTCGCACCTGGAAAAAGACGGCACCTTCACCAACGGCGAGCGGCGCATCCAGCGGGTGCAGCGCGCCATAGCACCGCTGCCGGGCTGCAAAACGGATGGGCAAATCATCGTGGACATCATGAACCGCATGGGCTACCCGCAAGCCGGTTACGATGCCCGCCTGCACTTGGAGGAAATCGCCCGCGTCGTGCCGTTCTTCGCCGGGGTAAGCTGGGAGCGGCTGGGTGAGGATGGCTTGCAGTGGCCGGTCGCCGCCGACGGGACGGGAACGGCTATCCTGCACCGCCACAGCTTCCCCGATGGCCGCGCGCACTTCGTCTTCGAGGCATTCCGCCTGACGCCCGAACTGACTGAGAACACGGCGGATTTCCCCTACGTGCTCACCACCGGTCGCATCCTGCAACATTACAACTGCGGCACCATGACCCGGCGCACCCCCAACGCGGAACTGGTGGCGCGCGACACCCTGCTGATCCACCCGAGCGACGCTGAAAAACAAGGCATCAAGGATGGCGACCGGGTGGAAATCCGCTCGCGCCAGGGCGTTACGCACATCACAGCCAAGCTGTCGATCGAGGTGCAGCCCGGTGTGCTGTTCACCACCTTCCATTTCCCGGAGGTGGCAATCAACCGCATCACCAGCGGCGTTTTCGACCTGGACAGCATGACCCCGGAATACAAAGTGGTGGCGGTGGCTATTCGGCGTTTTAAAGACAAAATCTTTTTCACCGCAGAGGACGCGGAGGACGCAGAGGAAGAGCATGAGGGTTTTCCTCTGCGGTGAATCGGTTTTTTCCGGGCGGAGAACAAATTTACCCTGAGCGGTAGAGGCTGGGGTGTTGCGACACGAAGTCGCTATGGAAGTTGTTCCCACTAGCCTACCGTGCTGCATACGGTTAGCCGCTGGGGGCAGGGTGCATTTGCCAACCAGGGGCTTTATTATTGCCGATGTCCGATTTCAACGTTGACAGTGAGTTTTTTTTGAAATGAAACCAAAGAACAGTAACGATATTTGCCGTTGTCCGTGGGTCGATTTGAGTAAAGCCGATTATGTCGAATATCACGATAAGGAATGGGGCGTTCCGGTTTATGACGACCGGTTGTTGTTTGAATTCCTGACGCTGGAATCCGCCCAGGCAGGCTTGAGCTGGTACACCGTTCTGAAAAAGAGGGCGGGTTACCGGATGGCGTTTGAAAATTTCGAGCCGGAAAAGGTCGCCGGGTTTGACCGGACTAAAATCGAAGAGCTGCTGTTGAATCCGGGAATAATCAGGAACCGCTTGAAAATTGAAGCTGCCGTGAACAATGCGCAACGGTTTCTCGAAGTCCAGGCGAGCCATGGCAGTTTTTCAGCCTATATCTGGGGATTCGTTGACGGCAAGCCCATAATCAACGATATAGGCAAATTATCGGATTATCCCGCAACCAGCCGGGAATCCGACGCGTTGAGCAAGGATTTGAAGCGTAAAGGGTTTAAATTTGTGGGTTCCACCATCTGCTATGCACATATGCAGGCCACGGGCATGGTGAACGACCATTCGAGGGATTGTTTCAGGAAAAACGAGATCAACCCGCAAAAGACTCCTGCCATCACGCTGTCAGCAGCCGGCGCGTAACATTCTCCTGCCGGATGTCCCGGCACAACCCCTTACAAGGAGAAATCACATGTCTGATACGATAGAACTGGTGCGCTTTCGTTTACAACCGGGCAAGACTGCGGCGGATTGGCTGAAGGCCGACGAAAAAATCAACGCGTGGGCCAAACGGCAAGCGGGTTTCCGCTTCCGCAGCCTGTCGGAAACCGATGACGGCGAATGGCTGGATATTTGCTATTGGGCCGACGCAAAAGCCGCCGACGCCGCCTCGGCGCGCTTCCGCGAAGAAATGATGGGGGTGTGCGAACCGCTGGTCGCGCAGGACAGCGTAACGATGAGCCGTAGCCGTGCGCATGTGATGCAACCGGCGGCGGAGTGTACGCAATGATCCAGATCAGCATCTTGTATCCCAACAACGGCAAGTTCGATATGGACTATTACCTCAACACCCACATGCCGCTTTCCATCAAGCGTTTGAGCGCCGGGCAGGGCTATCGCGGCGTGTCGGTGGAACGCGGCTTGAGCGGCGCGCAACCCGGCGCGGCGCCGGGTTTTGTTGCGCTGTGCCATTATCTATTTGATTCCGTTGAGGCGTTCATGGCGGCGTTTCTTCCCCACGCCGCCGAACTGAAGGACGACATGCCAAACTACACCGGCATTGAGCCGGTTATCCAGTTCAGCGAAGTCGCCATCAGTCGCCAGGGTTAGCGGGGCACGGTGCGCAAATCGGAACGGCTTTTCCAACTGGTGACGCTGCTGCAAGGGCGGCGCACCGCGATCACCGCGCAGACATTGGCGGAGGAATTGGGCGTTGCGGTGCGCACCGTGTATCGCGACATCCAGGCGCTGATTCTTTCCGGCGTGCCGATAGACGGCGAAGCGGGCGTGGGCTACCGGTTGCGCGCCGGCTTCGATCTGCCGCCGCTCATGTTCCAGGCGGAAGAAGTCACGGCGCTGCTGGTCGGCAGCCGCATGGTGCAAGCCTGGACCGACCCAGGCCTCGCACTGGCCGCGAAACAGGCGGAAGCCAAAATCCTCGCCGCGCTGACGCCGCAGATGTTGATCGGCGTCGCGCAATTGCCATACCGCATTCCGGTCTACGAACGCGCGGAGAGCGCCACTCACCGGCAGTTGCGCGCAGCATGCGAAGAACGGCGGAAAATTTCCATCGCCTATCGCGACATGAAAGGGCAGGAATCCACGCGCACCTTATGGCCGCTCGGCATGGTGGGCTGGGGTGACCATTGGACACTATTGGCCTGGTGCGAAAAACGCGATGCCTACCGCAATTTCCGCTTCGACCGGATACAGGACATCGAACTGTTGACAGCGCACTATCCGGCGCACCCGCAACGCAATCTGGAACATTATCTGACGCAGATCGTCGGCATAGAAGACGAGCAGAAACCCGCTTGAAGAAAGCTAAGATGCAGGACAAGGGGGGCGCAAAAAACGCGCCCACTCTTGCTACGGCTGCGGCGGCTCGCCGAGCAACGGTTTCAGCGCTGTTTGCAAGCTCGGGAATATCTTGGAATTGGCCTTTTCCAGTTCCGCCAACACTGTCTTCATATGCATGCGTTCGGTCGGCATGCCGAAGCACGCCGGGCAGTTTTCCATAATCACCGGCAGTTGCGCCGCTTTGGCGAAGGCGGCGGTTTGGCGTTCGCGCACATAGGCAAAGGGGCGGATCACGCGAATGTCGCCCCGGTCGTTGAGGTAATGCGCCTGCATGGTGCGCAGCTTGCCGCCGAAAAAGGCCGACATCAGGAAGGTTTCGGCGATGTCGTCGAGGTGCTGCGCCAGCGCGAGCACGTTGTAGCCGTTTTCCCGCGCCGCGCGATACAGGATGCCGCGTCGCAATCTCGAACAAAAAGCACAGAAGGAGTCACCTTGCATCGAGCTTTCCGCCTGCGCCACTATCGGTTGGCTTTCAAAGAAATAGCGCACGCCGAGTTCCGCCATGTAGCCCTTGAGCGGCTCGGGATGAAAATCCGGCGATTGCGGATCGACCGTGGCGGCGGCCAGTTCGAACTTGATCGGCGCCCTTTTTTGCAGCGCCAGCAGCACATGCAGCAGCGACAGGCTATCCTTGCCGCCGGATAGCCCAAGCAGCACCCGGTCGCCGTCGCGTATCATGGAATAATCGCCGATTGCGCGACCGCTGGCGGAAAGCAGGGAGCGCGGCGGTTTAATCGGTTCGCGGGTCACAGGCTGGCACTCCTGCCGCCGTCCACCGGCAGAATGACGCCGGTGACGTAAGGTGCATCCTTGATTAGGTAAACCGCCGCGCGGGCGATGTCGTCCGGCTCGCCCGCGCGCTTTAGCAATGTGTGGGAGATAATGCGGCGGCGCTCCAACTCGTCGAAACGCGGGTCGTCCTCGGGCCAGGCGATGGGGCCGGGCGCCACCGCGTTGACGCGCACATCCGGCCCCAGTTCGTGCGCCAGCGAACGGGTGAGCGCCACCAGCCCGGCCTTGGCGATGCTGTACACCACATAGCTTTTCATCGGGCGCTCCGCGTGGATGTCGGCGATATTCACGATGCAGCCGCGGTTCCGGCGCAATTGCGGCGTGGCGGATTGCGACAGGAACAGCGGCGCTTTCAGGTTGGTGCCTATCAGGTCGTGCCAGTCTTTGTCGATGATCTCGCCCACCGCCGTCGGATAAAAGCTGGAGGCGTTGTTGATCAGCACGTCGAGCTTGCCGAAGCGGGAAACGGTTTCGCCGACGATGCGGCTGTACGTCGCCATGTCGAGCAAATCGCCCTTGACCAGCGCGGCTGAATCCTTGCGTTGCAGGTTGAATTCGGCGGCCAGCGCCCTCGCCTCAATCTCGGAGGAACGGTAATGGATCATCAAACCGGCGCCCTCGCGGTGCAGGCGGCGGCAAATGGCCGCGCCGACGCGTTTTGCGCCGCCGGTGATCAGAACGACTTTGCCTTGCATGGGTGTCTCCATTTTAGAGCCGCATACGGTATCATATCGGGATGTTTTAGGCGTTCTATTTTATAGGGAGCAGAGGCTAGTCTGGTAGGGTGGGCACGTTTTTTGTGCCCACGCGGAAACAATTATCGCTGAGCGCGTGGGCACAAAAAGCGTGCCCACCCTACCAGGCTCTAGCCTCTATAAAATTCTGTCATGCGATTCAAATTCACCAAAATGCACGGTTTGGGCAACGATTTCGTGGTGTTCGATGCGATTTCCCAAAAAATCGAACTGACCCCGGCGCAGTTGCGCTTCATAGCCGACCGGCATTTCGGCGTCGGCTGCGACCAGATACTTCTGGTGGAAGCGCCCACTCGCAGCGATGCCGACTTCCGCTACCGCATCTTTAACGCCGACGGCGGCGAAGTGGAGCAATGCGGCAACGGCGCCCGTTGCTTCGTGCGTTTCGTGCATGACCGGGGGCTGACCGATAAGCGCGAAATCCGCGTGGAAACCGCCTCCGGCATCATCAAGCCGCGCCTCGAAGCCGACGGCGCAGTCACCGTGGACATGGGCGCACCGCGCTTCGAACCGGCGGAAATCCCGTTCGTTGCAGCGCAGCGGGCGCTGACTTACTCCCTGGAGCTGGCCGATAAAACCGTCGAAATCAGCGCATTGTCGATGGGCAACCCCCATGCGGTGCAAGTCGTCGAACATGCCGACAGCGCACCGGTGGAACGGGATGGCCCACTGATTGAGCATCATGCACGTTTCCCCGCACGGGTCAATGCCGGCTTCATGCAAGTGCTGAACCGCAACCACATCAAGCTGCGCGTATACGAGCGCGGCGCCGGCGAAACGCTGGCCTGCGGCACCGGCGCCTGCGCGGCAGCGGTGGCCGGCATCGCGCGCAATCTACTCGACAGCCCGGTCAGGATAAGCACGCGCGGCGGCGACCTGAGCATCGCATGGAACGGCGCAGGCGCGCCGGTATTCATGACCGGCCCGGCCGTCAGCGTCTTCGACGGCGAGTTGGAATTTCAGTTATAGGGGCTAGAGGCTAGGGGCTAGTTGATCGTTCCCACGCTCCAGCGCTCATCGTTACACACATCTTTTCAATCATTTGATTACATGCAGAAAAGATGGAGCACGGCGTTCCCTCCCCTTCAAGGGGAGGGTTAGGGTGGGGATGGGGTGGAAGACGCAGGCAACAATGTAAGATATTGATTTTAGCCTGTGTCGTTCTACCCCCTCCCCCTCCCAGTTGCCCCCTCGCTACGCTCTCCCCCTTGAAGGGGGAGGGGCTTCCCGCTCCGACTTGTGTGTAACGATGAGCGCTCCGGCGTGGGAATGCAGCCAGTGCTGCTCCGCGTCCCGATATAGAAAATGATGTAGTGGAACACTTACGCAATGACACTGGAAAAGCAAGCTTGAGATTGACGCATAGATTTAATACGCGACGCACAGCGTCGGTGGCTGCATTCCCACGCCGGAGCGTGGGAACGATCAGAAACTCCTAGCCTCCCGCTTTTCCTAGTCCCTAGCCCCTAAACAAAAGGAAATCTCCATGACCAAACCATTCGTTGCCGTCCTGATGGGCTCCGATTCCGATTTGCCTACCATGCAAATCACGCTCGATACGCTGGACGCCTTGGGTGTCGCCTGGGAAGTGAAAATCACCTCCGCCCACCGCACCCCTTTGAACACCGTGGAATACGTCAAATCCGCCGAGGAGCGCGGTTGCCGCGTATTCATCGCCGCCGCCGGGCTGGCCGCGCATCTTGCCGGCGCCGTCGCCGCCCATACCACTTGCCCGGTGGTCGGCGTGCCGATGGAAGGCGGTCCGCTCAATGGCTTCGACGCGCTGCTGTCCACCGTGCAAATGCCCGGCGGCATTCCGGTGGCGTGTGTTGCCATCGGCAAGGCCGGCGCGCGCAACGCCGCCTATCTCGCCGCGCAAATATTGGCACTGAACGATTCCGTGCTGGCGCAAAAGCTCAAGGACGAACGCGCCGCCAACACCGCACAGATACTCGCCAAGGACCAGGCCTTGCAGGAAAAACTAAAAGGCTGATTTCTCCATGTTAAGCATGGTCGGAAAAGCCGGCTTTCTCGACCGCCTGCGCGCGCATTTCCGGCGCGGCGGGCTGATCGCCTATCCGACCGAATCCTGCTACGGGCTGGGTTGCGACCCGCGCAACGCGCGCGCGGTGCGACGCTTGCTGCGGCTCAAGGGACGCCCGCAGGGCAAGGGCTTGATCCTCATCGCCGAGCGTTTCAGCCGTCTGCAACCCTATCTCGCGCCGCTGAGCGCGCAACAGCGGCAACGCCTGTTTTCGACCTGGCCGGGGCCGCATACCTGGCTGACACCCGCCGCGCGCAACACGCCGCGTTGGCTGCGCGGCAAATTCCCCAACCTGGCGGTGCGGGTCAGCGCCCACCCCGGTGCGGCGGCGCTATGCCACGCGCTCGGTTCCGCGCTGATTTCCACCAGCGCCAACCGCGCCGGGCTGAAACCGCTCAAGACCTGCGCCGCCTGCCGCAAGGCATTCGGCAGCCAGGTGCTGGTCGTGCCGGGACGGATAGGCCGACGCAAAAAGCCCTCCATCATCCAGGATTTAGTCAGCGGCAGCGTGGTGCGGGTAGGTTGAATCCCGTTGGCAAAATCTATTTCACCGTAGAGGGAAAATATGAGGGGTTTCCTCTGCGTCCTCCGCGTCCTCTGCGGTGAATCGGTTTTTTCCGTGCCGAGAACAAATTTACCCTGTGTCGCATTCAGTATTCTTGTTTTTTTTGCCCTCATATAATAGACTGAACTAACTAAACTTAGTTTAATGAGGCGTCTTCATGCAAACAGTCAATATCCACCAAACCAAAACCCAACTGTCGCGACTGATAGCGCAGGCGGTAAAAGGCGATTCCTTCATCATCGCCAAGGCCGGAAAACCGTTGGTCAAGGTAACCCGGCTGGACGCGCCATCTGCCGGACAAGCCCGCAGACTGGGCTTCATGGCGGGGCAGATTAGCGTTCCCGACGATTTCGACCGCATGGGGAGCGGGGAAATCGAATCGCTTTTCGGTGGGGGCGAATGAAACTGCTACTGGACACCCACTTGTTGCTATGGGCGGCAGGCTCGCCCGAGCGATTGCCTGCAACATTGCCCGCACTGCTGGAAGAACCACAAAACGAATTGTTTTTCAGTGTAGCCAGCCTGTGGGAAATCGTCATCAAACGCGGCCTTGGGCGTTCCGATTTTCAGGTGGATGCGCGAGTGCTGCGCCGTGGGTTGCGGGACAACGGTTATCAGGAATTGGCGATTACCGGCGAGCACACTCTGTTTATCGACAGCTTGCCGCCCATCCACAAAGACCCGTTCGACCGCATCCTGGTGGCACAAGCGACGGTTGAGGGCATCACCTTGCTAACGGCGGATGCCATGGTGGCGCAATACCCCGGCCCGGTGCGGCTTGTATGAAAACCAACTGCCGGCTATATACTTTACGCGGCCACGATTTGCGGATTTAGCCGCGTCTCGCGGGATGCGATTGCTGCGCAAATTGCGCCGTGTGGCTGTTCCACACAAGCAATTTGCAACGCGGAAGCCGCGCCCGCGAGACGATGGAT
>Ga0172380_10007740_pt1 | contig 11992 bp, 7 predicted proteins | sample Leawe162metaG_FD_119747 | JGI IMG/M metagenome (GOLD analysis project Ga0172380, IMG submission 119747) | Leachate microbial communities from a municipal landfill in Southern Ontario, Canada - Leachate well 162 metaG | ecosystem: Engineered > Solid waste > Landfill > Unclassified | place... | reverse complement strand
ACCAGGCTCACGACTACAAAGGGAATGTGTTTCTTCTGCAAGGCTTAGCCCTGTTTCAATTTGGCTTCCATCGAAAGGGTAGCGTGTGGCACTGCCATCAAACGCTCTTTCGGGATCAATTTGCCGGTTTCACGACAGATACCATAAGTTTTGTTCTCGATACGAATTAAGGCGTTCTCGAGGTGGTCGATGAACTTCCGCTGACGGGAAGCCAACTGACTGTAATGCTCCTTGTCCATGGTCACACCACCTTCTTCGAGGGTGACATACGAATTCGAAGTGTCGTCGGTGCCGTTTTCATTCGCATTCATCAACTGATCCTGATAATATTTGAATTCGGAACGCGCAGCTTCGAGTTTTTCTAGGATAACGGCTTTGAACTCCTGGAGCTCTTCGTCGCTATAGCGGTTCTTTTCGATTTTGTTTTCCATGACTATCGTTTTAAAGCGATTTTGATCTCCTGCTCATCAATATCGATGACGGTGTGACCGTTTTTGAATTCTTTGACCAGGGTTAAATCGGTTGCCAGAATTTCGGTGCAAATATACGATTTATAATGCGCTGCAGCCCCCTTAACATAATCATGATCTTCGAGTTCTACTGCGATACGATCGGTGATTTCGAAGTCGCTATCTTTTCGCAACTTTTGAATTCTGTTCACCAATTCGCGGGCAATTCCCTCGGCCTTCAATGCTTCTGTTAGTGTAACATCAAGCGCAACCGTTAATTTACCCTGTGAAGCTACCAACCAGCCCGGTATATCTTCCGACAAAATATCCACATCTTCGGTGCTTAAGTGTATCGTTTCACCGCTGATGCTGAGCGGATAACGGCCGTCACGCTCCAGCTGAAGGATGTCTTGCTGACCAAAAGTAGCTACAGCTGCCGCTATGGCCTTCATTTGCTGACCGTATTTCGGACCCAGGACTTTGAAGTTGGGTTTGATTTTTTTAGTCACCATACCCGTGGTGTCGGTAATAAATTCGATGGCCTTCACATTCACCTCACTCAGTATTAGATCGGCAACCTGTTCTACCTGCTGCTGCATCTCCGGATATAAAACCGGAATTAGCATACGCTGCAGCGGCTGACGCACCTTCAGGTTTTCGCGTTTGCGCAACGATAAGATGAGGGAAGAAATATCTTGCGCCAATGCCATACGTGTTTCGAGCGCACTGTCGATAAGTGTAGTGTCGACCTTCGGGAAAAGCGTGAGATGCACCGACGCTTCGGCGTGACGGCCACTCATGCCGTTTAAATCGCTGAACAGTTGTTCGGCATAAAACGGCGCAATTGGTGCCATGAGCTGACTGATAACCTCTAAACAGCGGTACAAAGTCTGGTAAGCACTTATTTTATCTTCGTTGTAGTCGCCTTTCCAAAAACGGCGGCGACACAAACGTACATACCAATTACTCAAGTGTTCATCTACAAAACTCTGAATGGCTCTCGCCGCACGGGTAGGTTCGTAAGTGGCATAACTGTCGCTAACTTCCTGAATGAGGGTATTGAGTAACGAGAGCACCCAACGGTCGATTTCCGGACGGTCGGCTGCTTTGATATCGGCTTCGGCATATTTGAAGTTATCGATATTGGCGTAGAGGGCGAAAAAGCCGTAGGTATTGTACAGTGTGCCGAAAAATTTGCGTTGCACTTCCTTGATGCCTTCAACGTCGAATTTGAGGTTGTCCCAGGGTTGGGAATTGCTCACCATATACCAACGGGTGGCATCGGCGCCATAAGTGTCGAGGGTTTTGAAGGGATCAACGGCATTGCCCAATCGTTTCGACATTTTATTGCCTTCTTTGTCGAGCACAAGTCCGTTCGAAACCACGGTTTTATAGGCCACAGAATCAAACAACATCACCGAAATGGCGTGCAGCGTAAAAAACCAGCCACGGGTTTGGTCTACACCTTCGGCGATAAAATCGGCGGGGTAAACATTCTCCAGGCTATTTAATTCGAAGGGATAATGATGCTGGGCATACGGCATGGCACCCGAATCGAACCACACATCAATGAGGTCGGTTTCGCGGGTCATTCGCTCGCCTTTGCTACTCACCAATATCACATCATCCACATAAGGACGGTGTAAATCATCGATATCAGTTGGGTTTTGAATACCTGCGGCGGTGGCTTTGGCCATTTCGTCCTTGAGTTCGGCGATCGAGCCTATACATTTACTTTCGCTGCCATCAGCTGTGCGCCAGATGGGCAGGGGTGTACCCCAATAGCGGCTGCGACTGAGGTTCCAGTCGACCAAATTCTCCAACCAATTCCCAAAACGCCCGGTGCCGGTGCTTCCCGGCTTCCAGTTGATGGTTTTATTGAGTTCTACCATCCTGTCTTTATAGACGGTAGTGCGTACAAACCAGGAATCGAGTGGATAATATAAAATAGGCTTATCGGTACGCCAGCAATGCGGGTAACTGTGCTCGTAACGTTCGATTTTGAAGGCCTTGTTTTCGAGTTTAAGTTTGAGGGTAATGAGTTCATCCACACTCATATACTTGCTGAGGTTGGGGATGATGTTTTTCAGCTTTTCCTGCTGTTCGGCCAGCTCCGTTGCTTTTTCCGCATCGCTGAGGTAGGCTTCTTTTACAAATTTGCCGGCCAACGGGAAGGTGGGATCGGCTACCTCAGCAGAAAAACGACCGGTTTTATCTACCAGCGTCAGACTGCCAATGCCGTTTTGTTTGGCCACCCGGAAGTCATCGGCACCAAAACTCGGCGCAATGTGTACGATACCCGTACCATCTTCTGTGGTCACAAAATCGCCTAAAACCACCTTAAACGCATCCCCATCGGTAGGTTGGGCATAAGGGAGGAGTTGTTCATAGCTCAAACCTGCGAGTTTTTTGCCGTTTATAGTGGCTAGAAGCTGGTAAGGGATAATTTTTTGTCCGGCTACATAACTGTCCAAGGTCAATTCGGCGGCTTCCGGCTTAAAATGTTTGGCTAAGAGATCTTTCGCCAACACCAGAGTTACTGGTAGATGGGTATAAGGGTTGAAGGTGCGGACGGCAACATAATCGATTTTTCCACCCACCGCCAAAGCCGTATTCGAAGGCAATGTCCATGGTGTAGTCGTCCAGGCCAGGAAAAACACATCGGTGTCTATCTCTTGCCCCACCAAATATTGAATTTGGATTTTGGAATTTTGAACTAAACGGAACTGCGCAACTGCAGAGGTATCCTTCACATCCCGGTAAGTGCCCGGTTGGTTGAGTTCATGCGAACTCAAACCCGTACCTGCTGCCGGTGAATAGGGCTGGATAGAATAACCTTTGTACAGTAAATCTTTCTCGAACAATTGTTTCAGCAACCACCAAACCGACTCGATATAGTCGTTTTCGTAAGTCACATAAGGGTCCTTTAAATCGACCCAATAACCCATCTGTTCGGTTAACTCTTCCCATAAACCGGTGAATTTCATCACATCTTCCCGGCAAAGTTTATTGTATTCTTCTACCGTAACCTGACCGGGTTTGCCGATATCGTCTTTAGTGATGCCGAGTTTTTTCTCTACCTGCAATTCGATGGGCAAACCATGGGTATCCCAACCCGATTTACGTTTCACCTGCTTACCAAGCATGGTCTGGTAACGACAAAAAATATCTTTAATCGCCCGCGCCATCACATGGTGAATGCCGGGTATACCATTGGCCGAAGGCGGGCCTTCATAAAACACAAAAGCAGGCGCTCCGGCCCGGCTTTCGATGCTTTTTTCGAAGATGCGTTCGTTTTTCCAGAATTGGCGGACAGATTTATTTACCGCGCTGAGGTCAAGCTGCTTGTGTTCGGGATATTTATTGGTCTTCATGTATCGGTTTTGGTAGCGGCTGGTATTAGTGAGCCACGTTTATCACGTTTGTCGAATCTCAACAAAAGCGAAGGCAAAATTATCAAATTAGCAAACATTGCGACCAATAAAGTGGTGCTCGTCATGATGCCGAGTACAATGGTGCCGCCAAAATTGGATGCCGAAAATATAATGAAGCCGAAAAAGAGGATAATACTGGTGTACAACATGCTTGGCCCTGTTTCCTTCAATGCCGTAATTACTGTTCGGCGGATGTCCCAATTGTGCCTTTCGAGCTCCTGGCGGTATTTGGTGAGGAAGTGAATACTATCGTCAACCGCAATACCAAAGGCGATGGAAAAGATGAGTACTGTAGATGGTTTAAGCGCAATGCCCAGATAGCCCATTGTACCAGCCGTAACCAGCAAGGGAATAATATTGGGAATCATGGAGATGACTATGATACGCCAGGAACGGAATAAAACACCCATAATTAAGGCAATCAGGGCAAATGCCAGCGCCAGACTGCTGATCAGACTGTTAATGAGGTAGTTGTTGCCTTTCAGGAAAATGAGGCTGTTACCGGTATAACTCACCTTATTCTGGGTGCCTTCATAAATGCTGTCGATACGTGGCTTAACCTCTTCAAACAAGTCCTGCATAGCATGCGTACCCACATCCGACATACTCATACTGATACGAATGAGCCGACGGGTGCTGTCGGTTAAGGCGCTTACAGCGGTACTGGTGCCGGTTTGCGAACGCATGAGGTATGGCAGCACAAAATTGCGTTCCTGACTATTCGGGAGCCGATAATAATCGGCATTATCATTAAAATAAGCCTGATTTGCTGCTTTTATGACCTCAATGAGCGAAATCGGCTTGGCAAAATTCGGGTATTCCTGAAAAATGGCCTGTACCTCTTCAGCTTTCTGGAGTTGCATAGGCGATTGGGCACCACCTTTTCGACCGGTGTCGATGAGAATTTCGAATGGCATTACCCCTTTAAAGTGGCTTTCGAAAAACTTCAGATCCTTGTATACCCGGTCGTGTTTAGGGATGTCGTCGACGATAAAACTGAGTGCGCTTAATCGGGTCATCCCGATAATTGCGGTTATAAAAATGAGTCCGGTTACTGAAAAAACAGCTGTTCGGTGATCTGTACTTATGCGAATGAACCAGGCGATCATGCTGTTCACCCGCTTGTTTTCGAGGTGTTTGATTTGTTTCCTTTCGGGAGATGGCAAATAGCTGAAAACGGCAGGAATCAGTATAATGGACACCAAAAATACCAGCATGATACTCACCGATACCACCAAACCAAATTCTTTCAAAGCAGTACTGTCGGTGAGGTAAAACACCCCAAAACCGATGGCGGTAGTGGTATTGGTGATGAGTGTGGCTATGCCAATTTTTTCAATGATGCGGCTGAGCGCCTTAATTTTATTGCCGTGTTTACGGAATTCATCGTGGTATTTGTTGAGCAGATACACACAATTGGGTATGCCAATCACCACTATCAACGGCGGAATCAGGCCAGTGAGCATGGTGAGTTTATAGCCTAATATATGGATGAGGCCCATGGCCCAGATGGCGCCAATTACGACGACTAAAACCGAAAAAAAGACGGTAGAAATGGACCTGAAAAACAGGAACATGACAATGGCAGTAACAAGCACAGCCAGTACACTGAATAACTTCAGCTCATCGGCAATTTTGGTCGCAAATATGGTTCGGATATAGGGCAATCCTGAATAATGCACCTCCAAATCGTGTTGGATACCAAAAGCATCAACTACTTTTTCGATGGCAGCAACAGCATCAACCCGCTGCGGTGAATTTAAGACAGCTTTGTCGAAGCTGATGGCCATCAGTGTAGTATTCGTCTCCCGGTTAAGGAGTATACCATCATACAATTTATTGTTGCCTAACGCAAAGGCGATGGCATCGAGCTCGTCCTGGTTTTGAGGTAAACGGTCGACAATAGGCTTAAAATCAAAACGCCGTGTGATGGTATTTTTTTGAAGGGCAGGTAAATTGGTAATAGAGATTACTTCTTTGACCATTGGTAGTCGACCCACTTTATCAGTGAGCTTGGCCCAGTCGTTAAAAAATTCAATCTGAAAGAGGTCGTCGGTTTGTACGCCCACCACCATGATGTTACCATCTACACCAAAAGTTTTACGGAAAGCCTCGTACGCAATAAAATCCGGGTCATCGGAAGGAATAAGCTGGGTGCCTTCGTACGACATTTTTACCTGAACCGCATTCCAGAGCATAAAGCCTGTGGTGAGCCCCAAAAGGAGCAACAACGTTGACCGGTTTCTTAGAATTAATCGCGCCAGTTTAACCCACATCTGCTGTAAAAATTGCGTAAAGATACAAATACCACCCCCTGCTGCCTATCAGAATTGTTACATTGTTCTTGGCAAAAGCGTAAAAACAAGGGGCTGTTTTCTTCCTAAAAAGAAAACAGCCCGCCTCATCTAACCTTAACCTATTATAGTTTCGAAACTATTTTTTCGTCGAGTGGAGATACTGCCGATGGAAATACTTCGACCAATTGACCTTTTTCATCGAGCAGAAATTTGGTGAAGTTCCAACGCACATCAGCGTCTTTAACACCATTCAATTCTTTACTCATCAGCCATTGGTAAAGGGGGTGACGCTTATCTCCTTTGATGACCACTTTTTCGGCCATCGGAAAACTAACCCCGTAGTTTTTTTCACAGAAGGCTGCTATTTCTTTTTCGCTGCCGGGTTCCTGGCCGCCAAAATCGTTACATGGGAAGCCTATTACCACCAGCTTGTTGCCATACTTTTTGTGTAAGGCTTCCAAATCTTTGTATTGTTTGGTGTAGCCACATTCCGAAGCGGTATTAACGACCAGAATTTTTTTGCCTTTAAATTGAGCAAGGGTCATTTCTTTACCGTCGATCGACTGGAATTTGATGTCGTACACATTGGCTGCAGGAGCTGTTAGCATGGTAAAAAGAGCTATAATGAAAGAAAACAACATGGTAAGGGATTTAAGAACAACGTAACAAGCAATACCTGGAGATTGTTCACCATTAAGGTGCAGACTGTTCGATGGGCTCGTCAATTTCGGCGTTCCGGATCATAAGCGCAGTGGATACAGCTGCCAACACCAGTTTGTGCTCCTGGCTTAAAGCGTCGTGTAACCAGACTTTCCCATTGTTTATAATTTCAACTGCTGCTCGGGGCTGCGGCCCATCGTAAAACTCGTAACCAAAGTTTTCGATGCTCCAGGTCTTTTTCCCCTCGAATTTTCGTACGCCAACGATATTATAATCCATCTGATTTCCCTTGATATAACCATTGGTTTTGAGTACCACCCAATTGTTATTGGGATTATATAAAATGAAGTCGTAATGCCTGCCCGAAGCAGGGAGATAAACGGTGCCGGCGAAATAATGTTTGTAGTCGAGCGGAATGCCAAAATATTCGTTGATAAAGGGTAATTCGGTACTGCGGAATTTACCGATAGCTGATACTTCTGCGCGATTGCTATCGGCATCGTATTGGGTATACGACAGTTTTTCGCTTGCGCCCTGAAAGCGTACGATAAACGGCAGATCGTATTTAACTGTCCAGCCCCGCTTGATGCGGCTGGTGGAAAAATCACCAAAAGTGACGACCTGATTGATCATCCAGCCCTGCCGGCCTTGTACAGCATATTTGGTTGATTCGGCTTTTAAGTCGGGATGAATGCGGATGTTGGGTGTTTTACAGGCTTGTAGGGCCACCAAAAGGAGAGCGAATGAGATAAGCTTGTTCATGAAGTTGGGTTTTACAGTTCCGCCTCTTCAAAAAATCATGCCAGTCGGAAAATAAAAAAGGGGCCGAAGCCCCATTCTTACATATTTCTGCGGTACTGTCCGCCTACCTCGTATAATCCCCGGGTAATCTGACCCAACGAACAATATTTGGTGGCCTCCATCAGGGCATCGAAAACATTGCCGTTTTGGATGGCTACTTCCTGTATCTGACGTATCATCTCGGCCGATTTTTCACCATTGCGTTCGCCTAACAAACGTAGGGTTTCAATCTGGGCTTCTTTTTCTTCAGTGGTAGCCCGGATTACCTCTTGCGGTAAAATGGTAGGTGAACCTTTGCTGCTCAGGAAGGTATTTACGCCTATAATAGGGAGCTCACCGGTGTGCTTCTGCATTTCGTAATACATCGACTCCTCCTGAATTTTATTCCGCTGATACATGGTTTCCATGGCGCCTAGAACACCCCCACGTTCTGTGATGCGGTCGAACTCGGCTAAAACAGCCTCTTCAACCAAATCGGTGAGTTCTTCGATGATAAATGAACCCTGATTTGGGTTCTGGTTTTTGGCCAATCCCAATTCGTTGTTAATAATCAATTGTATGGCCATAGCCCTGCGCACCGATTCTTCGGTAGGTGTGGTGATGGCTTCGTCATAGGCATTGGTGTGTAGTGAATTACAGTTGTCGTAAATGGCGTATAAGGCCTGCAAAGTTGTACGGATATCGTTGAAGTCGATTTCCTGGGCATGCAACGAACGGCCGCTGGTCTGGATGTGGTATTTCAACATCTGACTACGCTCATCAGCTTTATACTTCAATTTCATGGCTTTGGCCCATATGCGGCGCGAAACACGTCCAATCACCGAATATTCCGGGTCGGTGCCATTGCTGAAAAAGAAGCTGAGGTTGGGCGCAAACTTATTAATGTCCATACCTCTACTCACATAATACTCCACAAAGGTGAAACCGTTGGCGAGTGTAAAGGCAAGCTGAGAAATGGGGTTGGCGCCGGCTTCGGCAATGTGGTAGCCGCTGATAGAAACGGAGTAAAAATTGCGAACGTTGTGATCGATGAAAAACGATTGCACATCCCCCATCAAACGCAACGAAAATTCAGTACTGAAAATACAGGTGTTCTGCGCCTGGTCTTCTTTCAAAATATCGGCCTGAACAGTGCCGCGAACCGAGCTGAGTGTACGTGTTTTGATTTGCGCATACACTTCGGAGGGCAACACCTGATCACCGGTAACACCCAGCAACATCAATCCTAAGCCGTTGTTGCCCTCGGGGAGTTGCGCTGCATTGTATTTTGGCCTGGCAGCACCCTTGGCTTTGTAGATGGCTGCAATTTTGGCTTCCACTTCTTTTTCTAGCCCGTTTTCCTGGATGTATAATTCACATTGCTGGTCGATGGCGGCATTCATAAAAAAGCCCAGTAACATAGGAGCCGGACCGTTAATGGTCATGGATACCGATGTGGCTGGATCACAGAGGTTAAAACCACTGTAGAGTTTTTTGGCATCATCAAGGCAACAAACACTCACGCCGGAATTACCGATTTTACCATAAATGTCGGGACGGTAGTCGGGGTCGTTACCGTATAAAGTCACCGAATCAAATGCGGTACTCAGGCGTTTGGCGGGCAAACCCAGACTCACATAGTGGAAACGTTTGTTGGTACGCTCCGGTCCGCCTTCTCCGGCAAACATGCGGGTAGGGTCTTCGTTTTCGCGTTTGAAAGGGAAAACACCGGCAGTATACGGGAATTCACCGGGCACATTTTCCTGGAGATTCCAGCGGAGGATGTCGCCCCAGCCCTGGTAACGCGGCAGACTGATTTTTGGAATCTGTAAATGCGACAGGCTTTCGGTATGGGTTTTTACTTTGATGTCTTTGCCACGTACCTGGTAGATATATTCCGGGTTTTTGTAACGGACTTTTTTATCCTCCCAGCTCTCAAGCACCAGCTTGTTTTCACCGTCGAGTTTACGCTCGAGTGTGCTGTAGTTTTTTTCGAGGGTTTGAATAGTGGTTTCCAGTTCGGCATCACTCACACCCGGCTTGCTGAGGCCTTTGAGGGTATTTACCGAAGTCCGGATGGAATAGAGCTGTTGCGCCAGCGTTTGTTGTTCTTCTACCCAAGTGTCGTATTGATGTATACTTTCTGTGATTTCGCTGAGGTAGCGGGTACGGTGAGGCGGGATGATGTAGATTTTTTCGCTCTGTTCGCGACTGGCGATGATGCTGGTTTCGAGCGGCGCCTGGGTTTTGGCGACTATACGCTCAACGACAGCTTTGTAAAGTCGGTTCATGCCGGGGTCGTTGAACTGACTGGCAATGGTACCAAAAACAGGCATGGTAACCGGGTCTTCGGTCCAGCGCTGGTGGTTACGCTGGTATTGCTTCTGTACATCGCGGAGTGCATCGAGTGCCCCTCTTTTATCGAATTTATTGAGGGCAATGAGGTCGGCGAAATCGAGCATATCGATTTTTTCGAGCTGGGTGGCAGCACCGTATTCGGGTGTCATCACATACAGACTCAGATCGCTGTGCTCGATAATTTCGGTGTCGCTCTGACCAATACCCGAAGTTTCAAGTATGATGAGGTCGAAGCCGGCTGCTTTGGTGACATCTACGGCATCCTGCACATATTTGCTCAATGCGAGATTACTCTGACGGGTCGCCAGTGAACGCATATAAACACGCGGGTTGTTGATGCTATTCATGCGAATGCGGTCGCCGAGCAGTGCACCGCCGGTTTTGCGTTTAGAAGGGTCGACAGAGATGATGGCGATGGTTTTACCGACTTCAATATTGCCATTTTCTGAAAAATCGACCAGAAATCGTCTAACCAGTTCATCTACCAGTGAAGATTTACCTGCACCACCTGTACCGGTGATTCCTAAAACAGGTACTACCTTGGTTTTAGAATCATTGACGTGCATAGCACGAATACTGTTGCGGATGGTGGCAAACAATTCGGGGCTATTTTCGGCTGTGCTGATGAGTCGCGCAATCGAAAGTGGGTCTTTTTCGGTGATATGTTTGAGCTCGCCATTCAATGAAGTGCCAGTGGCGAAATCACAACTTTCGAGCAGGTCGTTGATCATACCCTGCAAGCCCATAGAACGGCCATCGTCGGGTGAATAGATGCGGTTGATGCCGTAAGCCTGCAATTCTTCAATTTCTGACGGAAGTATGGTTCCCCCACCGCCGCCGAATAATTTGATGTGAGCTGCACCCTTCTCTTTTAAGAGATCAAACATGTATTTAAAAAACTCCACATGTCCACCCTGGTAGGAGGTAATGGCGATGGCCTGAGCATCTTCCTGAATAGCGCAATTCACAATTTCGGCTACCGAGCGGTTGTGACCGAGGTGGATGACTTCGGCACCGGTCGACTGTAAAATCCGCCGCATAATATTGATGGCAGCGTCGTGGCCGTCGAACAAAGAGGCGGCAGTTACAATACGGATGTGGTTTTTGGGCTGGTAGATTTTGATTTCGGCCTGCATAGGTAGGGGCGTTGAAGCCGACAAAGTTACAAAAACAGCCGCTCTCTCTGACCGCAATTCGGGCGTTTTCGGTTGGCCAGCCGGAATGTTGTGTTAATGTCACTTCAATTACAGCTATTTGGCATAGTTTTCGATAAAGCGGCAACCAGAAACCCAACTTTATGAAAACCCGTATTTTAATCGCAGGACTACTCAGTTTTTTGGCTTTGAGCTCCTGTAACACACCGAAACATCAAATTAACAGGCATTCTGATGCCGAAATGGATGTTTACCCCGTTGAAGGCCGCAATGGCTGGCGCTGGAAACGAAAAGTAACCGCCGGAGAATTTACCGCCGAACAATTTAAAGGCGGCTGGGTAGGTTCTTATGAGTTCCCGTTTTTCCTGCGCTTCCGGGGCTCTAAAGAGAAGTTCTCTTTTGTACAATTCGATGGTCAGCGGAACCAGGCCGTGGTGATGGCTGTGGATCGGTTTAAAACCATTGAAGTGCCTTTGGTACGTAACTATTTCAATATTCCCATCCAATACGAACAAATTTTTGCCGGATCGGTGTATTTGCCCGCCCGTAAGCAGGCATACGACTTTTGGTTAAATTATCCGGATGCCAATACCCGCATTACCCGCACCGAAGGGTTCATCCAAATGCCTGCCGGTAAAGTGGAAATTACCGGACTGCAACAACTCGAAGGCATGACTTTTAAATTACCCGGAAATCTGGGTTACAATTTTCTATTCAATGGAGAAGTGGTGGCCACCGTTGATGCCATGAGCAAAGGGATGATTTACCTGAAAAAAGATTTGGATGCTGAAACCCGACTCATTTTGGTTGCCGTAGCCAATGGGTTGATGCAGCGCACCCAATAATATAATCACCTATTT
>Ga0172380_10007739_pt1 | contig 11992 bp, 13 predicted proteins | sample Leawe162metaG_FD_119747 | JGI IMG/M metagenome (GOLD analysis project Ga0172380, IMG submission 119747) | Leachate microbial communities from a municipal landfill in Southern Ontario, Canada - Leachate well 162 metaG | ecosystem: Engineered > Solid waste > Landfill > Unclassified | place... | reverse complement strand
ACACACATCTGCTGAAGAGAAGTGAGAAACCACATCAACATCATTAACGTACCTTGTGATAATACTTTGTATCTTACTCTTGGCAGTCTTTCTCTTCTTTGATATCTCCTCAAACTTCTCCAACTGCACCAATCCAATTGCTCCCTGTAAGTCAAGTGGCTTTAAATTGTAACCCATATTGGAAAAGACGTACTTATGATCCACAATTCCATCGTAGTTTTCTAACCACTTGTCAAACCTACGTTTACACTCTCCATACCTACTCATATTCCCAGAACCTACACAATGACAATCCCTTCCCCACCAAGCAATGCTTGTCATTATCTTTCTCAAATCTTTGTCAGTCGTTGAGATCATCCCTCCCTCACCTGTACTAATATGGTGAGAAGCATAGAATGAATATGAAGAGGCTACTGCGTATTCATTTAAGTATTTTCCATTCCATGTAGTCCCTAAACTGTCACAACAATCAAGAATGAGTTTTAAATCAAACCTTTCACAGATTATTAATAGTTCATCTATGTTTGGAGGATTACCTAAAACAGGTGATAGAAATATAGCACGTGTCTTTTTCGTAATCTTCTTCTCAATACCACATAAGCAAAAGTTAAGTGTATCCCATTCAATATCAACGAACACAGGTTTAAGCCTATTTTGGAACAGTACAGAGATTGTGGTAGGAAAACCAACGGGAGATACAATTATTTCATCTCCATCTTCCCATTTATAATATTTCTTTAACGCAGCCAACATCACAAGATTAGCCGAGGATCCTGAATTAACCATTACAGAATGTCCTGCATTAAATTTCTTACTGAACTCTAACTCAAACTTTTGTACATTCTTTCCAGATGTAATCCAATCCCCTGTCATGAACGCTGTAATGGCTGCTTCCGATTCCTTTTCATCCCAATACATTCCTGAATAAGGAACCAAAGTTACACCAGGTACAAAAGATGTTCCATACAAATAAGGAAGAACATGATTTGCCACCAAGTTTTTTATGCCACCATTTACTATCATAATGTTCTCAATTCATCATACATAGGTCTCTTACTCCAATACCTTCTTTCCCTTCCAAACGCCCCAGGATCCTTTTTAAAGTTAATTGCACATAATGGATTCTCATCATTATAAACATACAATACCTTTTCAATATACTTGATATGCTTTAATCCAGCCATCTCAACCATCGGATACATAAAGGCATTATCGAATGAATGATTGGGGAAGTGTCCTTGGTACAGTAAATCACTTTCCTTAATCTTTCCCCACAACCTCCTCCTACAAGTAATAAGGTGTGAAGTAAACCATTTACCACTTCTCCGGTATGCACGTGTATCTGTAAGTGGTTTACAAAAGTCAGCTCCTATTGCTCCACTACTTGAAACAAAACTTCCGTATGTTAACCAAATGTTAGGATCTTGATAAACCTCATTCAAGTGTTCAAGTACATCATTTGAGTAAAACCAATCGTCCCCACTTAATAATACAATAATATCTTCCTCTTCAGCGAATGCGTTTATTCCTCTAATGAAGTTGACACAACAGTATTCATGCTGAGGCTCATTGCGAATACCATAAAAAGGCTCTGGATACTCCTGTACTATCTCCCAAGTTCCATCAGTTGAACAGTCATCCATAATAACTACAATATAGTTCTTATAAGTCTGTGCCATGATAGAATCTAAGCACTTCCTTATAAAGGCAACTGCATCACGCTGGGTAACTAATATCAAGAACCTATTTTTCATATTCTAACAATTCCTCAATCCAAGGTAACGCAATACAACGACATAAAGGATGCAATGGGATCATACCTTCTATCGTATCCAAGTCAAATACTTTGCCATCCATATGAGCACACTCTGGACACACTCTATTGTCCCCTGCCGTCTTCCATTCACCTTTCACTTTTATTTCAACAACTCCCCAATTACGGTATTCCTGTATTGTGGCAACATGATGTGCTCGTATTATCTCTGTGCGGGCTAAAAGCTCGGCTCTGCGTAAGGCAGGTAAAGTCCGACCCATTGTATCCTTTAGGCCAAGATCACCTAAATGCTCGCCGTTAATAGCCGCAACCAGCTTCTTTGCTAGAAGTGCTGGGCCGTCTCCGTCTGCTAAGCCTTGTGCCAATATCCGACTTATGATAGAATCCATTGCATCAGTGATTCCTTTCAAATCCTTAAACACCCGAGTATAAAGTAATCCTAACCTATCAATATGGAAAGGCTGATTTAGAATAGTCATAATTCCTCCAGTCTCTTCAATTGTAGGAACTTTATGCCCAGCCTTTAACATTTCATATCGAGCCCGCATGATACCCCTCTTATATGAATCGTATATGAATAAGTTCGTCCAAACTGCCTCTACCCCTGTTCCAACTTGTTGGATATCTTGAATGGTTAAAATCCCTCTTTGTATCTGTCTTTGAAGCCACACCATAAAAGCAGTCAACTTCTCTTGACTTCTTGGAAAAGCAAACGCTCCTCTCACAGGAGGGGTTATTTGCAAGGTATGTACTTTTTCTTTCAACTCAAAACAATCATTCCTTCCTACACCTATCTTAATGGCTCTTATGAGTTCTTGAAACCTACGATTCATTTCCCGCGCAAACGCATTTCGCAATACCGTTGTATGTGTAGGATCGTAGTTCATACGAAACGTTTCAGTATATGTTTCTACCACTTCCATTACTTTGTAGGTTTTGGCTTAGGTTTTGGTTTTGTAGGATTAGCCCCCGGAGCCATTACAGGCTTTGGAGGATTAACTTCATTCTCAATAGCCTTAATCACCTTAGCGTTCAACTCTTCCTCAGAAATAACCTCATCACGCATTGCGGTAATCAATGTAATTTGTTCTTTACTAAATCCTAAGCACAATTCATTAAATGCGTTAGGTGGAATAAGAGCCTGTGACATTGGTGAATACGTATATTCACGTAAAGCATTCGCTCTTAACTTACCTACCTCAACTCTTGCTTTCTCACTTAAGGAGTATAAATCATTCCACTTAACAGTATATGAATCAGATTGAAGCTTTGGTAACACTTCAAGCTCAATTAATCGACGAACCAAAGGACGTATAATATTAGGTTCAGCAAACTCTTCACGTCTTGCTTGAACATATTCTTTCCATTCCGTGCTATCTTGGGCACTTGACAGCTCTCCTCGTTCACTTCCACTTAATATACGTTTAGGAATACCAGTTTCAGCTGATATCATTGTTAATTGTATATCAACGTGGTTGGCAGGATCTGCTATCTGTTGTGCCAATGCCTGTATATCAACACCTTCATTAACCAAGAACCTTCTTAAATCAGCTTCATACTCGTCAAGTTCATCCATTAGATCCTCACGCATCTGCTGAGTCATCTGATAGTCTGGATTAATCTTAGCCTCATACCCAGGACGTGCCCCTCTCCAAAACATTTCAGCATCCCCACCTACTAACTTTTCCAAGTCAATCAATCTGTTAAAGACAGATTCAAGCCTTGGAGTACCAAACACCTCCGATTCTAAAAGATCATCCGTAATATGAACAACCCTTGTATAATGTACAGGAATAGGAACAGGAGATTTCTGCCTGACATCCTGAATGTTTAATCTATAAAGAACAGGCTTCCCATATCTTTCACTGGTAGTGTCTTCATCAAGACTAAAAATCTCAGCAGTTTTCTCTCCATATGGTCTCAAATACTTTAATACCCTTTTCCCAGGTTTCACAGGTTGGGCAAATCCTTCCCTGGTCTTTACATCATCTAAACCAAGTAACAATATTCCATATCTCCCCAAGCCTGTTAATTTATCAACTCTTGCAAACTTTGACTTTAATCCAAGATTTGTATTCAATGCATCCCAAGCCTTTTCAAACTCAGTATCTTTGGCTATACCAGCCTCCATAAGATCAAGAGGACCCTGCCATGTAGCCTTGACAGGACGATCAATAATAGCCTTAGCCATATCATGTCTCGAATACTTAAGCATGAAATCCTCAAAGTCCACCTCTAAGTCATATCCAAAACTCTTGTATATATCTCGCTTACCTCCAAATTGAATTCCAAGCCTAGATGCAAGTTTAGCCCTTCCTACAAGAGCGCTGGCTAAAGTCTTTATTTGATCTTCTGATAGTATTTTGCGTTTCATCCTCTGATCTTTTTATGAATTGAAAATAATAACCTGGGCTGTATTTCAAGCCCAGGTAATCATTCCACACACCTCCTACCCATCTACCGCTTTGAACATCAGTATAATGGAAGTAATAGCACCCCATGCAGCCACAACGGCTTCCATAAGCGTCGTTGCATGAGTCTGCAGCGCACCCTGTTGTTCGAGTGTAATAACTCCGAATCCCACCAAGATTGTAAGAACCAATGTTATGATCCCCGCAATGGTGGTCACCAAGTTCCGGGAGGGAACCTGACGATCATAAAAATTTCTGCTCAACTTTGCCATGGCTCATTTAATTTAAGTTAATACTTGCTTATTGATAAGCATTGAATTCCCCTCCAATGTAGGGGTTTGGTTATAATCTTTGTTTGGTAAGAACTCTTTTACTTTTTCAAACCAAGTCTTGTATGTCATATTACCAACAAGTGTATGATACATAAAATATGAACCCACACCATATACTTTTCCATCAACCCCTATTTCACCCGAAGTTTCGTTTTCACTGCATGTACTGAAAACAATCCACTTCATATCTTCATACCAACGTCTCTTGATTCGAACATAAGACTTTATTTCAAAGTCCGGTGGCATGAAACGGGACCTACGTGGATTACGAGTTATTGTACCTGAGAAACAACTGTCAATAATTAGTAATACCGTCACACCCTGTGGAATGAATTGCAACATTTCATTCATTTCATCATCAATCAAGTTCCCATCATAAAGACACAAAGCTTCGTCGTACCCATCAATTTCATCCCCACTTCTATCTTTCACATAGGTCCCATGTCCACTGTAATGAATTACAATCACATCATTCTCCACAGCATTAAAAATGGCGTATTGAACCTGGTTTTTGAAGTTCTCTATTGAAACCTCAGAATCTGTGAACTTCCTCATTTGAAATCCAGGAAGCCTAGTCACAGCCAATTCAACATCATTGAGGCATCCTTGAAGATCATTGTCAAATCCTTTGTAATCATTGATACCAAACAATAATGCAACCCTAGGATAATGTTCCCAAGTAGGAGGCTTCGGGTTACCCCCTCCAAATAACTTCTTTAACCAGCTCATGCACATAACAAAAATCTTAGTAATGATTATATAATACTAAAGTATCCCCTGCATGATGGAAAGTCCAATAACGAGAACCAATTCCATTAATCGCATGCGCCGGATATGTCCAAACCATCATCCCATATTTATAAAAGGTACTATCCTGTGAATCACGAGTTAATCCAAACTGCTCATATGGAAACGTTTCATCAAAATTATCCATAAGGGATGCTATCATACGATCAGCTCTATTATACATTTCATCAATCTTATTGTACGTATTCGCTTCTAATCCCATTCCATTAATTACAGGAGGAATGGTATCAAGCAATTGTACGGTAAATGAAACTTGGGATGAGTTATTGAAAACATCCGTTGCCTTTATAGTCACACTTACCAACTGATTGGTAGAACTTAACAGAAACCCTGGTGAAGGTGTTTGTATAACCTGAGCCAATGCACAGTTATCAGTAACCGTGACTTGTTCCACATAATTTGGGAGAGGCGCACTACAATTCTCTCCAGCATAAATAAACTGGGGAGGAATCTGTGAAAGTGTGCAAACACAACTGCTCATAAAGGCAGTCACAAACAATAAAAGAATTAGTTTTTTCATAACCTACTGTATTAAATCATTTTTTATAGATGTTAAATTCCAAAAGTTTAAATCTTCAGTGGCTTCCGCTGCAAGCACTAAATCTCCTGCTGCATTACTTGCCATACACGAGTATCCTGCTGTTAATTCTGGGGCATACTGATAGACATTCCCCCAAGTAATTAAATCATCACTTACCCTCATCCTACAATCATATCGACCATCTCCAAATGATTTTGACATTAAAAATTTGGTAACACCATTATACGTGTATTTGTGAAAACCAACAGAATGAGGTTTTCCTTCCACAAGTTTATTTTGAGATGAAACAGCCCACGTTGCTCCAAGATCGTCCGTAGTGTACATTAAAAATTGATTTGATGAAAATGGACGACTTATCATAAGGATTTTATTTGGCTCGTATTCCACAATTGAACTCTCATCTGTAAATTGTTCAATCTCAGAACTAATTTGCCAATTAGCTCCATTATCCGTAGAATAAACCAAACAGGAACGAATCCCCCAATCCGCTGCACTTGAATCTTCATCATCAGTATTAGCCGAGTATCTATGATCAAGACAAGGTATTACCCACGTTCCATTTGTTAATATAATTCCCTGAGTAGGAGAAGGAGCTAATAAATTTGTTTCAGCAGTTTTCAATGTTGATAAATCCTGCCAAGCCGACCAAGTAGCACCATCATCATCAGAGTAAACATATCCAAAATAAGTTTGCATGATTAATGGATCAGACTCATATCCATAATAAATAATATATGTTTCGTCATCAATTTTACAAGCAAATAAATATACTCTTGTTGGAGTAGTCAATACTGCAAAATTAACTATTCTCGAACCATGATAAACATTAGATGTATAAACACCATTATTATGAATAGCAATCAAATCTGGCCCCCAAGTAACTCCTCCATCAAGAGAACGTCGACAACCACAATCACTCATATTATAATCAGTATTACCATAGTAGCCAGTATTCCCAAACATTAATATAACTCCATTAGCTGTTATAGTTATGACTGGTACTCTAAACTCACATTCATGATCCGTATAGTTAACTCCCTTTGCAAAGACAGAGACTTTTGAAGCTGCTACATTTGTAAAATCTGCCTGTGTTTCTACATAAGGTAAAATTCCTGTACCTTTTGCTATCATATATGTTTCAAATGCCTTCAATAAATTAGTATATTCTGTCTTGGTCAAAGTTGCTCCTTTATATTTAAAGGATATGGCATAAGGTACGGGATATGTAGGAGTACCATCCACATTCCCACAAAGAATGAAATCTTCCAAGTTGCTTAAAGCAGTAGAATTAATACTGCTTTTATTTGTTAATTCGATAGTGTTAATATATCCCCGTATAGAATCTGAATCATCCCTAAATGAAGCATACATTCCCCCATCATAACTATAATTACGACTACCATCAATCTCACTGGCTTGATTTATGTGCATATTATACCGTATAGATACCTTTGGAGTAATATAATCATATCTGCTATTAATTACATCTTTCACCCCTGTAGGTAATTGGGAGGTAAGAGCACCAGTATTAAAAACCGGACCATGTATATACACCATATCTCCAGCATCATTCTGAGTAAATTTTGAACCGTGTGTTGCTGCTTGATATCCTGTTTTTAAATATTTTGCAACTGTTCCTCCCGTAAATCCTGCAAATGCTTCAAACGTGACCACTCCTTCTTTGGTACAATGATAAGCATCTTGTGCTAAATTTCTTAATGAAGATTCTTCTGTTTCTCCACTAAGGATGTATAATAAATCCGCCTTATCAGAAAGATTTGTAACATTCATAGCTGCCTTTGCTGCTATAATAAAATCATTAAGATCCTCCATTTGCTCATCACTTAAAGGAGTTGTTAATCCTGCCACATAGGTAACAAGTTCAGATTCATAGGATCCTTCAGATGTATCTTCTGATGAAACTTCAGGTATATCCTCTGATGAAATATCAATAGAAGATTCTTCAATTGGATTTGCACTCTCTTCCAACTGCCCTGTAACCTTTATAGATACATTTGCTTTGATCTTGTCTCCTGATTCCAATTCTAATGGAAGTTTATTTACTAATCCCTCAAAGGCAATTACAGTGGCATCTTCATCTAAAAACAATATTTGATAGTATTGAGGATCGTCATCAAGAAAATCATTTACCATTAATTCAAATGAATCACGAGTAAAATTCATACTTAAAGAAACAGTATCACCATCCTTAAATCCTGCTGCAAATTCCCGATAACCAGCCTCAGTATCAAAAGAAGTAACATCAATATTATCTCGCTTGGCAGATGGACCAATGATAGCATTAATTTCAGCAATGGAAACCCATGTAGCTCCATCCCACCGCTGAAACAATGTGCCTACTCCTGCTATTGATACACTTGCCATACCTTATTAAATTACACCTTTACCATTTGCATCCATAAAAGCTTCAAAGCGATCGGTAAGATAGTTTACCTCCGTCTGTGTTAAATACTTACCTATAAAAAAGAATGATATTGGACAATCAGAAAATGATTGTGGAGTATCCCCGGTAGCTCCACCACGAGCACACAGTAACCAAATTGATTTTGAACTTAATGTAGCATCCCCTCCAGCAGAATCAGTACCAAGTTGTGTTTTATTACGGTATCCATATAAATTAGTATCATTAAATGCTCCAATCAACATTCCACTTGAATCTGCATAATTCTGTTTGTAATCCCATTGTACCGCCACCATAAATCTCAATTTTTCCGTTGAAATAGTAATTCTTTGCTGTAATGTTATATAAGATCCATTTGAACTATCAAAACAACCTACCAATGTTGCAGACGAAGCAGCGCCAGGAGTTGTTCTAGCATAAATTCCAAACGCTCCATCATAATCAGCACTCGAAGCCTTATAATTTGAAGCATCCGTTGCAGGTACAAAATTGGTATCTATATAATTATCATTACCTCCTGTAAATCCTTCCAATGCAGTAAATGCACAATCGGCAGCAGCAGAATCCTGCTCATTAGTAGCATCAAAATCACGTTGAACAAGATTACGTAAAGCAGCTTCCTCTGTCTCATTAGCAAAAACATACATAGCATCAAAAGCATCAGACAGATTAGTAAGAGACATATCCGACTTTAATCCAGCTACAAATGTATTAAGTTTATCCAAGAAGCCAGCACTCAATCCAGTGGCAAGTCCAGCTATATACGCTTCAACATCCGCATCATAACTCCCCGACGAAACATCCTCACTTGGCACTTCCTCTTCACTACTCTCCGCCCCCGCACTTGCTATTGCAACTTCACCAGTGACCTGTATTGTCACATCAGCCGTTAATTTATCTTCTGCTTCCATAGTTAATGGTATTTCAATTACTAATCCTTCAAATTCCAAAGTCGTATCTTCATCATCTGGTAGAGTAATCCTATAATCACGAGCCACATCAATTTCAAAATCTTGTTTCATTAACTCGTATCCAGATCGACTAAAGTTCATATTTAAAGTAAGGGTTCCCCCTTCCATGAATCCTGTAATGAATTCATCATAGCCCCCATCCGTATCCAAGGCAGTCACTTCAATGTTTTCTTTATCCATGGTCGGACCTTCAATGGCATTGATCTCCGCTATAAACTGCCAAGCAGAGCCACTCCATCGTTCAAAGGTTGTTCCTACACCAGCTATTGCGTTTGCCATTTTTCAAATTTTTATTTGTGGTAATCTTCTGTATCCTAAAACCCTACTCAATGCATAGGGATTGATTCCTATCATATTCTCTTGGTTCCCTCCAAGCGTATAGATGTATGATCCTTTGAGTATATGAGCACCATTGGTTTCAATATAAATGTCACGTATGCTTATATACAATCCAACATGACCCAACTTAGAATCCTTACTACCCCTCCAAAAGACTACGACATCACCTAACTCAGGCTCAATAATTTCCTCCCCTACTACCAACCATGAACGAGCATTTAACTTCCCGCTCCTTTCATACCCAAGCCTTTTACAAAACCAACTCAAGGCTGCACTACACCAAGGGGTTTCATCATCATTGACCCATTCATAGCCAATTTCATGAAACATCTTAACAATCTCCGGATTGTGCTGAGGACCAAAGATTTCCTTTAGTCCATAATACTTTAGCATTTCACGTAACAATTCATTCATGGTACTTTCTCCCAAGCTTTTTCAATTACAACTTTGACACCAACAATCTCAACAACCACAACGATAACAGCAACAGAAATAATAAACAAAGCTAATATAGCAACCCATCTCTTTTTAACCCAAATCTCCCTACCTTGAACTCTCTTTTCCAACTTTCTAAAGTCCTCCACTACCACTTTACGATTCTCTGATTCCTGCTTCAACTTAAATACATTACTATTCTGTTCCGCAACGTGCTCACTTAATCCTTGTATTCTACTGTTTACTATTTCCATTTCAGCTTCAATCTGAACGGCAGAACTGCGTAATCCTATACGCATTTCCTCTTTCAATGCACCAACACAGTCTTTGTGTGCTTGGTTCATTTCAGCAATAGCTCCAAGTATAACAGAGAATTCAGACATCGTATATTTTGATATTAATGACTACCAATCAAATCCAAACGTCACTTTACCACTGACAAAGTCATTGTCATTCACCCAACCCCGCCAACGGACTCCTGCCGCAGTATCAAGTATAGCAATGCGATGTCCTGCTTCAAGTGGAAGTCCATTAACCAACTTGTAATTTTGCCAACCAAGATCACCAGGACATTTGAATTGAAGATTAACAGTTACATCAGAGGTATCAGAAGCTCCTGACGAATCTGACTCGTACTCACGAATGGAAAAGAAAACTTTGTCTATCTTCTTTGTCCTTCTTAACTCACGAATACCAATTTCCTGTGTGCCATACCCAGCCAACCCTGGTTTAGTATCCACTGTGGCATACTCATAGCACGTACCTGAACTTTGACTGTTTGCCATGTCTTATCTTTTTAAGGATTAATTAACTTCACTTTTTTTACATTCACAGCTTTCTGTCCTCTTTTGCTGTCAACCAATTCAAACTCTACTGCATCCTCTTTCTTTATCTTTTCAAGAAGACCAGTTGCGTGTACGAAATGTTCACTTCCAGTTCCATCTTCAATAATGAATCCGTAACCTCTTTGTTCATTGTAGAATTTAATTACTCCAACCATTGCATTAAGTATTAATTTTCGTTATTCTCTTTCCTTTTTGATACTTTTTATATAATGTAACATTTGTAGCATTACCATCTTCAATGGTAAAACTCACAACGTCATATTTTTCAACATTCCACTTTGGTCCTTTTTCTACCTGAGCCATAATGGCTGGTCTCTTAAATGGATATATAATACCTGTATCTATATCCACCAAGGTTCCACTATTTGGAGTCTTAAACCTCCAACGGTTTTCCATCTTTATGACTCTACCGTATGCCATTATCTCAACCTCCGTGCTAATTTTTTACCCACTAACTTATTGAACGCCCCTGCAGCCGCATCCACTTGGTCCTTATATGTACTATATGGAAAGAACCTATGTTCATCAATAAAGTCACGATTCCAAGGAGCCCTTAAAAGTTTAACCCCTCCATTGTTTACCTGTACTGAATAGTTATCAGCTCGTATGGCTTTCTCTCCAGTTGGTCTTTCTGCATAAACTAAATATCCAGCCAAGCCTAAAATACTACTTTGAGCTGATTCCTTCCCTCCTGATCCTGGTTCTTGCTCTACCCATATAATAGTATTGTATCCATCCATCCTTGCTGTATCCTGCATGATAGCTTCACGCTTTTCAGCCGCCCAACGCCCACGTCGAACGTCTTCAACAATCCACCGCCCACTGGCTGTTTGACACATCTTAACCCCTGCTGTGTATGCACCAGCATTCATTGTTCCAGCCTTATCCCAATAACGAACGGACTTTATAATATGCATCGGGGCCGGGAGCTCCTCAATAATCTCAAAATTCCCTACTTTGAACATTCCACCCCCCGGAGGGGTAGGATCTTGTCCGATCTGCCCAGCATATCCATACTGCCCTAAGTCTGCCTCTAAGTCGTGCAAAACCTTCCAGGGGAGCCTATTGGGATCCATTAGATCATCCTTATAATACTGTGCCAGTTCAGGGGGATT
>Ga0172380_10007738_pt1 | contig 11993 bp, 10 predicted proteins | sample Leawe162metaG_FD_119747 | JGI IMG/M metagenome (GOLD analysis project Ga0172380, IMG submission 119747) | Leachate microbial communities from a municipal landfill in Southern Ontario, Canada - Leachate well 162 metaG | ecosystem: Engineered > Solid waste > Landfill > Unclassified | place... | reverse complement strand
GTTGCCGTTGATGCGCCAGCCGGGCTTGCCGTTGTACTCGGCGCGCTCCGCCCGGGTCTGGACGGCGCCGCTGTCGGAGCCGGTGTCGGGCTCGGTGACCGAGACGGCGACGATGACCTCGCCAGACGCGAGCTTCGGGAGCCAGGTCTGCTTCTGCTCCTCGGTGCCGCCCGCGAGCAGCGCCTTCGAGAGGATCTCCGGGCGCGTGGTGAGTGAGCCGGCACCCGCGAGCGAGGCGGCCGACAGCTCCTCGGTGATGATGATCATCGGCAGGTCGCCCATGCCGGTGCCGCCGTACTCCTCCGGGATCGAGGAGCCGAAGAAGCCCTGCTCCGAGAACTTCTGGATGAGCGGCTCCGGGATCAGCAGGTCCTGGCGGTGGATGTCCTGCGCCAGCGGGACGACCTCGTTCTTGCCGAAGTCGCGCGCGAGGTCGCGCGTGAGCGTGGCGATCTCGTCCTCGAGCTCCACGTTGTTCACGCCGCCGGTGGCGATGCGTGCGGCGCCGAGGGCGCGGATGCGCGCCTCAGACAGGCCGGAGCGGATGGCTGCACGAACATCGGCAGTGTGCAGGCGGTCGATGGTCGCGCCGACACCAAAGTCGTCAGCGTGCGCATCGACGGTCGCGCCGACGGTGTGCGCGGCCTCGGCGGCATAGATGAGCGCCTCCTGCGTGAGCAGGTCGTCCGCCTTGCCGGCGGCGGTGAGGCGCTCGGCGGTGTTGGTGAGCTCGTGGGCGGCCCGCACCTGCGTGGCGAGGTAGGTGACGCGCTCCGTGTGCACCTGGTAGTCGTCGATCTTCGCGCCGCCCTCGGTGATCGCGGCGGCGTGCTTGAGCGCCGCGTCCACCACCTCCTGCGCCGCCGTGACCAGCAGCCGGGCCTGTTCGAGGTCGCTCATTGTTGCTCCCCTATCTGATGCGCGCAGGATGAAGACGCTCAGCGCGCCTTCGGGATCAGCACGGTGTAGTCAAGGTCGAGCACCACGTTCTCGTGGTAGCGCTCTCGGCCGTTGTCACCGGTGACTCGGAACGGCTGCTCCTCGGTCGCCGGGTCGCAGTTCTTCACACCAACCAGGCGCAGCCGGAGCGCGCCCGCGTCAGGCCGGCCAAGGTCGATCTTCTCAATGACATCGGTCCATGCGAACAGCGTGTCGCCCGCGAACGTCGGATTGCTGTGCGTGCCCGCGTTGAACGCGAGGATGCGCACGACGTTCTCCAGGCCGTTGAACGAGAGCGCGCGGGCGACGGAGATCACGTGCCCGCCGTAGATGACGCGCTTCCCGAAGCGGGTGCCCTTCAGGGCGTGCGCGTTGAAGTGCGCACGTGCCGTGTTCTGGTAGAGGCGAGCCGCCATCTGGTGCTCGGCCTCCTCGATGGCGACGCCTTCGACGTGGTGGATGCGCTCGCCGGCCTCGTAGTCGTCCCACCACGCGCGTCCGCCGGTCACGACGGGGTTGAACGCGCCCAGATCGAGCTGCTGCGGGAGGAAGAGGTCGGCCGCGGCGACCGACTCGGGAGTCTTCGGGGCGTCATCGACGCCGGTGGCGACCTCGGGCTCACGCCGGTTCACGAGCACCCAGCGGATGAACGAGAGCACCTCTTCGCCTCGCTGGTTGCGGCCAATGGTGCGCACCCAGACAACGCCAGTGCCGCCGCTGCCGGACTCGCGCCGGCCAAGGACGGTCGTGTGCGCGCTGAGCGTGTCGTGCGCGTACACCGGCACGCCGAAGCGCACGTCTGCGTAGCCGAGGTTCGCGACGGCGTTCAGCGAGATGTCGGGCACCGACTTGCCGAAGACGGTGTGGAAGACGAGCAGATCGTTCACCGTCTCCCGCTGGAATCCCAGCGAACGGGCGAACTCCGCGTCGCAGTGGAGCGGGTAGCGATCCGCGGTGAGCGCGATGTAGAGCGACTGGTCGCCCTCGGTGACGGTGCGGGGCACGCTGTGCTCGATCTCAAGGCCTGTGGTGAGATCCTCGAAGTAGTTGCCGATCGTCGCCTTGCTGGTCACGTCCACCTCCCCGCCACCGTGCATTGTAGAGGCGACAGCCGTTGGCGAAAGGCGGCGTGCAGGCACGCGCTTCGCCTGGTGCTGTGAGGCGGCAGGCGCAGGGCGCCGCAGGCGCTGCGGCGAGCGGCAGCGGTGCGGCCTATACTGCGAGATCGGACAGGCCGAGGAGGCGACGATGGGAAGCAAGGAGCTGCAGGCACTCATTGAGGTGCTGCAGGGCCAGCTGGCGCAGGGCCGCGATAACGTCGTGGTCGGCACCTGGACGATCCAGTACGACCAGGAACGCAGCGCCTTCACCTTCAACAAGTGCGAGGACGGCGTCTACTGTGAGGAGCGGCCTTCTGTGGTCGGCCTCGACGGCACCGTGCTCGACAAGGGCGGGCCGCTCTTCTAGTGCCTCCCAAGCCGATCCTTCGCCTCTACTCGCGGCTGCAGCCGCTGCACGACCCGGTGCTGATCGCGGCGTTCACCGGCCGCGGCGGCGGATCGGCGGCGGCGACCGTGCAGTACCTGGTCGATCACTGGGACGCGACACCGGTCGGCGAGCTCGACCCGGAGGAGTGCTTCGACTTCACGGTGCGGCGGCCGCTGGTACGCCTCGACAACGGCATCCGCGTCGTGGAGTGGCCGAAGAATCAGATCTTCGTGGCGCGGAACCCGGGCACGCAGCGCGACTTCGTGCTGATCCCGGGCATCGAGCCGCACATCCGTTGGAAGGCGTTTTGTGAGGCGATCCTGGAGACGCTGCTTCACGTGGGGTCACAGACCGCACTGATCCTTGGCTCCCGCACCGCCGCCCTGCCCCACACCCGGCCGATCTCGTTCCGCCTCACGAGCGGCGAGGCGAGCTTCGAGCGGCTGTTCACGACGAAGGCGGTGACGCCGACGTACGAGGGGCCGACCGGCATCACGACGGTGCTCCAGCAACGCCTCACAGAGGCCGGGGTGGCGACGGCCAACCTCACGGCGCTGTCTCCGTTTTATGTCCAATCCGAGCCGAACCCGAGCGCGGTGATCGCGCTGGTCGAGGCGATCGACAAGGCCTACGAGTGGACGACCGACCTCGGTCCTCTGCTGGAGAAGCAGGCGGAGGTGACGCGGGCGACGGAGCAGGCGGCCGAGCAGGCCAGCGAGCTGCGCGCGGCGATCACCTCGCTGGAGGAGCAGTACGACCGTGACCACGGCATCGAGCCGCGTCCGGCGGCAGAGCCACCGAGCACCTCGGAGGCGTTGCCGGACAGCAGCGAAGTGGTCGCGGATCTGGAGGCGTTCTTCCGGGAGCTCCGTGGAGGCGACGCCCCCTCAGCCTCGAACTAGCGCGACTCGGCGGTGACGCTCGGCGCGTAGCGAGCGATCAGCTGCCGCGGTGGCATCGCGAGCAGCGTGAGCGGCACGGCCAGCGCGGTGACGGCGCCGCAGGCGTACCACCCGAGCGCGTAGTTGCCGGTCACATCGACCAGCCAGCCCACGAGCCAGGGGCCGAAGAAGGCGCCCAGCGTCTGCACGAAGATCATCGCGCCGTTCACTGCCCCGAAGTACCGCGTCCCGAAGTAGTCCGCGAGCATCGCCGGTCGCACCGGGATCGTGCCTCCGAAGCCGGGCGCGATGAGCAGCAGCACGAGCATCGTGGGCAGCAGTGCCGTCGTGAACGCGAGCAGCGGCATCCCGAGCGCGACCAGCAGGCACGCGAACGCCATGATCAGCCGCTTGTCGCGCGTGTCTGCGAGATAGCCGAGGCCAAGCCGTCCGACGAGCGAGAAGAGCGTGTAGATCGTGACCGCGGTGGCCGCCGCGGTCTTCGAGACGCCGTTGTACTCCAGGTACGGGATGACGTGGACGATCAACGCGGTCGTGCCGAAGCCGACGGCCGCCTGCGAGAGCGAGAGCAGGATGAACGCGCGGCTGCGCATGACCTCCCGCGTGGGGACGCCCCACAGCACGGCCGCTCGCTTCACCTCGCCGTCCGCGCCGAGGCCGTCGCCGTCGATCGGCTGCGGGTGGTCTGCCGGGCGGCTGCGCACGTTCGCGGAAGAGAACAGGCCGACCACCAGGATCGCGACGGAGAGGTAGCGCAGGCCGTCGCGCCACCCGAACGACTCGACGAGCCAGGCGACGACGGGGACACCGAGCCCGGCGACAGCACCCCCGACCGTGAGGTAGGACAGCGCGCGTGCCCGGCGGCGTTCGAACCAGGTCGCCGTCGCCACCATGCCGACCGGGCCGCCGCATGCGGAGACACCCAGCGCGATCACGAACATGCCGATATAGAAGTGCCAGAGATTCTGCATGTAGGCGAGGCCGAACACGCCGAGCGACGCCACCACGACCCCACTGAGCAGCGATTTCCGCGGCCCGAAGCGGTCGATCATGATCCCGATCAGCGGCGCGGCGATGCCGCCGACCTCTGACCGGAGGGAGAACGCGAGCGAGACTTCGGCGTTGGTCCAGCCGAACTCCTCGATGACGGGCTTGAAGATGGTGCCGAAGCCGTAGAAGAACGCGGTGCCGATCATGACGACCAGCAGGGCGAACGAGCCGACAACGACCCAGCCCTCGTACACGTTGGGGAACAGGCGGCGAATCACGAGGACACTCTACGGGGCAGTGCGCGAACGCGCCCGCGGAATCTCCACGTTACGTTCGAGTGTTATTGCTGGTGTGATTGCTAGCGGACGATGTAGCCGAAGCCTCGGACAGTCTCGATCACACTCGGCGCTCCGGCGTGGCCGAGCTTGGAGCGGAGGCGCGAGATCTGCGCCTCCAGGTAGTTCCGGTCGCCAAACGTCTCGTAGCCCCAGACACGGGACGAGAGCGCATCGGCGGCGACCGCCTCTCCCCGGCGCATGAGGAGCTCGCGGAGCACCAGGAACTCGGTGGGTGTGAGCGAGACCGGCGCGCCGGCGACCTCCACGGTGCGGGATGAGGCGCGGAGCAGCAGACCGGAGGGGCCTGCGTAGTCGGCCCCGGCGCTCTCCGGGCCCTGGCGGCGGCGGGCGACCGCGCGGACGCGCATCACCAGCTCGCGGTAGTCGACGGGCTTGGCGACGTAGTCGTCAGCCCCGGCAGCGAAGCCGGCGAGGCGATCCTCGACGGTGCTGGAGCCGCTCAGGAAGATGATGGGGACATCGTCACCACGCTGCTCGCGGATGACGCGACAGGCCTGGTGCCCTGACATGCCGGGGAGGCCGAGGTCGAGCAGGACGAGGTCGTACGGTTCCGCCTGCAGCGCCTCGAGCCCTGCCTCCGCGCTGGCGGCGGCGGTGACACTGAAGCCTTCCAGCTGCAGGCGTGCGGTCACGATGTCGGCGATGTCCGGGTCATCCTCGATCACCAGCACGTGCAGCGTGGCGACGCCAGGGGTCTCGCGGGGTGTTTCCATCTGTACCATCGCCGTCGTACCTCAAACCCGGGGCGCGCGTTCGACACCAAGAGTGTCGCAATCGGGTGAGCGCGACTGCGTAGGGGAATCCCCGGATATTCGCGCGCACGGTGGTACATTCACTCACTCTTTACCGTGTCGCTGCTGACGACCTCTCGGACGTGGGGCACACTCTGTGAGCGCCGATGCAATACGTATTCGACCTGCTTCCATTCGCGATCATCGCGCTGCTGGCGGCCCTGGCAGCGGGTGCCGTACGGCTCGCCCCCGGCTCGCCGACGCTGCGGGAACGGGCCGGGTGGTCGTTGCTTGGCGTCGCCGCCGCGTACGCCAGCGCACACTGGGCCTGGCTGTTCATCACGCTGGGTCGCGAGGCCGCGGATGTGCCCGCCGAGAATGTCATCCGGGTCATCCTGGTCTGCGGCAGCGTCATCGCGGTCTACACGATCGCGCCCGGCCTGCTCCGACAGCGATCCGCCGACCGCGAGCGTGCCGAGGCGGAGGAGCGCTTCCGTCGCACGATGGACGGCAGCGCCGAGCCGATGGCACTGGTCGGGCCGGATGGGCGCTACCGCTACGCGAACCCGGCGTCACAGGCGCTGTTCCGCTACTCCCCCACGGAGATCGTCGGCAGGCACTACAGCGAGTTCCTCACACACGAGGGCTCCGACGGCGCAAACCTGGCGCGCGCGCTGCAGTCGGCGTTCGGGCGCGCGTCGGTGCAGCGTCGGGTGCGGCGCGGCGACAGTTCCGAAGTCGTCATCGAGGCCGAGCTGATCGGCCTCGGTGATGGGAACGTGCTGTTCGTCGGGCACGACATCACGGAGCGCGTGGAGCTGGCGGATCGGCTGGAGCGGGAGCGCCAGCGGCTGCGGATGGCGCAGACGATCAGTCACGTGGGCAACGGCGAGATCGACCTCATCACGGGGGCGCGCTGGTGGTCGGAGGAGATGTACCGGCTGTTCGGCTTCGAGCCCGGGTCGACGCCGCCCGCGTTCAAGCTCATCTGGGCGCGCGTCCATCCGGACGACCGTGCGATGGCGCAAGCGGCGACGGAGCGGGTGCAGCAGGGCATCGGGCATGCGCCGTTCGTCTTCCGCCTGGTGCTGCCGGACGGGACGACCCGCCACCTCTTCCAGCACACCGAGATCGAGCACAACGCAGACGGCGTGGCCGTGCGTGCCACACGCGTGGTGTCCGATGTGACGCTGCTGCAGGCGGCACAAGCTGACCTGGAGCGCGAGCGGCGACGACTGCGGCTGGCACAGCAGGTGAGTCATGTCGGCAGCGGCGAGACGAACCTGCTCACCGGCGAGCGCTGGTGGTCGCCGCAGATGTACGAGCTGTTCGGCATCGAACCGTCGGACGAGCCGCCGCCCTTCGAGACGGCACGGCTGCGCATCCATCCTGAGGATCGCGCGCGGACGGAGCAGTCGACCAACGACATCATGCAGGGCAAGACGCACCGACCGATCGAGTACCGGCTGGTGATGCCGGACGGACGCATCCGCCACGTCCTGATGCACGCGCACCTGGAGCGCAACGACGCGGGCGTACCCGCGGTGATGACCCGGGTGGTCGTCGATGTGACCGAGCTGCACGAGGTGCAGGCGGAGTTGGAGCGCGAGCGCGTTCGCCTGCGGTACGCGCAGGAGATCAGCCGCGTTGGCAGCGGCGAATGGAACATGCAGACCGACGTCACGTGGTGGTCGGAGGAGATGTTCCGGCTACTGGGGTTCGAGCCGGGCGAGGCGGAGCCCTCTCGCGATCTGTTCCTGGCACGCACCCACCCCGACGACCGCGACCTGCTGCGGCGGATCCTGGCGCAGTTGCTCGCGGGATATCAGCCCGCCCCGACGCTGCTGCGGATCGCTCTGCCCGACGGGTCGACGCGGATGGCGCTTTACCAGTTGCGGCTGGAGCGCGATGGCGCGAACGGGCCACACGTGGTCACCGGCGTGCTGGATGACGTGACGGAGTTCGTGGCGCTGCAGGAGCAGTTGAGCCAGGCGAAGCGCCTGGAAGCGGTCGGCACGCTGACCGCGGGCATCGCGCACGACTTCAACAATCTGCTCACCGTCATCGGCGGGAGCATTGAGCTGCAGAGATGGGGGATATCCACCGGCTGGAGCAGGCGGATCAGGCGGTGCAACGCGCCACCGCGCTGGTGCGCCAGCTGCTGCAGTTCTCGCGCTCCGGCGACACGGCCATGCGCAACGAATCGGTGACGCTGGTCGATGTCCGCACGCTCGCACGCGAGGCAGCGGAGGGGCTGGCGGAGGATCCGGTCGGTCCGGTGGTGCTGGACCTGCCTCGGCAGGCGGTGATCGCGACCGTCGACCCAACACGGGTGCATCGCGTGCTGATGAACCTGCTGGTGAACGCGCGCGACGCCGTGCAGGACGTGCTGACCTCCTCCGCGGTGCCGTTCCGGCCGGAGATCCGCCTCGCCGTGCGCGCGACCGCGGTGACCGAGGAACGCGCCGCCGGCGTCGAACTCGAGGTACGCGACAACGGCGGCGGGATGTCGGCGCAGGTGCGCGATCGCGTCTTCGAGCCGTTCTTCACGACGAAGCCGGTGGGGCGCGGCACCGGACTGGGCCTGCCCACCGTCTACGGCACGGTGCGCGACATGTCGGGGACGATCGAGCTGACCTCGCAGCTCGGGCAGGGGACGTCGTTCCGGGTGTGGCTGCCGGTCACGCCCCCGGCACGCTCCGTGCCGCACGGGAGCGCGGACGGGAGCCGGCGGGTGTTGATCCTCGACGACCAGGAGGAGCTGCTGGAGTTCTCGGCGGAGAGCCTGCGCCGCGCGGGCTTCACGGTCGCGACCGCGACGACCTCCAACGATGCGTTGGCGAAGCTGCAGGAGGGCCCGTACGACCTCGCGATCCTCGACGCGTTCGTCGATGAGGTGACGATGCCGGAGCTGCTGTCGCGGATCCGGCGGTTGCGCCCCGACCAGCGCGTGATGGCGTGCAGCGGCTCGGCGAGCCGTGCACAGGCGATCGCGTGGGGCGCGGACGAGTACCTGGCGAAGCCGTTCTCCTCCGAGGTGCTGGTGCGCACGGTGCGCGAGATCATCGGTGCGCCGGTCGATCCTAACGAGGTCAGCGCAGCACCGGCGTGAGCCGCGCCGGGTAGACTCCTCGCATGACTCCCGCTACCGCTCGGCTGTATCACGTGGATGCGTTCACGGCGGTGCCATTTGCCGGCAACCCCGCTGGCGTCGTGGTGCTGGAGGCTGCGGCGCCGGAGCCGTGGATGCAGGCGGTCGCTGCGGAGCTGGGACACTCGGAGACGGCGTTCGTCGTCGCCTCGGTCGATGGATGCTCAATCCGGTGGTTCAGCCCGACGGTCGAGGTGGCGCTGTGCGGCCACGCGACGCTGGCGGCGGCGCACGTGCTCTGGGACGAGCGCCTGCTGGACGCAGCGCAGCCGATCGCGTTCGCCTCGATGAGCGGCACGCTGACGTGCGGGCTCACGCCCGACGGTGCGGTGCGCATGGACTTCCCGATCGACGTACCGCAGGCGTGCGAGCCGCCCGCAGGACTCGTCGAGGCGCTGGGCGTGCCGGTGCTCGCAGTGGCACGCGGTCGCTTCGACTACCTGGTGCGCGTGGCGGACGAGACGACGGTGCAGGGTGTGCGCCCCGACCTCGAACGGCTTGCGGGGGTGGAGACGCGCGGCGTGTGCGTGACCGCCGCCGCGGACGCGGATGACCTCGATTTCGTGTCGCGGTTCTTCGCGCCGCGGATCGGGATCGCCGAGGATCCGGTGACGGGGAGCGCGCACTGCATGCTGGCCCCGTACTGGGCCTCGCTGCTCGACCGCGACGAGCTGCGTGCCGCACAGCAATCCGCACGCGGCGGCGAGCTCCGCGTGCGCGTGCGCGGCGACCGCGTCGAGCTGCTGGGGCACGCGGTCACGATCACGCGCGGGAGCATCGCGCTGCCCGTCTCGCACGGCCCGGCGCACGGTTGAGGTTCGGTAAAGACAGGGGCGCAGGACGGCAGACCCGGGGGCGGGCGTTGAGGAACGCACCCGGCCCGGACGTGCGGGGTATGCGTGCAAACGACTGATTTTCAACGCGATCGCTCGTCTTTCGGTAGGCACGACGAGCCCTGTGCGGGACATGCGCGCTCGCAAACAAGGTTCTGACTGACTGTCGCGACGATGACGAACGTCTCTTCACAGAGCCGAACCTCACCTGCACGATGACGTTATGGAGATCACACTCTCGCACCGGGGTGACTATGCGGTTCGCGCAGTGCTCGACCTGTCCGCGCACTACGGCATGGGGCTGCGCAAGGCACGCGAGATCGCGGAGGCGATGCGCATCCCGAAGAACTTCCTGTCGCTGATCCTCGCGGATCTGGTGCGCGAGGGGATCCTGGATGCAACGGCGGGTCGATCTGGTGGATACGTCCTGACGCGGCCACCGCAGGAGATCTCGCTGCTGCAGATCGTGGAGATCGCGGACGGCGAGATCGCGCTGAAGCAGTGCCTACTGCGTGGCATCCCGTGCGGCTCTGACGGCTACTGCGCGGCACACGATGAGTGGGCCGCGGCGCAGGGGGCGCTCACGCGTCGCCTGGCGACGACGAACTTCGCGACGCTTGCTGCCGCGAACGCGCGACTGCTGGGCACGCGTGCGGCTGCCGGCGTGGGCGCGCCTGCGGAGGGCGTGGATCAGCCGGCGCCGAGTCCGACCACCCCGTCGCGGCGCCAGTCCGCGCGCACCTCGACCTCCCGCGTCGTGGCAAGGTCGTAGGCGCGCAGACCGCCGTCCCCGGCGAGCGCGACCAGCTGCCCGTCGACCACCGCCAGTGAGCGCAGCACGTGCGCGTCAGGCGCATACGCCAGCCGTCGCCCGGTGGGCCGGTAACTCCCTGCCGCCAGCTCCACAAGGTCGCCATTGCGCGCGCCGTACCACAGCGCACCTGAGCGCGGGTCGACAGCGAGCGCAGGCAGCAACCCCGGCTCCGTCTCGACGGCCGACGTGGCGATCGCCGACTCGAGTGTAAGCGTGTCCGGATCGTAGACGAGCACGCCACCGGTGCCGACCGGGACGAAGAGCCGCCGGCGTGTCGCATCGAGGGCGATCGGACGGCCATCGCTGATCGTGGCACAGCCGACGAGCGCCGCGTCGGCGAAGCCGGTGAGCGTGAGCGTCGGCTCCAGCGTCGCGAGGTCGATGGAGCGCACCGCAGTGTGGGAGTCGGAGTACCAGAGCCTGCTGCCTCGCACGTCGAGCGCGAGTTGCGTGTGCGAGTCTGCGTACAGGCGGACGAGTGCGTCCGCCGGGAGGGCACGCACGCCCTCGCTGCCGGCAGTGACCCACTCGACGCGACCATCGGCGTACGCAAAGGCGAGCGCGCCGGGGGTAGCAGGCGGCGTGGCAAGCATCGCGCGCGCGGTGAGCGCGACGAGGAGCACGACGACCGCCAGCCCCGCGACAAGCGCAGCGCGGGGGACGTGCGGCCGCTGGCGCGGCCGCACGTCCGGGAGGCTAGCTGATCTGGCTGTAGACATCCGGGTTCGCCGGTCCTGCGATCACCAGTTGGCCGGCCGCCCCCTTCTCCAGGCGACTGAGCGAGTGGTCGACGATAGTGAATGTGCCGGGCACCGGCGAGGTGAGTTCCACCATCGTCGCGCCGCCGGGCGCCACCGTGACCGTCTGCACGTGCTCCGCCAGGTCGCTGAGCGAGCCCCACGTCGCCACCTTGTCGAAGACGGTGCCAATGATGTGGAAGCTGGAGCTCAGGTTCGGGCCACCCACGCCGAACCAGATGCGAATCTTCTCGTTGACGTTGGCCTTCAGCGCGCGATCACCGGTGATCGCACCGACAGCGCCGTTGAAGACGACGTACGACGGCTGCTCCGCGCTCATGCGGTCGATGTCCGCGAACTGCATGCCGGGGTCACCGGCCTTGCCGGGGGTGTAGATCTCGCCCTGGCAGAAGTAGAACTCGCGATCGACCGGCGGCAGGCCGGCGGCAGGTTCCACAACGATCAGGCCGTACATGCCGGCCGAGATGTGCATGGGGATCGGCGGCGTGGCGCAGTGGTAGATGTACACGCCGGGGTGGAGCGCCTTGAAGCGCATCTTCTTCGTCGCGCCGGGTGCGACATCGGTCAGGGCCGCGCCGCCACCGGGGCCGAGCACGGCGTGCAGGTCGATGTTGTGCGGGACGCTGCTGTTGGTGCGGTTGGTGAGGGAGAGCTCAACCGTGTCACCCTCGCGGACGCGGACCATGGGGCCGGGGACCGTGCCACCGAACGTCCAGAACTTGTACCCGGCGCCGTCGGCGAGCTTGCCTTCGACCTCGATGGTCTCCAGCGTGACCTTGACGGTCTCACTGGTTGTCCGCTTGATCGGCGGGGCGACCGCGGGGTTCGGCAGGTAGGGGATGTTGACGGGCTTCTGCTCGGCCGCCGCAGTGGCTGCGGCCGCAGCCGAGCCGGCCTTCGTGGTCGCCGGCTTCTTGTCATCGGTGCAGCCGAGCAGGCCCGCGAGCGGCAGCGCCGCGCCAAACAGCCCCAGCCGCTTCATCACGTTGCGGCGGCCCGTCACGGTGTCGATTCCAGTCATCGTCGGT
>Ga0172380_10007737_pt1 | contig 11993 bp, 14 predicted proteins | sample Leawe162metaG_FD_119747 | JGI IMG/M metagenome (GOLD analysis project Ga0172380, IMG submission 119747) | Leachate microbial communities from a municipal landfill in Southern Ontario, Canada - Leachate well 162 metaG | ecosystem: Engineered > Solid waste > Landfill > Unclassified | place... | reverse complement strand
CACGACGCTCGCGCAGCCCAACGGGAGATCCATTGCCGCCTGTTTTGTGATCCGATTGATTCTCATCGACTTCCCGCATTCCCCACATTTCGCCGAGCAGCGCTCATCCCTGACCAGATTGACAGGGCAAGGTTGGGATTGCAGGAACGCAGTCCCTCTGTTATCAGTCTTGCCCACGTTCGCGCGAAGAAGGTCGCCTCGGTTGTCTCCGAGGGCTTTCCGGAAACCGCCAACGTCCACAATTGCCGAAGTAGCACAGTGGTAGTGCAATCGATTCGTAATCGATAGGTCACGGGTTCGAGTCCCGTCTTCGGCTCTCCTTGATAATCAGGGAGATACGCCGGAAAATGGAGGTTAAAAATATTTTCTTGTTTGGCAGTTGCTTGCCACTTTTACGGCAAGGCCCCCCTCGAAAAAACACCATGCCGCGCCTCTCTGGAAACTCATTCACGCGCCGGAAGGGAGAAAAAAGGTGAGGAGCACAAAAAACTCTGCGATTGGTTCCAGTCTATAGGGCTCCAATTGCCCAAAGAGGGAACCAACCGCAGGGTGCGGATACTTGACGGTCGCAGAGCCGCCTTCGCTCAATCGGAGAGAGCGCCCGGACCAACCGCTCAGGGGAGTGCGAGTCCGAATCCCCCGCTAGAGCCTCTTCCGGGTAAGTATCCTTGGGATCACCTTCTCACGATTTCCAAGGATAAGTCAACGCCGCTGCAATCGGGTGCCGCTGCAATCGGGGCGGGGGGGGCAGCGGATCAAAGGTGCTCGGTCAGTTCTTCAATCGGGACATTCGCCTGTGACAGGATGCTTGCCAGTGTCCGCACGTTCACCGCGCCATGATTGGGAACCGTCACTCTGGCCGAGCCCTTCACAAGGCGGATATGACTCCCGCGTTGCCGCTGAACCTCGAAGCCCATTCGTTGCAATGCCCGGACGATCTCCGGGCCGGAGAGGTCGCGGGGTAGCTTCACGCGAAGGCAAGAGCCGGGTCTTCCGTGAAGTGAAGCCGCACACGGGCCGGAATTTCGCCCTCGTCAAAGTGACAGAGAACGGCATCCCGAATCATCGCTTGCAGGTCGGTCAGGTCTTTCCCTTGTGTGGAAATCCCGCCGCCACACGGATCATCCCATGAAGCCGAAAACCCCCCTTCTTCAACCGCTGTCACAGTAAAGACGATCTCGTTCATTGCAGGCAATGTCGCAGAGATTCCCCAAAGTCGCAAGCAAGCAGGAAGGAAAATCGGAAAGGGGGGGGGAAGAGACTCTATTCCGTTGAAGCGGTCGGAATAGAATTGCCGGGCGGTAACGCCACAAGGGCGGTGGAGCCTGCGGACGGTGCCGCATCAGAGCGTTCCGCAGGGCCTCCCGACAAAATCAAGGTATCCGATGGCTGCCGGATGGCAACCTTGACATTTTTTGACAATCGGCAAAGGCCAACCTTACCATTTCTTGCCATCCGCGCCGGGGTGTCAGTCAGGACAAATCTCGGCAAATCGCGCGCGCGTATCTGTTGCGAAACCTTATCTTTTTTAAACATTCAACCCCCTGCTCGCGCTGGAAACGTTGCCACCCTTGCGCCTTCTCATGGCAATGAAGGTGTGAGAGACGCCAAGCTGGCGGGCATGTTCGCGGTCGGGGAGTTCAGCATTTTTCAAAAGGGCCAGGTCAACGGCATCCCGCTTTTCCTGCCGGGTCGTCGGCTTCCGGAGGCGAGGGTTCGCGCTGTGCGCCCGCTGGCGGGCTTCCGGCTGGCCGCGTGCACGGTTGTTTCCGCAACGCTCATCCATGAGGTTGAAAAACGCGGAAATGCGGGGTCCGGTAAAGTGCGCACTTCCCAGATCGTCAAAGAAAAGAATGCCTGCTTCCGCCAGCCTGTTCAGTTCGACTTTGGCCGCTTTGCGTTCATCGGATTGGCCGAGACAAGAAACGAGTTCGGCAAATCTCCCGCCAGTGGTCCAGGCCAAATCCCAGAACGGAAGCCGCTTTGCGCATCGCTCGGCAGCGCGAGCGAGAACACGGGATTTTCCTGTTCCGGGGGATCCCCATAGGATCGCGTTCCGTTCCTCGCCCGGTTTCCAAGTGCGGAGGAAGCTCTTGAAAGCCGCCAGATCAAAATCCGGGTGGGACGGCTTGATCCGTGTCAGCCAAAGTTCTTGCGGGATCTCCTCTTCCAGTTGCTCAATCATCCGGCGGACGGCATTCTTTCGTTTCCGAATGCGGGCCTCTACCCGGTCTTTCTCTTTCTGTGCCTTCTCGGCTTTCTCTTGCTCGATCATGCGTTGACGCTCTGCTTCCTCGAACGCCATGCCCTCCGGGGATGCCTTCCATGCTTCCAGTGCGGTATTGAATGCCGCGTTATCAAAGAACATCAATCGAAGTGAAAGTAAGGAGCGGTCGTATGCGTCCGCCACTTCCGCCATTTCCGCCATGTAAGCCTGTGGGTCGAAGGTGCCTTGCCGTGCCAGGGTGAAGAGTTTTGATTCTGTCGAGGTTTTCATATTTTTTATCTCAGGTTGTCGGATACCAGCCATCATCATTTTGATGGTCGTGGGGTGTGGGTGTTTCACTGTTCTTTCCCGCCGTGCCGTCCGGTCCTGCGAAGCAGGAAGACCGGACAGGGCAACGGCCTTCTTTCTTTAAAGGCTTCTCCTTTCTTTCTTGTCCGCCCGGAACTGATGTCTTCCCGGTCATAAGGGCTTGCGTCTCTGTGTCGCAAGGGTGGGATTTCTGCCCGACATTCAGGAGCGTAAAACGGTTGGCTTCATGGGATCTTTTCTCGCCGGAATTTCGGCCCGAGTGAATGACGGCGAGCCCGGCTTGCCCGATCAATGGAATGAACCTTTGCACCGTCCGCGCCTTCAACCCGCACCGTGAACCGATCCCGGTTGCCGATGCGTAAAAGCAGTTTTTCGATTCTGCCGGGGTGTCCGATTCGATCCGGCACAATGCCCGGTAGATGAGCAAGAGAGTTGAACCACCATGAAAAAGTGCGCGGTCCTCTGCGGCCTTGGAACACCACGACCACGGCCCGTGCTCCTGTTTGCGGCGGGCGTTGTTCATGGGTTCCCATCCCGGCCAACCGGGGCAAGCCCCAGCCATTCGAGAAATTCCGAAACGCTCAAAGCGGCCTCCTCTCATCATCGCCCGCGCGGATGGCCTGTTGAAAGGACATGGGCCTTGCGTGCAGGCAAGCGAGTTCCGCCGCACAAAGGGCGGGGTTGTCGCAATCGGTAATGAGTGCGTCAATGACAGCCAAGAACTTGTCGGAGTGCTCCCATCGGTATCCCAGCGCAACAACATCCTCCCGGAGCGAGAGGAGATTTTCCCGCACGTTTGCGCGAATCTCCGAATCTGTGGCGATGCCGCTCATTGTGCTTCCTCCCCGGCGAGCAGTTCGCGGGCGATGGCTGGCGCGTTCTCTTTGACCAGAACGGAAATGATCCGCTCGCCCATCCAATCGGGAAGCGATAGCCCCTTGATTGCCCGCGCGGCCTCCCGCAGATCGTCAATCGGGGAGTGACTTCCGCCTTGATCCGGCGCGGGGGCTTTGTATCCTGCCGGTGCTTTAGTAGTTTCGCCCGCGCCATGCTCGCCAAAGCTGGCCGGGCTTCTTTTTTTCCCGGCCTGTCCGGGGTCGGTGGGCGCGATCATCGGGAAACCATCGCCTCCCGCTCGATGCGTTCGATGTCCTCAGGACGGTAGCGAACATCGCGCCCCAGTTTGAGGAAAGGAAGCTGCCCGGATTTCTCCATGCGCTTCAATGACATTGTGGATTTCTCCCATCGCGCCGCAAGGATTCGGCGCGTGAGCATGTGCGGTTCAGGTTGTTTTTTCATGTGTGTTGCAAGACTGCGAACACACCCAACCACAAACGCCATCGCCCATTCTCAGCATGTGGATTGAGCAAAATCCCGCACACTTACCAATGCGCCGGAAGCAAAATCCAGAGGGGCGGGATATGTGCCGAGAAGCAAAATCCCTCCGAAACTAAGTCAACGGTCTTTGAATATTTCCCGCATCTTTTCAATCGGCGGACGTGCCCCCTTGCGTTTGTCATCTTTGGATTTCACCCGCCCTTGCGTGCCCTTTCTCGCCATGCTCCCCGCTGCCGCTTTCAACCCCCGCTTATGGCTTTCCCACCATGTTTGAAACGTCACCCGCGCCGATTGGAACACTTGCCCAGGAATCCCCGCCCGCTGAAAATGTGCCATCCGCTCCCCGGCCTCGATCATGGGCAATCCTTCAATGGCCTTGAGCCAGCCCTTGAATCTCGGCATTCGTTCCCCCTTCTTCAAACGTGGCATGAGTGCTGCAATCGCTTTGTCGAAGTCAACCGGCAACCATTTGCCATCATCGCCGCGCACCCGCCACCCGGCCTCATCCTTCATGGAAATATCTTCCGGCAATTGCGCCTCGATCATCGCTTGAAATGCAGCCTTACCTTTTTCCAATGCATCAATTCCAACACTCCATGAGGAAGACACTTGCAACGACAGGTTGCCCGCTGCCGCAATCTCGAGAATTTCAAACGCCTGCCGCACACTGTCGGCGGGCGCGATGTCTTGCCGGGCGAGCTTTGCCGCGATGCCCGCAACGGTTTCGATTGGGATCTTTGCAATCTCTTTGTGAAAACATGAAATTCTGTGCTCTTTGTTCATGGCTGGTCGACTTGGCTGGGTTTGTCTCGTTTCTCCTGCCCGCTCGCCCTGTGTTGATGCGGGTTTGCTGGCCTTTCGCGCTACGCGCCCCGCCACGGCCTTTTTTTTGCGCGGGAGGGTAGAGACAGCGGGCACTTTCTTTTGGCGAGCGTATCGGGCACACTCCTGCTGGCCCGCTTCAATGTATGTTTCAAGTGGCATTGATGCCGCTTCCTGTGTGGCTTCTGTTGTTGTCATAAATTCGTTCATGCTGATTTCTTCCGGCTCCTGGTAGCGGGCTTCTTGGTTTCCTCCGGTTGGCCGGAAGGGAAGGGGATAACTCCCTCCGCTGGCATGAGTGCCCCGAGGTCAATGGAAACGCGCTCCTTGTTGTCCGCGTAGTGTTGCGCCGTTGTCTTGATGTCCGAGTGACGCAGGAATCTTGAAGCCGCATAGATGCCGCTCTTTGTGGCGATGATTGCCCCGGCTTCTTTTCGGAGGGTATGCAAGGCCCGCTTGTCCTCGACACCATTCTTGCGAAGCCATGCCAGAAGGGAATCGAAGGCATCTTGGCAGCGGTAACGCTGGCCCCATGCCCGCGATCCGCCTTCCCCCGCGCCGCCCTCGATCAGATATTGCGAATCCGCCTTTGCCTTGAAGCCCCGGAGCAAGCCGCAGAGGGTTTCATCAATGGCAACCTTTGCCGTGCTGTCCGCCGATTTCAGCCCCCCGGCTTCCGTGACTTCGATATGGATTTCCCCGCCATCGAGATCAATCTGCCGCCAAAGCAAGCGGTCAATCTCGCCCCGGCGAAGCCCCGCCCCGAGTGCCAGAAGGAGAATCTTGAAGGCTTCCGGGTTCGCTTCCCCGAGGTCGGCCCGTGCCTTCCCGAGCAGGATGGCCGGGTCAATCTTGCTGTGATACTTCATGGATTCCCGAGGGTAGAAATCCACCTTCGCAAACGGGCGTTCCTCCATGTCCAAGGGGGGAAGGTGCTTTGCAATGTCCTCTTGGAACAATGAACGCGCCATGCGGAGCCCTGAATTGCAGGAGATACGCGCCGCCCGCTGCCGTGCCGGGTTGTTCGCGCCCCGCTCCTTCACGTATCGGATTTTCCACTCTTGAACCGCCCGAGCCGTGAAGATGGAAACCGGGGTCTTGTCCGCCTGTTGACGGAATGATCCACCCTTCCGGCCAAAGCGTTTCTTGGTCCGCTCAACTTTCAAGATGTCCGCCGCGATGTTCCGCGCCGCCCGCGCATAGGCGTCAAACGTGGTCGGGCTCTTGTCGAATACCTTCCGCGCCGCCTCGATCCATTCCCCAAGGGTGGAAACGTCCTCGCCTTTGGTCGGGCGGTGCTTGGCAAGTGCCCCTTCGATCCCGAGGGCGAGCAAGTCGCCGTAAATGCCCGCCGCTTTTGCCGCCGCCGCCTCTTGGTTTGATGTTTCGAGGGTGAACGCCATACGCTTCCCACGATAAGAAAGCCGCATGGAATAGTTCGGGGAGGTATCCCCGGCAGAGTTTACAGGCTTGAAGATTTTGGATTTCCAGTAATTCGCGCTGTTCTTCCCGATGCCCGCCTGTTTCTTGTTTGGCAGTTGTTTGGCAGTTTTACCGCGCCGCCCTGTTCCGGTTTGTTCCGGGTTTTGCTGTTTGTCATCCTCCAGCAGATCCTTTACTGATGAGCTTTCCCGGTTGTTCTTCGTATTCATTTCGGAACACTTTAGAACATATCAGAACAAAGGCAATGATCTAATTCGTAATCGATAGGTCACGGGTTCACAAACCCCGCCTTCGGCTCAGAATCCCGCTACCGCTGATCGAGCGGCACATAGCTCCGTACGGTGGAGCCTGTATAAATCTGGCGCGGGCGATAAATGCGCGATTTGGGATCATCCATGACTTCCTTGAAGTTCGCAATCCACCCCGGCATTCGTCCGATGGCGAACATGACCGTGAACATTTCCGTGGGGATTCCGAGGGCGCGCATGATGATTCCGCTGTAGAAGTCCACGTTCGGATAGAGTTTGCGTTCCAGGAAGTAGGGATCCCTGAGCGCGGTTTCCTCGAGTTTCAAGGCAATATCGAGGAGCGGATCGCTCTTTTTGAGGCGGGCCAGAAGTTTGTCGCAACTGGCCTTGATGATCTTGGCGCGCGGATCATAGTGCTTGTAGACGCGGTGCCCGAATCCCATGAGTCGTTTTCCCCCCTCTTTGGATTTCACGCCTTCCAGAAACAGGGAGCCATCGTCCCCTTCGAGCCGGATCTGTGCGAGCATGTCCAGAACTGCCTGATTGGCACCGCCGTGAAGAGGTCCCCACAATGCGCACACCCCGGCTGCCGCGCTGGCAAAGATGTTCGCCCGGCTGGATGCCACCATGCGCACGGTGGATGTCGAGCAATTCTGCTCGTGATCCGCATGGAGGAGGAATATCTGGTCGAGTGCCGCCACCGCCTCGGGTTCGAGTTCCACGTCGCCGTATGGCATCGAGAACATCATGTGCAGGAAATTCGCGGTGTATTTGTATTCCGGCTTGGGATAAACAATCGGGAGCCCGAGCGACTTGCGGTAGGCAAACGCGGCGATCGTCCGGACCTGCGAGATCAGCCGGGCGGCATGGCGCTTGAATTTCGAGGGATCGTAGGGCCCGGTCAACTCCCGGGTAAAGCATCCGCAGGCATTGATCATCGAGGAAAGGATCGCCATCGGGTGAGCATTCGGCGGAAAGCCTTCAAAGTGGTATTTCATGTCCTCGTGGAGGACCTGGTATTCCGTGAACATGTCGGAAAAGGACCGCAGCTCGGCGCGGGTCGGGAGATTTCCGTGAATCAACAGCCAGGCGACTTCGACAAAAGTGCTCCTTTCCGCCAATTCCTCGATCGGATAGCCCCGGTAGCGAAGGATGCCTTTCTCTCCATCGATGAAGGTGATGTCGCTGATGCAGGATCCGGTATTTCCAAAGCCGTCGTCGTAGGTGATCAGTCCGGTCTGGTCCCGAAGTTTTGAAATATCGACACCATGTTCGTTTTCGCTGCCGACAAGGACCGGCAGTTCCGTGGATTTTCCATTGTAGGTAAGGGTGGCTTTTTCGCTCATGTTTTTCAGATTAATTCCAGCGTGATGTTCCGTGCGGTGTGCAACATTACTGTATTTGCCACAATTCCATCCACATCAGAACAAATTATTTTTTTGTGGGGATCGTGGAATGGGGATCTCCCGGCGCATGAGTCGAAAGAAATTTCCGGAAAAAAGCTTCGGCTGTGATGTCCTCACGTTTTACCGGATGAAGCCCCAGCGCTTGGTGAAGGGCCAGTAAACAAAGAAACCGCGTCCGGCCACATTTCGCTCCGGAACATAGCCCCAATCACGGCTGTCCAGCGAGTGGAGGCTGTTGTCACCGAGAGCAAAATAGCCGCCCGAGGGAACCTTGTACGTTTCGTCGGGGGACCCCAGATAGGTGAATCTTCCCATTCCCTCCGGACCGTTCGAATAACCATGATATCCGTCTTTGTCGCTCATCACGCGTTGGAAGACAAATTGCTGCGGAACATTTCCATTCACAAAGAGGCGAGGAGGATCAATCCTCAAGGTTTGAGCGGGCATCCCGGCCAAGCGCTTGATGTAGTGCTGGGATCCCATCGCCGGATCCAGTCTGGACTCGATATTCTTGATGCCGGTCGTCTTGAAAACAAAAACATCCCCGGACGCCGGTTTCACAAAATTGTAACTCACTTTGTCGACAAACACCTGATCTCCGGTATCAACATGACCGCACGCGATCGTGCTTCCCGCCTTGTATTCGCGGCCTTCCCGCACACGGAAATGGTTTTTGAGCGGCTCTTTTGGGACAAAAAGGGTATACGATCCCTTGCGGAATACGATCTCTGTAAAAGTGAAAAAATTTAAATAGGTACGGTCCCGGAGCGCAACGACAACATCCGTCTCTTTGGCCTTCAAATCGATATAGTGGCGTCCCAAACAGACAAATTCGAAAGCCCGGACCAGCAGGTTCGGGGGAGGGGAGTCCGTCGGTGTGCCGACGATCCCATAGAGAGTCGGTTGCATCGAGCCGGTCGGGATTCGAAAAGGTTGCAGAATATAGGCTTTGATTCCTGCGGCTATGACAATGGCCACCAGAAAAACTTCGACATTTTCCCGCCACCCGGCGTCCTTTGGGGGAGGGGAGATCTTCCCGATCAGCATGTCCAATTCGCGGATTGCCTCATGCACGGCGTCACATCGCTTCTCCCGCATCGCTTCCTTGAGATCAGAGATCCGCCCTTCCACTTTCTCAATCTGCTCCTTCGGCAAAATATCCCTCTTGTAGCTCAAAAACTTTTTGGCTCCATGAAGATAATATTTCGCTTCTTTTAAATATTTTGGAGTTATAAAAGACATTGTATATTATGTTAATGTGTATTTAAAATACTTATTAAAAGTAAATAATAAATCACTTGGAATGAAGTTTCCAACTTCGTTGCGTATTTCGCGAAATACGCGAAACTTTAGGCGCCCTTTCATATTCATATAGAAACCTATCCCGTTTTCAGAACTTCAATAAATGCTTCTTGCGGAATATTCACAGTTCCAAATGATTTCATGCGCTTTTTACCTTCTTTTTGTTTTTCAAGCAGTTTTCGTTTTCTGGTAATGTCCCCTCCATAGCATTTTGCGGTGACATTTTTTCGCATGGCACTGACGCTTTCTCGAGCGATAATCTTGCCCCCGATGGCAGCTTGAATTGCAACTTGGTAGAGTTGGGTGGGAATGACCTCCTTGAGTTTGGCGGCGAGAGCCCGACCTCTGGCCTCGGCCTTGTCGCGATGGACGACACTGCTGAAGGCATCGACCGGTTCTCCGTTGACAAGCATGTCCAGCTTTACCAACTTGCCGGGGCGGTATCCGCCATGTTCGTAATCCATGGAGCCATACCCGCGTGTCATGGACTTCATTTTGTCAACGAAGTCCACAAGAATCTCATTGAGAGGAAGTTCTGTTGTCAGCATAACTCGCTTCGTATCCAACGATTCGGTGTGTTTGATTTCCCCCCGTTTTTCCATGATGAGTTGCATCATGGGGGAAATGTATTCATTGGGGATCATGATGTAACAGACGACGATTGGCTCACGGATTTCCTCGATGACGCTGAAGTCGGGGAGTTGTTCCGGGTTGTCCACTTTTAGAAGTTCGCCATTTGTGCGAAGAATTTCGTAAATGACCGAGGGATATGTGGCAATGATATCCATATCGAACTCCCGCCGGAGCCGCTCCAGGATGATCTCCATGTGGAGAAGCCCAAGGAATCCACAGCGAAATCCAAATCCCAGCGCGACACTGGATTCGGACATGTAATGAAACGCGGCATCATTGAGCTGGAGTTTTCCCATGGCCGCCTTGAGTTTTTCGAAGTCCGCCGTATTGATCGGATAGATCCCGCTGAAGACCATCGGCTGCACGACTTGAAATCCCGGCAAGGGGGAGTCCGAGGGATTTCTTGCGCCGGTGAGGGTGTCGCCGACTTTGACCTCCGAACTGGTCTTGATATTGGCGATCACATAGCCGATGTCTCCCGCCTGCAATTTTTTCCGGGGGAAAAACTTGGGATTTTGAGGCTTGAAGACCCCGACTTCCTTGACATCGTACGTGGCATTTGCGGCCATCAGCATGACGGCATCCCCGGCCTTGATGGTGCCCTCCATGACGCGGGTATAAATGACAACCCCCCTGTAGGTGTCGAAAGTCGAGTCGAAGGTGAGAGCCTGCAGCCTGGCCTCCGCTTTGCCCGACGGCGCGGGGATTCTTTCGATGATCGCCTCCAAAATGTCCTCGATCCCGATGCCCGCCTTGGCGCTGGCAAGAATGGCCTCATCCGCTGGGATCGCCAGGATGTCCTCCAGTTGCTTTTTCGCGGTCCCGATATCCGCATTGGGAAGGTCGATTTTGTTGATGACGGGAATCAATTTGAGGCCCTGTTTCTCCGCCAGGTGGACATTGGCAACCGTCTGTGCCTCGACCCCCTGGGCGGCGTCGATGATCAGCAGGGCCCCCTCGCAGGCGGCCAGCGAGCGGGAAACCTCATAGGAAAAATCCACATGTCCCGGGGTGTCCGACAAATTGAGCCTGTAAGGAATTCCGTTCTTCCCGGTGTATTCCATCGCGATCGGGTGGGCCTTGATGGTGATGCCCCGTTCGCGCTCCAAGTCCATCGCGTCGAGCATCTGCTCCTGCGCCTCGCGCTTTTGAATCGTTCCGGTAAATTCCAACAGGCGGTCGGACAAGGTGGTCTTGCCGTGATCGATGTGCGCAATGATGCAGAAGTTGCGGGTATTTTTTATGGACATCAGAAGGACGGGGAATATCGGGCAGAGGAGGGGAACGGTCAATCCCGCGTTGTCCGATCTTGCGGGAAACGGGAGATTGAGCCATGTTCACGCCCCATGTGAATCGCCACCAAGCCGCTTTTCGAGTGAATTTACAGGTCATTCAAATGATCGCCATCGTGTTTTTCGCATTGGCCGTCCCGTTGACATTGGTGACGCTCGGCCTCGGGCAATTTTTCCAAAAACCCCGGCCTCCTGTTTCCGGGACGCCCGCTTCGCGTTCCGCCCTTGAGCAGGCTGCATGGAAGAATTTGCAACCCCCGGAAGCGATTCCTGCGCCATGATCGCCACGGTATTCGCCCTCGAGTTTGAAAGTGCGGGATTTCGGGCCATCCAGGGTCGCCGGCTTTGCGTTTCCATCTGGACTCTTGGAGTTACGGGGGAGCGCAGCGCGGCAGCCATGAAACGAATGATCGAAAAAAGCCGGCCAGAAATTATTGTATCCGCAGGGTTTTCTGGCGCGCTTCAGCCTGATCTCGGGTTGGGAGCGATTGTGATCGGAGAGAACTTCTCCGATCCGCAGATGACCAGGGCTTTGCGGCATTTCCCGGATTTTCGGACCGGCCCGATCATTACCGTACCGGAAATTCTTGAAACATCGGCCGCAAAAAAAAACCTCGGAGAGATTTCGGGGGCGCTTGCCGGCGATTTGGAATCGGCACACCTTTATCAAGTTTGCTGTCAGGCAGGCATCCCCATGGTATCAGTTCGGACCATCAGCGACATTCTCGAACAGGACGTGCCGCTGCCCGGGAATGTTTTGATTGATTCCAAAACCGGAAGATCCGATCCGGCTTCCATTTTTCGCTATCTCTTCCGACATCCCGCGAAGGCCGCCCAATTCGCCAAACTTGTCAACAATGCGAGATCGGCCCAGCAGTCACTTGCCAATGCTCTCGCAGTAATTCTCCCATTGGTGCCCAGACGCAAGATCTTTTGATCTTTTTCAAGGCATTCAACTATATACTACATATAT
>Ga0172380_10007736_pt1 | contig 11994 bp, 11 predicted proteins | sample Leawe162metaG_FD_119747 | JGI IMG/M metagenome (GOLD analysis project Ga0172380, IMG submission 119747) | Leachate microbial communities from a municipal landfill in Southern Ontario, Canada - Leachate well 162 metaG | ecosystem: Engineered > Solid waste > Landfill > Unclassified | place... | reverse complement strand
TCGAGGGTGTAGAAGGTGCGCGCATTGGGCAGCCAGCGTTCGGTGGGCACCGCCGGGATGCGACGGAATTCCACGTCCTTCGGCAGCCTGGCCGTCCACTTCTTGAGGAAGGGCTCCAGGTCGAAGCAGTGCGAGCAGCCGTACCAGAAGAACTCGATCACTTCGATCTTCTCGCCGGTTTCAACCGCCTGCGGATTCGCCAGCGGCTTGTAGGCAGGTCTCCCCTGGGCAGCGACGGGGCCGGCGACCAGCGCCAGGGTGAGGCCGATCAGGCCCAGCCATTTATTCAAGTGCATGATTTCTCCTGGGTAATTAGTTGGCGGCGTCCTTGGTGTCCTTGCCGTCCCTGGCTCTGACAACGCCGGCCTGGATTCCGTTCTGCGCCAGCAGCGTGCGCACCTTCGCCATTTCGTCGGGGCTGGCGTAGGGGCCGATGCGCACGCGGTGCATGACGCCCTTCTCGGGCAATGTCACCTGCTGCACGCTGGCCTCCACCCCCATCAACGCCAGGCGGGCCTTGAGGTTGTCCGCGTCGGCCGGTTTCTGGAAGGCACCGACCTGGAGGAAGAGGGCCTCGCCGGCGGGCGCCGGCGCCGCGATGGCCTTGGGCGCGGGCTGCGGCACGGGCTCCTCGCTGCCGGGGAGGATCTTGTAGAACTCGAAGCGCGGCTTTTCCTGCACCTTGTCGCCGGGCTTGCCCGGCAAGGGCTCCGGCACGACCGGCACGGCAGCCGGACTGGCCTCGCCGTTCTTTTCGGCGGCCGGCTTGCCGCCCTTGGCCTGGAAGGGCAGCGGCGTCTTGTTGAGGTACCAGACGACGCCGGCGGCGGCGACGACGCCGACGACCAGGCCGATGAACAGGCCGAGAATGGTGCCGCCGCCTTGCTTGCGTGTGTTCATCATTGCCTCACATGGATTCCGGCGCGCTGACGCCGATGATGCCGAGACCGTTGCGCAATGCCTGGCGCACCGCCAGGCACAGCGCCAGTCGCGCGCTGCGCAGCGTCTCGTCGTCGACGAGGAAGCGCTCGGCATTATAGTAACTGTGGAATTCGCCGGCCAGATCCTTCAGGTAGAAGGCGATGAGGTGCGGCGCGTGGTCGCGCGCGGCATTCTCCACCGCTTCGGGAAATTCCGCCAGGCGCGCGCAGAGCGCCAGTTCGCGCTCGTTGCCCAGCGGCGCGAGGTCGGCGCCGGCGAGTTGCGTCTCGTCGCCGCCCCACTGCGCCAGCACGGAGCAGACGCGGGCGTGGGCGTACTGGATGTAGTACACCGGATTCTCGTTGCTCTGCGACTTGGCCAGATCGAGGTCGAAGTCGAGGTGCTGGTCGGATTTGCGCAGCACGTAAAAGAAGCGGCAGGCGTCGTTGCCGACCTCGCCGCGCAGTTCGCGCAGGGTGACGAACTCGCCGGAGCGCGTCGACATCGAGGTCTTCTGGCCGTCGCGGTAGAGCACGGCGAACTGCACCAGCGCCACTTCCAGCCGGCCCTCGTCGAGGCCGAGCGCCTTCATGGCGCCCTTGACGCGCGGGATGTAGCCGTGATGGTCGGCGCCCCAGATGTCGACGATGCGGTCGAAGCCGCGCTCGTATTTGTTGAGGTGGTAGGCGATGTCGGAGGCGAAGTAGGTGTACAAGCCGTTCTCGCGCTGGACGACGCGGTCCTTCTCGTCGCCGAACTCGGTGGAACGGAACCACTTCGCGCCGTCCTGCAGATAGACGTGGCCGTTCTTCTCGAGCAGCGCGATCGCCTTGTCCACCAGGCCGGTGTCGAACAGCGATTTCTCCGAGAACCAGTGGTCGAAATGCACGCCGAACTCGGCGAGGTCCTCGCGGCTGTCGCCGAGCTGCTCGGTCAGCGCGAAGCCGTGCACGTAGGCGTAGTCGTCGCCGAGCAGGCGCTTGGCGTTGGCGATGAGGGCGTCGAGGTGGGCCTCCGCATCCGTCGCCGCGTCGGGCGCGCCGTTCAGCACGTGGGCGGTGTCGCGCCGGTAGCGCGGGCCGTGCGCCTTGTGGATGGCGGCGGCCATGTCGCGCACGTAGTCGCCCTGGTAGGCATTCTTCGGGAAGGGGATGGTCGAGCCGTGCAGCTCGAGATAGCGCAGCCAGGTCGACAGCGCCAGGATATCCATCTGCCGGCCGGCGTCGTTCACGTAGAACTCGCGCGTCACCTTGAAGCCGGCGAAATCGAGCAGGCTGGCGAGGCTGGCGCCGTAGGCGGCGCCGCGGCCGTGGCCGACGTGCAGCGGGCCGGTTGGATTGGCGGAGACGAACTCGACCTGCACCTTGCGGCCGCCGCCCAGTGTGCTGCGGCCGAAATCGGCGCCCTGCGCCAGCACCGCGCGCACCGCCTGCAGCTTGGCCGCGGGGGCGAGCGTGAAGTTGATGAAACCGGCGCCGGCCACTTCGGCCTTGGCGACGAGCGGCGACTTCGGCAGTTCGGCGAGGAGCCGGCCGGCGATGTCGCGCGGGTTGAGCTTGAGCGGCTTGGCCAGTTGCAGGGCGAGGTTGGTCGCAAAATCGCCGTGCAAAGCCTGCTTGGGGCGATCGAGCAGGATGACGGCGTCGCGGCTGTCCGGCGCCACGCTGTCCAGCGCCGCGCGCAGCAAGGCCGTCAGTTCGGATCGGATATCTGCTGCCATTTCGGGTTGATCCATGAAAGGGCGGATTATACCTTCCGAACGCACGCCACCCGCACGGCGCGACGCCAAAAGCAGCTAAAATCAACGCTTTCCCGATCACAACACGATCTTGCGCCTCTTCCGTCTCCTGAAAATCGTCAGCGTCGGCATCCGCTTCGGGCTCGACCAGCTGGTGCTCGACCAGCCGCGCACCGAGCGCCTGGCGCGCCTGCTGCGCGTCGTCTTCTTCTGGCGCGACCTGTCGGTGCCGCGCGCGGTGCGGCTGCGCCTGGCGCTGGAGGCGCTGGGACCGATCTTCGTCAAGTTTGGCCAGGTGCTGTCGACGCGGCGCGACCTGATGCCGGTGGACCTCGCCGACGAGCTGGCGAAATTGCAGGACCAGGTGCCACCCTTCCCCTCGGCGCAGGCGCTGGCGGAACTGGAGCGGGCCTTCGGCAAGCCGGTCAATGAAGTGTTCGCCGCGTTCTCGGCCGAGCCGGTGGCGAGCGCTTCGGTGGCGCAGGTGCACTTCGCCACCCTGCCCGACGGGCGCGAGGTGGCGGTGAAGATCCTGCGGCCGGGCATCGGCCGCGTCATCGCCCACGACGTCGCCCTGCTCGATGCCGGCGCCGGCCTGATCGAGATGCTCTGGCCGGACGGCCGCCGGCTGAAGCCGCGAGAAGTGGTGGCGGAGTTCGCCAAGCACCTCGACGACGAGCTGGACCTGATGCGCGAGGCGGCCAACTGCGCGCAGCTGCGGCGCAACTTCCTGCACTCGCCGCTGCTGGCGGTGCCGGAGGTGCATTGGGACTGGTGCTCGGCGCAGGCGATGGTGATGGAGCGCATGCACGGCACGCCGGTCGGCCAGATCGAGGCACTGAAGGCCGCTGGCGTCGACCTGAAGGCCCTCTCCCGCGCCGGCGTCGAGATCTTCTTCACCCAGGTGTTCCGCGACGGCTTCTTCCACGCCGACATGCACCCGGGCAACATCCTCGTCACGCCGGCCGGGCAGTACGTCGCGCTCGACTTCGGCATCATGGGCACGCTCACCGAGACGGACCAGAATTATCTCGCGCAGAATTTCCTCGGTTTCTTCCGCCGCGACTACAAGGCGGTGGCGCAGGCGCACATCGACGCCGGCTGGGTGCCGGCCGACACGCGCCTCGACGAGTTCGAGTCGGGCATCCGCGCCGTCTGCGAGCCGGTGTTCGACCGGCCGCTGAAGGACATCTCCTTCGGCCGCACGCTGCTGCGCCTGTTCCAGACCGGGCGGCGCTTCAACGTCGAGATCCAGCCGCAACTGGTTCTGCTGCAGAAGACCCTGCTCAACATCGAGGGCCTGGGGCGCCAGCTCGACCCCGAGCTCGACCTGTGGACCACGGCCAAGCCCTTCCTCGAACGCTGGATGCTGGAACGCGTCGGCCTGAAGGGACTGATGAACAACCTCCGGCGCGAGGCGCCGCAATGGGCGGCGCTGCTGCCGCAGCTGCCGCGCCTGCTGCACGAGGCGCTCGACCGCAAGCCGCTGGCCGAGCTGCGCGCGGAAGTGGCGCGGCTGCAGGAGGAGACGCGGCGGCAGACGTTCTGGATGAAGGCGGCAGCGGCGCTGCTCGCCGCCGTGCTTCTGGTGCAACTCCTTTCGCTATAATTCGCCGTTCCCCGCAGACTGACTTTTCATCGCTGCCATGCTGATCACCTTCGTCGTTCTCTACCTGGCAGTTTCGATCGCCATCGGCCTGATCGCCGCCACCCGCGTGCACAACGCCAGGGACTATATTTCCGCAGGCCGCAACCTGCCGCTGTACATCGTCACCGCCATGGTGTTCGCGACCTGGTTCGGCGCGGAAACGGTGCTCGGCATCTCGGCCACCTTCCTCAAGGAGGGCATGCGCGGCCTGGTGTCGGACCCGATCGGCGCCTCGCTCTGCCTGATCCTCTTCGGCCTGCTGTTCGCCCGGCCCCTGTACCGGCTGAACCTGCTGACCATCGGCGACTACTACCGCCTGCGTTACGGCCGCCTGGTCGAACTGGTCGCCGCCGTGTGCATCGTCATCTCCTACCTGGGCTGGGTGTCGGCGCAGATCACCGCCCTCGGACTGGTATTCAACCTGCTCTCGCAGGACGCCATTTCCACCACCGCCGGCATGCTCATCGGCGCCGCCGTGGTGCTGACCTACACGATCTTCGGCGGCATGTGGTCGGTGGCGATCACGACCTTCATCCAGATGATCGTCATCGTCCTCGGGCTGTTCTACATCATGACGGTCGCCGGCGACATGGCCGGCGGCTTCGGCAATCTGGTGCGGCACGCGGCCGACGCCGGCAAGTTCGCCGTGCTGCCGGAGGAGGCCAGCTGGGCCGGCAGCGTCGGCTTCGTCGCCGCGCTCATCACCATGGGATTCGGCTCGATCCCGCAGCAGGACGTGTTCCAGCGCGCCAACACCTCCCGCAGCGAGCGCGTCGCGGTCTGGGGCTCGGTGCTCGGCGGCGGCGCCTATTTCATCTTCGCCTTCGTGCCGCTGATGCTCGCCTACTCGGCGACGCTGATCGACCCGGCCGCGGTCGAGCGCCTGGCCGAAGCCGATCCGCAGCACATCCTGCCCCGCCTGATCCTCGACCACATGTCGCCGCTGGCCCAGGTGGTGTTCTTCGGCGCCCTGCTCTCGGTCATCATGAGCACCGCCAGCGGCACGCTGCTGGCGCCGTCGGTGATTTTTTCCGAGAACATCGTACGCGGAATGATGCGCGACGTCAGCGAAGACCAGCTGCTGCGCCTGACCCGCTTCGCCGTGCTCGGCTTCACCGTGCTGGTGACGGGGTATGCCCTCACCACGGACAGCAGCATCCACAAGATGGTGGAAAACGCCTACAAGATCACCCTGGTCGCCGCCTTCGTGCCGCTCGCCGCCGGACTGTACTGGCGCCGCGCCAGCAACCAGGGCGCGATCCTGGCCGCGCTGGCCGGATTGATTGTCTGGATCGCCTGCGAAATCGCGGCGCCCGAAGGCGACGTTCCGCCCCAGTTCGCCGGCTTCCTCGCCAGCCTCGCCGGCATGCTGGCCGGTTCCCTCCTGCCGCAATGGATCGCCCCGGCCGGCAGCGCGGCGGCCGGGCGGGCGCACGGCCACAACTGAGTCGCGGGCACGCGCGTCCGGCGCCGAGCGCGAGCGGAACGGCTATGCTTTACAACATGATGACACGCCATCACGCCTCGCCCCTCGCGCTCTACCTCGCCATCGCCTATGCGCTGCTGGTAGCCTACGCCAGCCTCCACCCGCTCTCCGGCTGGCGCGACACCGGCGCACCGGTCCTTGATTTCCTCTCTGCGGCCTGGCCGCGCTACTACACCGGCTTCGACCTGGCCGCCAACATCCTCGCCTACGTGCCGCTCGGCTTCCTGCTGGTGCCGGCCCTGCAGGGGCGGCTGGGGCTGGCCGCGGCGGCGCTGCTTGCCGCGCTGGCCGGAGGCGGCCTCAGCTTCGCGCTGGAAACGCTGCAGAATTTCCTGCCCAGCCGCGTACCCTCCAACATCGACCTGGCCTGCAACGCCATCGGCGCCATGATCGGCGCGGCAGCGGGCATGAACTGGGGCCGCGAGCTGGTCGACGGCGGTCGCCTGCATCGCCTGCGCACGCGGCTCGTCGTGCGCGGCCATGGCGCGGACTTCGGCCTGGTGCTGCTCGGCTTGTGGCTGCTCGCGCAACTCAATCCAGAGCTGCTGCTGTTCGGTACGGGCGACCTGCGTGCCCTGCTCGAGCTGCCGCCGCTGCCCTATTCGGCGCAGCGCTTCGCCGTCATCGAAGCCGGCGTCGCCGCGGCCGGCACGCTGGCGGCCGGCCTCATCGCATGGTCGCTGCTGCGACTGCACCGCCACGGGCTGCTGATCGCCCTGCTGATGCTGCCCCTGGCCGTGAAAGCCTTCGCCAGCGTGCTGCTGGTGAATGCCACGCAGTTCGCGCACTGGATCACTCCGGGAAACATGGCGGGGCTCGCCGCCGGCACCGTCGCACTGCTGGCCGCCACGTATCTGCCGCCTCTGGCGCAACGCATGCTGGCGGCACTGGCCCTGCTCTTCGCCACCGCGCTGGTGAACCTGGCGCCGGAGAATCCCTACCTCACCGCCTCGCTGGCCGTCTGGCAGCAGGGGCACTTCCTCAACTTCAACGGCCTCACCAAGCTGGTCTCCAGCCTGTGGCCCTTCGCCGCGCTGCCCTACCTGATGCTGCCGCGGCCAAGGCAGGGGGAACACGAATGAAAGATCCCTTAATCGAGTTGCGCGACACGTTGCGCGCCTTCACGCGCGAACGCGAGTGGGACCGCTACCACACGCCGAAGAACCTGGCCATGGCGCTGATCGTCGAAGCGGCCGAGCTGGCCGAGCACTTCCAGTGGCTGACGCCGGAGGAAAGTCAGTCTCCGCAGGACGGCAAACGCGAGAAAATCCGCGACGAGCTCGCCGACGTCCTGATCTACCTGGTCGAGCTGGCCGACACGCTCGACATCGACCTCGCCGCCGCCGCCTGCGACAAGATCGGCAAGAACGCGCTGAAATACCCCGTCGACAAAGCGCGCGGCAACGCGAAGAAATACGATGAACTATGAGCAAAGGAAATCCCGGGGGATAATCAGCGACCACGGCTAGCGAAGAGGCGCCGTCCGCCGGGCCGTCCCAAGGGCGGCGCAGTCAACAACATGGGGCCGCGCTGCGGCGAACAACCGTCACCCCTTTCCGCGGGAAAGGGGCGGGAGGAAGGTACTCACTATGAGCCATTTCAAATACCACGTCTTCTTCTGCTGCAACCAGCGCGAAGGCAACGCCACCTGCTGCAACAACCACGGCGCCAGCGAGATGAAGGACTACGCCAAGGACCGCGTCGCTTCGCTCGGCCTGAAGGGCAAGGGCAAGGTGCGCATCAACTCGGCCGGCTGCCTCGACCGCTGCGACGACGGCCCGGTGATCGTGGTGTACCCGGAAGGCACCTGGTACACCTACGTCGACAAGACGGACATCGACGAGATCGTCGAGGAGCACCTGGTCCACGGCCGCGTCGTCGAGCGCCTGAAAATCTGAACATGACATCCCGTCCGGCAAGCGAGCGGGTATTGGTCCCCGGCCCGGCCGGCGCCATCGAGACGCTGGTCGAGGCGCCGGCACAGGTGCGCGGCATCGCTCTGGTCTGCCACCCGCATCCGCTCTTCGGCGGCACCGCCGAGAACAAGGTGGCGCAGACGCTGGCGAAGACGCTGCGCGAGCTGGGCTACGCGGCGCTGCGGCCGAACTTCCGCGGCGTCGGCGCCAGCGAGGGCGGCCACGACGAGGGCGAGGGGGAGGCGGAGGACATGCTGGCCGTGCTCGAGTGGGCGCATGGCCGTTACGGTGAACTCCCCGTCGCGCTGGCCGGCTTCTCCTTCGGCGCCTACGTGCAGACGAAGGTGGCGGCACGCCTCGCCGAAGCGAACCGGCCGGCGCAGCGCATGGTGCTGGTGGGCACGGCGGCGGGCTTCGTCACCGGCGCGCGCCACTACGCGACGGGTGCGGTGCCGCACGACACGATCGTCATCCACGGCGACCTCGACGAGACGGTGCCGCTCGCCAACGTGCTGGCCTGGGCGCAACCGCTCGACCTGCCGGTGACCCTGGTGCCCGGCGCCGATCACTTCTTCCACCGCAAGCTGGACGTGATCCGGCGCATCATCGAATCGCAATGGAGACACTGAGCGTCGTCGATCTGCGCAAGTCCTACGGCGAAACCGCCGTGCTGGCGGGACTGACTTTTGCGCTGCGGCCGGGCGAGTGCTACGGCCTGCTGGGCCCCAACGGCGCCGGCAAGACCACCACATTGCGCTGCGCCCTCGGCCTCACCGCGCCGGACGCCGGCACCATCCGCCTCTCCGGCCTGCCGGTGCCGGCGCGCGCGCGCGAGGCGCGCATGCGTGTCGGCATCGTGCCGCAGATGGACAACCTCGACCCGGACTTCACGGCGGCGGAGAACCTGCTGGTGTACGGCCGCTACTTCGGCATGAAGGAGCGCGAGGTGCGCGAGCGCATCCCGCGCCTGTTGGAGTTCGCCGGACTTTCCGGCCGCGCCGACGCCAAGATCAACACGCTCTCCGGCGGCATGAAGCGGCGCCTGACGCTGGCGCGCGCGCTGGTGAACGATCCGGATCTCCTTTTCCTCGACGAGCCGACCACCGGCCTCGACCCGCAGGCGCGCCACCTGATCTGGGAGCGCCTCAAGCAATTGCTGCAGCAGGGCAAGACGGTGCTGCTGACGACGCACTTCATGGACGAGGCGGAGCGCCTCTGCCACCGCCTCGCCATCATGGACCAGGGCCGCTTCATCGCCGAGGGCTCGCCGCGCGAAGTGATCGCCGCGCACATCGAGCCGGAGGTGGTGGAGGTGTACGGCGAGCCGGGCGAGAGCAGCGCCGCGGAATGGGCCAGGGCCGAGGCGGCGCAGTTCGCCACCCGCGTCGAAGTCACCGGCGAAACGGCCTTCTGCTACCTCACCGAATCGCGCCCGCTGCTGCGCCACCTCGCCGGCCAGCAGGGCTTGCGCTACCTGCACCGCCCGGCCAACCTGGAAGACGTGTTCCTCAAGCTGACGGGGAGGGATTTGCGTGATTGAGATGAATTACTTCCGCCCCCCTTCCCTCAGCCTGCGCTTCATCCCGGTGTGGCAGCGCAATTTCCTTGTCTGGCGCAAGCTGGCGATTCCGTCGATCCTTGGCAACCTGGCCGACCCGATGATCTACATGCTCGGCCTCGGCTACGGACTGGGCAGGCTGCTGCCGGAGGTCGGCGGCGTCTCCTATATCGCCTTTCTCGCAGCCGGGACGGTGTGCTTCTCGACCATGAACGCCGCCACTTTCGAGGCGCTGTACTCGGCCTTCTCGCGCATGCAGGTTCAGCGCACCTGGGATGCCATCCTCAATGCGCCGGTCTCGCTCGACGATCTGGTGCTGGCGGAACTGGTCTGGGCCGCCAGCAAATCCTTCCTTTCGGGCCTGGCCATCCTTGCCGTCATCTGGGCGCTGGGACTGACCTCCACGCCCTTGTCGCTCTGGGTGCTGCCGCTGATATTCCTTGTCGGGCTGAGCTTCGGCGGTCTCGGCCTGATCGTCACGGCGCTGGCACCGAGCTACGATTTCTTCATGTACTACTTCACGCTGTTCATCACGCCGATGACGCTGCTGTCGGGGGTGTTCTTCCCGGTCGAACAGCTGCCGGCGGCATTCCAGGCCGTATCGGCCTTCCTGCCGCTGTCGCATGCCGTGCAACTTGCCCGCCCGCTATTGCTGGGATCCATTCCGCACGACATTCTGCTGCATGTCGCCGTGCTGGCGCTCTATGCCCTCGCGGGCTTCCATCTGGCCCTGCTCCTGGCGCGGCGGCGGCTGCTGAAATAGCGGGTAAAATCCGCGGCGATGGATGCGCTGCTCGTCATCACCAACCTGCCCGATGCGGAAAGCGCGCGGGCGCTTGCCTCGACGCTGGTCGAGCAGCGCGTCGCCGCCTGCGTGAACATCCTGGCGCCCTGCCTCTCGGTATACCGTTGGGAGGGCAAAATCGAGGACTCCGAGGAAGTAACGCTGCTGATCAAGACCAGCGCGGCGCGCTACGCGGCCCTGGAAGAGGCGATCCGCGCCTACCACCCCTACGAACTTCCCGAGATCGTGGCTGTCCGAATCGAGAAGGGATTGCCCGCCTACCTCGCCTGGGTGGCCGCCTCGACCGCCGCCCAATAACGACTACCGACTAATGATCCGACGACTCCTGCTGCTGCTCTCCCTTTGCCTGCCCCTTGCCACCTCCGCCCAGGAACTTCTGGAAGTGGACAAGGCCTACCGCCTGTCCGCCCGCGCCCTCGATGCCGGCACCCTGGAGATCCGCTACGACATCGCGGACGGCTATTACATGTACCGCGACAAGTTCAAGTTCGCCCTCGAGCCGGCGACGGTGAGTGCGGGCACGCCGCAGTTCCCGCCGGGCAAGGTCAAGCAGGACGAGTTCTTCGGCGAGGTCGAGACCTACCGCAAGGAAGTCGTCGTCCGCCTGCCGTTCACGGCGCCGGACGGGCTCGACACGGTCACCCTCAAGGCAAGCTCGCAGGGCTGCGCCGACATCGGCGTCTGCTACCCGCCCAACCCGCAGACGCTGCAGGTGAGCCTCGCGGCGATGAGCACGGCGCCCGCCGCAGCCGCCCAAACCGCGGGCGGCGCCGTTGAGGACGAGTCGTCGCAACTGGCCGGGCTGCTGAAGAACGCCGGCTTCTGGCTGATCCTCACCACCTTCTTCGGCGCCGGCATTTTGCTGGCGCTGACGCCGTGCGTGTTCCCGATGTACCCGATCCTGTCGGGAATCATCGTCGGCCATGGCCACCACATCTCGAAGGGCCGCGCCCTCGTCCTCTCGCTGGCCTACGTGCTGGGCATGGCCGTCGCCTACGCCGCCGCCGGCGTCGCCGCCGGCCTGTCCGGCTCGATGCTCTCGGCGGCGCTGCAGAACGCCTGGGTGCTGGGCGGCTTCGCGCTGGTGTTCGTCGCGCTGTCGCTGTCGATGTTCGGTTTCTACGAATTGCAGCTGCCCACCTTCCTGCAGAGCAAGCTCTCCGAGGAATCGGGCCGCGTCAGGGGCGGCTCGCTGCACGGCGTCGCCGCCATGGGCGCGCTCTCGGCGCTGATCGTCGGGCCGTGCGTGGCGGCGCCGCTGGCCGGCGCCCTGCTCTACATCGCGCAGACGCGCGACGCCGTCCTCGGCGGCGCGGCGCTGTTCGCCATGGCGCTGGGCAAGGGCGTGCCGCTGGTGATCGTCGGCGTGTCGACGCGCTCGCTCCTGCCGCACACCGGGCCGTGGATGGACTCGGTGAAGAAATTCTTCGGCGTCCTGCTGCTCGGCCTGGCGATCTGGCTGGTCTCGCCGGTGATCCCGGCGTGGGCGCACCTGCTCGCCTGGGGCGCGCTGGCCATCGGCTCGGCGGTGTTCCTGCGCGCCATCGACCCGCTGCCGCCGCACGCGCACGGCTGGGCGCGCTTCTGGAAGGGCATCGGCCTGGTGCTGCTGCTCGTCGGCGCCTCGCTGGTGGTCGGCGCGGTGGGCGGCAGCCGCGACCCGCTCGCCCCGCTCGGCTTCCTGCGCAGCGCTTCGGCGCCGGGCGAGCACGTCGCCTTCGAGCGCGTGAAAACGCTGGTCGAACTGGATGCGCGCCTCGCCGCGGCGGACAAGCCGGTGCTGCTGGATTTCTATGCCGACTGGTGCGTCTCCTGCAAGGAGATGGAGAAGTACACCTTCTCGGATGCGAAGGTGGCCGCGCAGATGCGCCGCATGACCCTGCTGCAGGTGGACGTCACCGCCAACAGCGACGAGGACAAGG
>Ga0172380_10007735_pt1 | contig 11995 bp, 11 predicted proteins | sample Leawe162metaG_FD_119747 | JGI IMG/M metagenome (GOLD analysis project Ga0172380, IMG submission 119747) | Leachate microbial communities from a municipal landfill in Southern Ontario, Canada - Leachate well 162 metaG | ecosystem: Engineered > Solid waste > Landfill > Unclassified | place... | reverse complement strand
TGCGAGGGCGATTCGGAGTGGGCCACGGTTGATGAAGTGCTAAAGCGAAGTGCCGGAACTTTGTTTTCATTCGAACAAATAGAGGAAGCCCGACGCGAAATCACCCCCGCCGCTTTCCTCATCCCCCAATCCACGGGCAAAGCCGCCGAAGAGGACAACCTGTATAATTGGGTTCTTAAGCGACGCAATGGCCGGAAAAAAGGCACGCTGGATCTTCAGCGGATTCAATGGCTGGAAGCGATGGGCATCGATTGGAGACCCTTGCAATCTGTTGTGGAAATACGGATGAAAGAACTCTCCGCTTTCCGCCAAAAATACGGTCACTGCCGGGTGCCTTCGAAATGGCCGCAAAATCCCTCTTTGGGCGCGTGGGTGGCTCGTCAGCGGGGGAAATACCATCGTCTTCCCGTGGAACAGCAGCGCCGATTGAAGGAATTTGGATTTCCCCCGGAATCGAGAGTTGGACGGTCTCCTTAAACGGGGATGACCGTGCTGCATCACCGACCGGATGGCACCGCATTTTTTGGGGAAACGATTTTTTGGGAAACGATTGACTCGGGAGTGAGGCTTGGGCAGTGTGGATGGTTCTTTCCATTCATGCGACATACCATCTCGATCCTCGTTGAAAACAAATTCGGCGTGCTGACCCGCGTGGCCGGCATGTTCAGCGGTCGCGGTTTCAATATCGACACATTGAACGTCGGGCCGACGCTCGATGCCTCGGCTTCCCGCATGACCATCGTCGTGCGCGGCGATGACAAAGTGCTCGAGCAGGTCACCAAACAACTCGAGAAGCTGGTCGATGTGATCGACGTGCAGGATTTCCGCGACGAGGAATTCGTGGATCGCGAGCTCGTCCTGCTCCGCGTGAATGCGAATTCCAAAACCCGTGCCGAGGTGATGCAGATCTGCGACATCTTCCGGGCCAAGATCATCGATGTGCAGCCGAACAAGCTGGCCATCGAGATCACCGGCACCGAGAGCAAGATCAGCAAGTTCCTGACCCTCATGGAGATCTTCGGGGTCAGCGACCTCACCCGCACCGGGAAGGTCGCCCTCTCGCGCGTGAGCTGATTTTTCAACCCAAAAACCCAACCGAACCATGCCAGCCAAGATCTATACCGACAAAGACGCCGACCTCAAAGTGTTCAAGGGCAAAACCCTTGCCGTTCTGGGATTCGGATCCCAGGGCCACGCCCATGCGCTCAACCTCAAGGACAGCGGAGCCAAGGTCATCATCGGCCTCTACCCGAAATCCGAAAGCCGCGCCGTCGCGAAGAAATACGGCTTTGAGGTTTTTGACACAGCCGAAGCCGTCCGCCGCGCGGATGTCATTTTCGTCGGCATCCCCGACACCAAGCAGCCCGCCGTTTACGAGAAGGACATTGCCCCGAACCTCAAGCCCGGCAAGACCCTGCTCTTCAGCCACGGGTTCAGCATCCATTTCAAGACGATCGTCCCGCCGAAAAATGTGAACGTCATCATGGTCGCCCCGAAGGGCCCCGGCCACATCGTGCGCCGCCAGTTCACCGAGGGCAAGGGCGTGCCGGCGTTGATCGCCGTCTACCAGAACCCCGGCAAGGACGCCAAAAAGCTCGCGCTCGCATGGGCCAAGGGAGTCGGCGGCACCCGCGGCGGCGTCATCGAGACCTCGTTCAAGGAAGAAACCGAGACCGACCTCTTCGGGGAGCAGACCGTGCTCTGCGGCGGAACGTCCGCTCTCGTCCAGGCGGGCTTCGAGACGCTCGTCGAGGCCGGATACTCGCCCGAGATGGCCTATTTCGAGTGCCTGCACGAATTGAAGCTGATCGTCGATCTGATGAACGAGTCCGGCATTGCCGGCATGCGGTTCTCGATCAGCGAAACCGCCAAGTGGGGCGACGTGGTCGTCGGTCCGAAAATCATCGACGCGGGCGTGAAGCGGCGCATGAAGGCGGCGCTCAAGGATATCCAGAGCGGCAAGTTCGCCAAGGAGTGGGTCAATGAATTCCAGGGCGGCTACAAGCGCTACAACGCGCTTCTCAAAAAAGGCGAACAGCACCCGATCGAGAAGACCGGCGCCCGCCTCCGCTCGCTGATGCCCTGGATCAAGAAGAAAAACCTGAAAGGTGCCCAAGCCGCCTACTAAGAAGCCTGATGCGGACGAAGCGGGGGCTTCGTCCGCCACTCCGGTCGTTCTGGGTTCGGACAAGCAGGCCGTGGACGCGATGCTTGGGGGCCCTGTCATGGCCAGGGGGCTTCTGGGCAGGACCGCGCAGGGCGAGAAGGCCTATTCTTATCCGCAGGCCGGGGAGGATATCGTCGTCGGATTTTTCGACGATGTCGCCCGGTATCTCGCGGTCATCCGTACGAAAGGCCCGAAGGTTGGTTTTTCCCCGGCGGAAATTTCCTCGATCCTCGCCCTCAATGGACCTGCCCATTTGTGGAAATCGGAGAAGTCCAAGGTTGCGGCCCCGGCGTCCGGCAAAGCGCCGGCGAGGAAGACGGTTCCCGCCGAATCGCCTTCGACGTATTTCTCGCTCTCCGACAAGGATCGTCAGATTTTCGGATGGCAACCCGGCAACAAGCCGTTCGTGTTTTTCCTCCTTCCATCCCATCCCAACCAACCGCACATTCTCCTCAACGAATGGCAGATCGAGCGGGCGATCGGGTAGCCCGGATAAATAACCCTCCAAAGGAAGATGATGGATGAGAGTTGAGAGACTCCGAGCCGACGAGTTCCGTTGATGGCCGAACTCGCCCCTTGGGTGAGTCTCCATTCCGGCGTAAGCCGCTCGCTTTGAGCCCATCAATTCTCATCCATCAACCTTCAACTCTGTTTTGGTCCCTTACCTCTCAAGTCCTGCGCAAAAAGCGCAAGATTTCAGACGGTAGCGGGTTGAAGGTTGGGGAGGATAATCCATTGGTGAAGTTTGTAGCATGTGGTGATGAGACGGCGACCAAGAGTCGTAAGATAATAACGATAGGTGTGTCCGACACGTTTGATGAGGTGATGAAGTCGAGATAGCGCAGGCAGGCGGCACTCCACTTCCACCCCCGCTTCATCCGGCGCGGCATGGCCCAGAATCCTCATTCTCATCGCCTGGTAGTCGATTTGGACAATGCGGCCTTGGAAAAAATCCGCGCCCAGCAATCCGTCAATCGGCTGATGGCAGGTTGCGCCGATGGTCCGCAAATCAAATGCGATGGGTTTCTCCGGCAACGCGATGCCGGCGGCGCGCGCTTCGGATTGCGCGATCCGGCGGCCGGCAGTCCGCGAAAGCACTCCTTGCACAGACACCGGCCGGCCAAATTTCATTCCCATTGGGTCTGATACCCCGAGGCTTGCCTCGGCTTTTTGTCGTGCGGTAAAATCGTGTTCTTAATGCCTCGGGGCTTGCCCCGAGGTTTTTTATTTTCATTTGCTTGGCCACGTTCATATCCACCACGCTGGACGCTGCTCCGGAGTCGAGAATGAAGTTGAGGGGTGCCCGGCCGCATGGACTTTCAACCAGAGAAAGCCGTCGCAATACGGCAAAGGGATTTCGGCAAGAATTCCCGCGCTCACATGCAGCGGAGCAAGAAAGCCGACGGTCATGAGCAACCGGAGTAGCGGGCGAGAGAACACGAGACTGACAAAGCATTGTTTGTGCCAGCCTGCCCGGACAGCACGCTGAAAGGTGGCCGAGGTGAAGGCCTCCTGTGGGCGTTGGGGCGGTGCGCCCGGGATGCGGTGGATTCACCCCACGCGCGCAGGAGGAGATTTCGGACCTTCTTCGGGCTCGGCGCGCCAGTTGGAGAAGATTTCCTCATCCTCGAAAAGCTCCTGCGGATCGATGGCGTGGTGGGGCTTTGCCAGGACGCCCCTGTCGGCATACTCCGGCTGGCAATCGAGGCAGTAGGCGGCGAGTTCGCCGCTGATCCAGCGGGCATCGCGGTTCAGCAGACGTCCGACGAAGTGGTCTGGACTCCCGTGAAATTGCGACATCACCCAGCGGCGGAGAAAGCTGCCCTCGATCATCTGCGCGGCGGTGAGAAGCGCCTCGTATTTTGTGCCGGCCTGCGAGATGGCGGTCTCCGCAATCCGCTGGCCGAGGGCCTGCGTGCATTTGCGCGGCTTGCGGAAAAAAATCTGCGTTTGGGAGTCGTTGAAATACCGGTCGAGCGGCGACTTGACGACCCCCCTTCCATTCAGCGCCTCGACACATTCGTTCTCCCCGGTGACAACGAGCACATGGGAAACGTGGATATCGCTGAGCCGGGACCAGCGGGTCAGGTGGGCAACACCGGCCGAGAGCAGCGAAGATCCGGTGTGCGTGAACCCGATGTAGCCGGGCTTGTAGTTGTCGCCATACGCGGGCTCCAATGACTGAACGCAAAGCCGGGGGCGCGCGAGACGGCTGGTATCCAGACGTTTCATGGAATAAAACCTAAACAAAAAAGCGGCTTTTGGACAGGATATAACCCGGATCCAGCGATTATTCACCACGGAGGACAGGAGAGCACGGAGGTATCAACAACAAACAAGCGCCTCTTCCTCCTGCCAATCCTGTAAATCTTGTTAATCCTGTCAAAAAAATGCAGAGGCAGCGCCGGACTTCACCATTTCCGCGCGCGCGAAAGCCAGAAGACGCCGATGGCGGAACCCACCGCGAGGATGTTGATCAGGTAAAACGGCCACATCTCCGACTCCATCGGCATCGGGAGCCGGACGTTCATCGAGAATATTCCCACAACAAGATTCGCCAACATGATGGCGATCGTCCAGATCGTGAATTTCTTGATCAGGATGTTGAGATTGTTGCTGACGATCGAAGCCCGCGCATCCATGAGGCCGGCGACAACCTGCGCGTAGATTTCCGAGCGGCGGAGACACTGCTGGTTCTCGATCATCAAGTCGTCCAGAATGCCCGCCTGGTCGTGGTCGAAATCCAGTTTTTCCGACGCGATCTTCATTTTTTCAAAGAGCGCGCCGTTCGAGCTGATGGAATTGAGGATGTAAACCAGGCTTTTTTCCAAGGCGAACATGTTCAGCAGATAGCGGTTCTCCATGGAGGTGTTGATCCTGCGCTCGAGCGAATCCGAAAGCATGTTGATCGCCTTGAGGTGGCCCTCGAAGTGCGAGATGCTCTGGTAAAGCAGGCGGAGGATGACGTCCTGGATCGAATAAATCTTGAACGGCACGCGGCCTTCGAAAAGCGGCGCGTCGTCCGGCATCACGACAACGAGGTAATCCTCGTAAAGGAAGACGCCGGTCGAGGTCAGCTTCAGCAAAAAATTGTCGTCCGCGCAGAAGCTCTTCGGACGTTTGAAAATCAGTGCCGCGTGGTCGTGTTCGAATTCCAGGCGGGAGAGCTCGTCCGGATCCAGCGAGGACTGGAGCGTGTGGTAGTCGATATTGTGAAGCTGGAGCAGGTCGGCCTCGTCATCGATCGTCGGGGAATTGTAAACGATGACCTGCCCCTCGCCCTGCGCGCAGGTCATCAGACGGCCGGTCGGCTCGTCGATCCGGTAAAACGTCCGCTGCCCACCGGGTGGCGGGGGATCGGCTGCTACCGAAAGCGTGTCGTCTGCCGGGTTGGACATGGCTGGGAAAATCTGATCCAGATCCCACGGGAAGTCGAATACTCTCGCGCGCAATTTTTCCGGTGGAATTTGTGTCGCCGGAAAGCACATGTCCGGTGAATTCTCATTCCATGCGCGTCAAGATGATTCTCCCTGCCCTCACGGAGTCGCGGAGCCCGCTTTTCCGTCCGGTGAAATACTCGCTTTTCCCCCCGCTGGGCCTGGCCACACTGGCGGCGTATCTTGGTCCGGATGACGATGTGGAGATCGTGGACGAGCACGTCCAACCGCTCCCTCTCGACGACGAACCTGGGCTTGTTGTCATCCAGGTTTACATCACGAACGCTTCGCGGGCCTATCGCTACGCCGACCATTACCGGCGCAAGGGAGCCCATGTTTGTCTGGGCGGACTGCACGTGACCTCACTGCCGGGTGAGGCTGCTGATCATGCGGATTCGATCTTCCTCGGCCCCGGCGAGGATTCCTGGCAGTCGTTCCTGCATGATTTCCGGGCAGGCCGCCCTTCGGCCATCTACCGCGCACCGGCACGGAGATCGCTGGAGGCCGTGCCTCCGCCACGCCGGGACCTGCTCCGGCGGGAACTTTACCTTGTGCCCAATTCGTTGGTTGTCTCGCGAGGGTGTCCGCATGCCTGCGACTTCTGCTACAAAGAGGCTTTTTTCGAAGGCGGGACCTCGTTTTATGTGCGGAAGGTGGATGCGGCCTTATCGGAGATCGAAAGCCTGCCGGGGCGGCACCTGTATTTCCTCGACGACCATCTGTTCGGATCGAAGCGGTTTGCGGAGATGCTCTTCGACGGGATGCGCGGGATGGGACGCCTCTGGCAGGCTGCGGGGACGGTCAGTTCCGCGCTGGCACAGGGACTGATCGAGAAAGCTGCGGCCTCCGGGTTGAGATCGCTTTTTGTCGGCTTCGAAAACCTGGACCCGGCGAACCTGAGCAGTCACGGGAAAGTTCAAAATCTTCACCGGGATTACAATGCCGCAGTCCGGCGACTGCACGATCTGGGCATCATGATCAACGGGTCGTTTGTATTCGGCATGGACTCCGATGGGCCGGACGTCTTCGGGCGCACGGTGGACTGGGCGGCCGAAACCGGACTGGAGACCTCGACGTTCCACATCCTGACGCCGTATCCCGGAACTGCCCTGCATTCGCGCATGGTGGCGGAGGGGCGCATTTTGCACAGCGACTGGAACTCCTACGACACAAGACACTGCGTCTTCCGGCCCGCCGGCATGACACCGGAAGCCTTGGAGAGCGGCTATTGGCGGGCCTACCGGGATTTCTATTCCTGGCGCAACCTCGCGGCCGGGGCCATGACCAAGCCGGACTGGACCGGCAGGCTCCGGCATTTGGCGTATGCGGCCGGCTGGAAAAAATTCGAAAGTGTTTGGCACCTCCTCATCCGGGCGAGGCAGATTTCTCGTGGTCTTCCACCTCTCGAAGCGGTGCTTGCGGGATTCGGCGCCACCCCGTCACTCCCACAACCGGTCCAGTCCGCGCCTGACGGCATCGAACAGGATGTCCAACTCGTCACGGGTGATGATCAGTGGCGGGGCCATGGCGATGAGATCGCGGATGCCGCGGACGATCGCGCCCTCCTCGCGGACGAGGTTTGAGGCCCTGGTTCCGAGCGTGTTGGGAGCGGCCTCGGCGCCGGGTTTGGGAACAAGCTCGACGGCCCCGATGAGGGCGGTTCCGCGAATTTCGGAAACGGCCGGATGACCGGCGAGGGTATGGAGCTTTTCCTGAAAATACGGCCCGGCATCGTCGCGGACCCGCGGCACGAGGCCGAGGGACTCGATGGTCGAGAGATTGGCCATCGCCGCCGCCGCACAAGTCGGGTGCCCCGAATAGGTGAAACCGTGCGCGTAATACCCGCCTTCGAACAAGGTCTCCGCGATTTCGTCGCTCACCATCGTCGCGCCGAGGGGGAGGTATCCGCTGGTCAGGCCTTTGGCGAGCGACATCAGGTCCGGGTCGAGGTCCCACAGTCCGCTCGCAAACCAGTCGCCAAGCCGTCCGAACGCGGTGATCACCTCGTCCGCGACGAAGAGGATGTCATGGTGCCGGAGCAGTTCGCGCAGTTCGGCGAGGTATCCCGGAGGTGGCGGGATCACGCCGCCGGCCCCTTGGACCGGTTCCACAAACATCGCGGCAATCGTGTCCGCTCCCTCGCGCGCGATGATCCGCGCCGTCTCTTCGAGGCACCATTTGCCGTAGGCCACCTGGTCCATGTCCGATTTCGCACCGTAGGCATGCGGCCCGGGAACATGGATGAATCCCGGCAACGGGAGGTCGAACGGCTCGCAGCAATTCGGCAGGCCGGTCATGCTCGTGGTCGCGAGTGTCACGCCGTGATACGCGAATGTCCGCGACAGGATCTTGGATTTCTTCGATTGGCCGCGAAGCTTGCGGTAGGCACGGATGGTTTTCAGCGCGGTCTCGTTGGCCTCCGATCCGGAATTTGAGAAGACCGTGCGGTTCAACCGTGGAGGAGCTTTTTTCGCCAGGAACTCCGAGACCAAAATCGGCGCCTCGGTCGTGGTGTTGAAGAACGACGGATAATACGGCAGTTGCTCCATCTGGCGCTGGACCGCCCCGACAATCGCCGCGCAATTGTAGCCGACATTCACACACCAGAGCCCGGCCAGCCCGTCCAGCAACCGCCGGTCGTCCTCGTCGATCAGGAAGCATCCGTCGCCCCCCTTGATCAAATGCGTGCCGGGGCCATGCATGTCCCGGTGGTTGGTGAATGGGTGCAGGTGATGGGCGCGGTCCATCTCGCGAAGTTCCGCCACGGACAGGGAAGAGCTCATGGGAAAACCCTAGCACCACCGGTGCGGGAACTCCAGAAATTCGCCGGGACGGACGGCGGTGGGGATGGCTCGGGCGCTCCGTCACGCGACGGGAAAATCCCTGCGGAAAAGCGGGAGGAGCGAAGGGCCGAAGAACGGGCGAGAGAGCAACAAGATCGGGCTGTGTTGCGCCGGCATGAATACTGGGCCGCGAGACAAAGCAAAACCAGCGGGGAACTGCGCGAACAATGGCAGAGCGACATCCAGGGATGGGGGAATTACTTCCAGCTTGCCGACAGGCGGTGGGAGGTTCGCCTCTAAAATCCGGCTCTTTCTTCTCCCGCCGCATTCTCCGGAGCTTGGCCCCGATGAGCCGGTGTGGAACGATCTGAAAAACAACTGCCTGGGCCGAAAGGCGATTGGCTGCGCCGAACAGCTCAAAGCGGAGGTGATCAGCTTCCTGCGGTTCCTGCAAAAACCCCCTGATAGGATACGGTCCTATTTCCAAGCCCCGACAACCCGCTACGCATCTTAGCGTATGTTGTTTCTATTATGATACGGTTAATATTATCTCCGGAACAACTGGGCCGGCCGGCCGAGTGTGGAATCTGCCTGGGTGCTTGACGCTCCATTCAACAATGCCTTCGCGCATTGGTTGAATCTCCTTTGCTTCCTGGCGGGACCCAGGCTCCGGGATTCCGCGGAGCCGGAAGAGCCGCCGCGAAGAGCCCGTGAAATAGTCGGGAGCGGGGTGCCGGCAAGAATTCGCGAGGGTCCTGCCACCGGGATTCCGGTCCCCGGAATTGCAGTGTTCTGGACAGGCTGCCCGGCATTTCCCATACTGTTGCGGCTACGATGAAATCCTTGCAAGGCACATGGGCGATCGGATGGAACACGTTTACCGAACTGGTGCGGATGAAGGTGTTCTATTTCCTGCTGATTTTCGCGCTTCTGATCATCGGGAACTCGGCCTTCGTGGCGAAGTTTTCGTTTCAGGAGCAGTTTCAAATGCTGGAGGATATTTCGCTGGGGGCGATGTCGGTCTTTTCGTCCATCCTCGCGATCCTGGCCACGGCAAATTTTCTGCCCAAAGACATCGAGGACCGGACGATCTACACGATCCTCGCGAAGCCGGTGCCGCGGTTTTCGTATCTGCTGGGGAAGCTGACCGGCATCCTGCTCCTGCTCGCGCTTTCGATCGTGTTGATGAGCGGACTGTTCGTGGCGGTGCTGTGGCTTCGCGAGCAGGGGGTCCTGGCGGAGACGCGGGCGCAGCTCGGGGGGGCATCCGCCGAAGAACTCGCGCTCGCGCTGAGAGAGGTGACGAACTCGACGTTCAATGCGAACCTCTTCCCCGGAATCGCCATCATCTTCGTCAAGTCGGCGCTTCTGGCATCGCTGACCCTGCTTCTATCGACCTTCGCGAGTTCCGGGCTTTTTGCGATCCTGATGGCGGCGGCGATCTATTTCATCGGGCACCTGCAGGCGACGGCGCGGGAGTTCTGGATGGCTGGCGGCGATGTCCATTGGTGGGCGCGCCTGCTGGCCGCTCTTGTCGCGCTGCTGTTCCCGGACCTGCAGGCCTTCAATTATGTGGACGATGTGATTGCCGGCGTGGCGGTCCCGGCCGGGCTGTTTTTGCAGACACTGGCGCTGGGCGGGCTTTACGTGGCGGTCTATTTCTTCCTGGCCGCGATCGTTTTTGCCGGACGGGAGCTATGAAGCGCGGGTTTTCAGTTTTCAGTGGTGGGAGCGCACGCATCTTGCGTGTGGGACATCCTGCATCCTTGCCGGGTGCCAAAGACGGAAGAGTTGCGTGGCAGGATGCCCCGCTTTGCACGCTGGAAGCGTGCGCTCCCACTGAAAACCGGACACTGCAAACTTTTCTCCCATGATGGCGCGGCGGTCACTGGCGGTTTTTTTGCTTGCTGTGTTCGGGGCGGCGTTGCTGCCGTTGCAGATCCGCCTGGCCGGGGAAGCGAAGGCCGTGGGTTTCCGCAGGACCGCCCTGGATCTCGATCTTCGGGAGCGGATCGGGCAGATGGGGTTCCTGGCCGCGCTCAGCGGGTTCCGTTCGCCCCTGGCGGCATTCCTCTGGATCGAGGTCCACACGGCATGGGAAAATACCGAGTGGGGACGGATGGCGGGGTTGTTCGACACGGTGACGACGCTTCAACCCCGCTCGCTCCTGTATTGGGACATGGCGGCCTGGCACATGGCGTATAATGCGAGCGTGGCGGCGATGCAGGATGAGAAGCAACCGAGCGAGGCGCTCAGGATCCGCGCCCAGCGCCAGTATTTCAACCTCGGGCGCGATTTGCTCGAGAGGGGGATCCGGAACAACCCCGACAAATACCAGCTCTATCTTCATCTGGGAGTCTTGCTGCGCGACAAATTCGAGGAACACTGCGGGGCGGCCGCGGCATTTTTGCGGGCTGCTGATTTTCCGGACGCGCCCCCGTATTGCCGGAGGTTCGCGGGATATGAGATGGCAAAATGCCCGGGCCGCGAGCGCGAAGCCTACGAGTTGTTGAAGAGGCTCTACCTCGAAGGGGACAAGCAGCGGCTGCCCGCGCTCGTCAATGTTCTCCGCGAAATGGAAAAGAAACTGGATATTCCTGCCTCCGAAAGGGTAGAACTCCCCTGAGGTCGCGCAAAGCGACCGGATACTTTTCCATGCGATTTGCCATATTCGGCGACATTCACGCCAACCTTCATGCCCTTCAAACAGTTCTCGCCGATGCGGAAACCGAAAAATGCACGCACTTCGTGTGCATGGGGGATGTCGTGGGTTACAATGCCTTTCCCAAAGAGTGCCTGGATATCGTGCGCAGCCTCGACTGCCCGGTGGTCAAGGGAAACCATGACGAGCAGGCTTCGATGTTCGGGTTTCAAGAAGGCTTCAATGCGCTGGCTGAAGAGGCGATGAACTGGACGCGGGACCAGTTGTCCGAAAAGGACAAGGATTGGCTCCGCACGCTCCGGCTCCAGCGCCAGGTCCGGGATTTCACGATCGTTCACGCCACCTTGGACACGCCGCACAAGTGGGGGTATGTCTTCAACCAGCTCGATGCGGCGGCCAGTTTCAGCTACCAGCATACCTCGGTCTGCTTCATCGGGCACACGCACTCCCCGAAAGCTTACATCCGGGACGGCAGCGTCCGCGCGATCGCCCTCGAATCGCTCGACCTCCCGCCGGGGAAAAAATACCTGATCAACGTGGGCAGTGTCGGCCAGCCGCGCGATGGGGACTGGAGGGCAGCGTATTGCATCTACGATACGGCGGCCAACCGGATCATTCTGCGCCGGCTCCAATACGACCTTGCCGCCGCCCAGAAGGCGATTCTGGACGCCGGCTTGCCCTCGAAGCTTGCGGACCGCCTGGCGGTCGGAAGGTGAGGGGGGCAGCCCGCGAAATTTCTGGCATCCCGCCGGGAACGGGCGGCCGCTGGCCTGATCGATCACGAACGTTCCGTGTTTCCGAAGAGAAAAGAGCCTGACTGGTCGCCAGGCGTGACACGCGGGTTTGTTCTCCCGGCGAAGCTCGCGCGGGGCGGTTCAGGAGAAGAGCCTCGTGCAATGGTCGCCACATGTTGTCAGGGAGATCGGGTATTCCTGCGGACACGCTT
>Ga0172380_10007734_pt1 | contig 11995 bp, 13 predicted proteins | sample Leawe162metaG_FD_119747 | JGI IMG/M metagenome (GOLD analysis project Ga0172380, IMG submission 119747) | Leachate microbial communities from a municipal landfill in Southern Ontario, Canada - Leachate well 162 metaG | ecosystem: Engineered > Solid waste > Landfill > Unclassified | place... | reverse complement strand
CTCCCACCCGCACCTCGACTCTTGCCATCGAGGTGCAGAATGTCCCAAAAGAAATTTCAAATCGGTGAGCAGCCTTTCGCTGCACATCTCCAATCGTTCGATTCAAATCAGCTACTGATTACTCCGGTACAGGCAGGAGTTGCGCTTGGCTACGCGCCACAAACAACCTGGAACTTACTCTCCTCCGGGAAGTTTCCTGTTCCAACAGTCCGGTGCGGTAAGCGCAAGATGGTGCGTATTGCTGATCTTGTCAAATATGTTGATGACCTAGAGCCGAACGCAAGTGCAATCAATAAACAACAATGCCGCCCAGGCCGCCCGACAAAAGAAGAAGAAGTCCTCCGACGTGATGCAGGAAAAAAGGGGGGAGAAGCATGAGCTCTCAACCCAATCCCCTCGAACAGCTTGAGATTGATGAACTTCGATCATGGTTGTGTGAGCAAAACGAATATATCCAGCTCGTTGCGGTGCTTGAGGTAGTGCGTATGAGAATCATGGATGTCAGTGATTCAATTTTTACACTGCGCTATTTGCATAGCGAATCAACTCTTCAGGCTGTCTTGGAAAAATTGTCTGAGCCTAGCTTATCGCTAGCTCTAGGTGTGTTTGCAATTGACCATGCTCGTTTCGCTTATGCTGTAGAGACTGAGGTACGCAAGCGGGGTACAACTCGTCCAGATAGCCACTGGAGCGCCTGCGGTGTTGGTCGCCCGAAGCGGGAGGGCAAAAAATGAGCGGCAACGATGTTCAATTTACCTTGGATCAACTGCTGAAAAGGCCCGTCGCTTTTTTCCCTGCGTTCGCAAAAATTGGAGGTAGTGTGAATGCAGGGATCATGCTGTCACAGCTTTGGTACTGGTCGGACGGGCGTGCATGGAATAAGGAAGGGTGGATCTGGAAAACAGCTCCAGAGTGGGCTAAGGAGACAGCGTTAAGCGAATCTGAAGTTGAGGGGGCACGAAAGAAATTAGTCGAGCGTGGGCTTATCCAATACAAGCGCGCCGGACTCCCGGCCAAGCCACATTACCTGCTTAATAAGCAAGCTATCTTGGAGGCCGTTATTTCTTTACAAACTCATGCTGCCAGTTTGCCTAATAGTGGCAAACAAGTTGAGTCTGATTCGACAACCAAGACAGATGAGAAGCACGATTCAGGTTCGCCAAATTGCGGAGAACATAATACAGATACTACGCCAGAGAGTTCTTCAGAAATTACCACCACCACCTACAAGACTGCGGGTGGTGCGGGGGGGAAATCCGATCCCCTTCTCTGGCAAGATGGCGAATTGAAAGGCTCTATTGACGATTTCGTTAACGCCGCTCTTTGGATAAAGTGCAAATTTGAAGTGGTTAGGAATCATTTGGCCTATAAGTCGTCTGTCAGGAAGCGAGTCACGATCGAGGGGCCCAATGCAGAAGATTGGGAGACGCTTGCCCTTTGGCGCGCCTCGCAAACGAAACCGGCCCCATCAGTGGACCCTGAAGCAGCAAAACGGGATGCTGAAAAAAAACAGCAACTGGCAGATGCCAAGCAGCGCTATGTGACTCTGGAAGTGTCGCAGCAAAAGGAAATCGAATCTCGGTTTGCCGCGCACCTTCAGGCTACTAACACTTTCGTTTACCAAGCTTATCAAAAGTCCGGTCTGCAATCCGGCATGGTGGCTGGAACATTCCACGGATGGCTGGTTGAGGAGTTGCTGTAGGCGGAGGTGCTGAGGAGGGCGGCGCTTAACTTGTTTAAGCCACCGCCACTCTATCTTGCTGCGCGCAGATATCCATATCCACCGTTAGGCGATGGATTGCGACCTCTGGAATCTTGGCTTTGCCTGCGCCTTGGCGTAGGCGCACAAAGCCCAATGCCTCAAGCTTTCCTAATGTGCGGCTGACATTGGGTTCCGCTCTATGCACCAGCTTTGCCAGATCGGCCACGGATGTGGGCTTTTTCTGGTCTATGGTGGCTAGCAGGAAACGGTTCTCAGGTGTCAGTAGCCGAATCACGGCTTCGACAGACTCGAATGAGATTTGGGCGGCATCGGCGGGAGCTTTGCGCTCACCACGAGCGACAGTCAGCATTTCCTTCTTCAGGTCTTGCATGGACTGAATTTTCATTTTCATAATCATGTCTCCTTTTCGTCCACCACCTCAGTCGATATACCTTGCGCTTCGCAAAGCTTCTCAACCTCGGTAAAAAAATCTTCAAGCAACTTTTCCACCGATACGAAGGCATACGGGCGGCCTTCATCGTTAGCCGTTCTATGCCAGTGATCAGCATCCGGCTTGGCCTTTACAAACCTTCCACCAGCATGCGGCACAGGGTGCGCATTGTCGAAACCCAGCAGCCTCGTTCCATCGGGATCATGGAAGGTGAAGGAATAGGCAATTCCATGTGGCACTTGGTCCGATTGCTCAACTAGCCTGATCTCGAACTTCAGGAAATGGCCGCTGGCGAAAAAATGACGCCTACCATCGTAATCAAGCAGCCACTCTAAGGTGTGTTCAGGCGTTTCCATTGGCGCATCCTATACCCACAGGATAGGACAGTCAATATCGTGGAAATTAGTGCTCTGTATGGAGCGCTTAAAACCCGCTTAGGCGCATCTTCGACCGCGCTTTCGTGCTGCGCATCGAGCCATTTTGTCTCGACCATCCGGCTTCAATCACTTGCGCAAAATCTGAGTCCGTCTTTCTGGTTTGAAATACGTTTCGAGTGCTCGACCTTTCGTTGTCTGGCTGAAACAGGCCAGAGCCGCGTAATCCAACTTCCCAAAAGCGAATTTCTCTCCAAGCCGACCCTGCGGGCTTCGGCAAAAACCGTGGCAGTGCTCGTGCCTGCGCGCTGGCCGCACCATTTTTGCCTGCGGGCTTTCCGTTCAATCCTTGCTTTTTCCAGTTGCGCTGCGCGACGCGGCTCCAAAAAGCATGTTCAACCAGACAACGAAAGGAAAGACCATGAGCACACTCCACACAAACCAGAAAGCCGAACAGAAAATCAAAACCGACGCTCACCAAAAAGCATGTGTTGAAAACCAAGAAGCACCTAACTACAACGTCGAGCGCGAAGAAAACATCATCCGCGATGCACTGAACATCCTTTCACGTCGGATGCGGCAAGCAGAGGCGTTCTTTAACTCACCTTCTGCAGTGCGTGCCTTTCTGAAGCTGAAAATGGCGGAGCTGGAGTTCGAGGTGTTCAATGTGATTTTTATGGATGCACAACATGGGGTGATTGCTTCGGAAGAAATGTTTCGTGGCACCCTGACACAGACCAGCGTTTATCCGCGCGAAGTGGTGAAGCGGGCGCTGTTCCACAATGCTGCCGCTGTGATATTCGCGCATAACCATCCTTCCGGGAAATGTGAACCTAGTCAGTCCGATCAGATGCTGACTGATGCACTCAAGCAGGCTTTGTCCTTGGTTGATGTCCGCTCACTCGATCATTTCATCATCGCCGGGACGGACTGCATGAGCTTTGCAGAGCGTGGGTTGATGTAAGACTTGGTGTTTGGTGGGCCGTGGTGAAAACCACGGCTTTCCCTAGCTGAAATAATTTGCGCGCTTCGCGCGCATCCACTGCAAATATTCTATTCCGCTGAAAATAGGTTTTGGAAAGCCGTGTTGTACTTGTCTCATCGAGACAAATAGGGGCACCTGATGCGAACAGAGATTCCGAAAATGAGTTACGAAGAACGGCAGGCAAGGGCGCAAGCTAAAAAGGACACCATCCTGGGCTTTTTGGCGACTGGCGAGGTCTATACCAGTGTAGTGGTCGCCGCCCAAGTCATGGCCGCCAGCCCCAGCGCAGCAGAAAGAACGTTGGCCAGCCTTGTGCGCGATGGTTCACTGAAACGTGAAAGCCACATGGTAGATTCACGCAAAATGCACCTGTATGGCATAACCCCGCACGGCTTAGCCTTGATGGATCGGTTCGACCGCCCATATTTCCAGCTTGGGCGCACCAACAGCTCATACATTCCCCATCACCTCGAAACGCAGTGCGCGAGGCTTGCAGCGGAAGAAGCGGGCTGGACAGACTGGACGCCGGGCAAGCTGCTTCATAGCCAAGGCCTCAAGAAAATCCCCGATGCGATTGCGACTTCACCAGCAGGCGCGCGAGTGGCTATTGAAATCGAACGCCATGTAAAAACTCCGAAGAGGTATGAGGAAGTCATTTCCGCGCACCTGCAAAGTATTTCCAAGAAGCTGTGGCGGGAGGTTCACTACCTCACCCCAGCAGGGTTGGCGAGGCGTGTGGAGAAGGCTTTTGAGAACGTTAAATCGGTGCCTGTCAACGGCGATAGGATTCAGCTGGAGCATGCTCACCGTGAAAGGTTTCGCTTCTATGAGCTATCTGCTTGGCCAGCAGGGAGGCAATGAGTGCGCTGAGCTATTGGCATGCGAAATAACCTATGGCGCGTGACTTGGCTTGTCGTATACCATTCAACTTTGGGGGATGGATTTCAGTCTGTTTCACGCCACTGATCTTCCGTCTGTGTTCAAACCAGAGCCGGAACCGAGACATGCCCTTTCAGAATCTAGTTATTCAACGAACTATCATCCACGAAATATTCACGCGTACAGATGCGCCAACTCCTGTAGAGCCAAGCTACGGGACGCAGGTAATCCAGCTTGAGGCGGATGCACGTGATGCACTCCAGCAACGCATTACAGCCGCACTTGGGCACGCATCACACGGTTTGGAAATGAGCATCAGAAAGACGGGAGCCGAGAGCATCTGGGCGAAAGTGAAGCAAATTGTTGATGCGCCCAACGATGAAGCCATCTTTATTGCAGTCTCGCAAGGCATAGCCGCTAACCTTGCAGATGCACAGGTGAGCAGGAGTATTCCGGGGGGAATTGTTGTCGTGGTGTATGGCCTAGTTGGACATCCCGGCATCCCATTTACATGCATCATCAAGGCGGAGCCTCATGCGGGATTCACTCGCAAGGTCGGTACCACGGGCGAGTTGATGCTCGAATTCCTGAAGGACTTAATCCTGACACCGCAAGCGAAGCTATACAAAATCGGCGCATTTGTGCGTAATGATGCAAACGAAGCTACAGCCGAGAATCCAAGTGGTGGATGGCGTGGATTTATTTTCGATGACTTGATTTCAGCTGGGAATAGACAGAAAGCAGCCCATTATTTTTATGACACGTTCCTTGGGCTGGCTTTTCCGAGCAATAGCGCATGGCAGACAAAGCAGTTTCATACGCTAACCAAGGAATTCATACGTAGTGCCAACGTCACAGAGGAGATCAAATCTGATCTACTGGGCGCCCTGACAACGTACCTGAAGGTGGATCAGGGAGGCACTATTCAAGTCAATCAGTTTGCGACATCGTATATGAATGAGGCTGAATTGCGTGATGCATACGCCACTTACATGCAGAGCAAGGATTTCCCTGCTGCGGCGATTCCTAAGGATATCAGCGAAGTTAAATCAGCCTTGCGCGACCGCAAGGTTTCTTTTAGCAACAACATCCGGCTAACTGGGCCAGTTGAGCAATTTCAGGATCGAGTTCGGATGCGCTCAATCGATGGTGAGGCTGGGGCTGATGGAATTCCACAGAAGTGGACGGAAATTATCATTCGAGACCGAATCAGAGATCAGGAATGACTGAGACTGAATTTCTCCAGCGCTGGCGCACGGAGAGGCCGTTATACGAGGCGTGGGGTAACTTTATCCTTGCACGTATCAGCGAGCGTCTGGCAGCAGTGATTGCACCTGTTGAACTGGATTACTTTATCAAGGTGCCAGCAAAACCACGTCTTAAAGCTGAAGGGACGCTGGTTGATAAGGCGTTTCATCGCAACAAGGGCTATGCCGATCCTTATGCAAATATCACGGACAAGGTAGGCATGCGTTTCGTGGTTTTGCTCACCGGGGACATTACCAAAGTCTGCTCTGTAATTGAGAGCTTTGAAGAGTATTGGAATGCTTCGAAGGATCGAGATTACGAAGAAGAGCGCCGCAACAAGCCACTAGAGTTTTCATATCAGTCGATGCACTACGTACTGAGGTCGGCTTCCGATCTTGAACATGAAGGCATTGCGATTCCTGCAGGCACCCCTTGCGAGATTCAGGTTCGCACCTTGCTACAGCACGCGCATAGCGAACTAACTCACGATACGCTCTACAAGCCCAAGACCACCGCAAAACCTGGGGTTAAGCGTACTGTTGCGAAAAGCATGGCACTCATTGAGGCCACGGACGAATTCTTTGAGCAAGCAATGAATAGCCTGAATTCGGAGGTTGCCGGACAAGTAGAGCTTCTGCGTGCCATCGAGAAGTTATATGTTGAAAATATTGGAGAACGCGCCGGATCGGAGCGATCCAATCAGCTTGTAATTGACGCCTTTGCTGAAAAAATACCAGCGGATTGGCAAACGGCACTGCCTGCGTTCTTTCAGTCGAAGCAGTTTATTTTCGAACGAGTGAAAGAGCGACGGGACATCAGATATTTTTTCCGCCAACCTGTTGCGCTGCTGGCCTATTACCTGGCAAATGTGAAGCCTGAGCAAACAAAGGAAATGTGGCCGCTCGACACAGAGGATTTGGCGCTGGTGTTCAGCGATTTGGGGAAAAAATTCGATAACTAGGGAGGCACATACAGATGTTACCCCACTGAGTAAGGTTTTCCATGTCAGTTATCTATTGTGATGAGTCAGGCAATTCAGGTGAGTATCTGCTCGACAAAGAGCAACCATTTTTCGTGCTTGCATCTAACGATTTTGGCCGATCAGAGGCAATTGCCTTGTTGGAACACCTTCGCTCACATCAGGGAGGAGAGCCAAAATTTGCGAGGCTCAAGAAAAGTGCCGATGGAATAAGAAGATTGACCAACCTATTCGCAGACCCGCGTCTGAATAGGAATCGCATTGTTGTGGACGTTTACCATAAGCGATTTATGGTAGTCACCAAGATGGTTGATCTCATTGCTGAAACGCTGATGCACCAGTACGGTGAAGACTTGTATAAACGTGGCGGGAATATAGCCATGTCAAACATGCTCTATTACTGTATGCCAACATTTTGCGGGGAGGAGGCAACAGATCGATTTCTTCAGAGCTTTGTCGATCTCATGCGTAACAGGACGCCAAGTCAGGCAGATGCATTCTTTTTGGCCGGTAAGGCCATGAACGAGGCATGCAGTGACAAAAATTTTCAGCAAATGCTATTACCTTTCACGGAGCCCAAAGTTTTTGCTGATTGGTTCTTTGGAATAGAGGAACTGGCGCTTGAACCTGCAATCCCTGCGCTTTTTCAGCACATCAGCGAATGGGGTAGGCGCAAACAGGATCGTTTTAGAGTAATACATGATGGCTCCAAGCCGGTGCTGGCCTCTCAAGAAACCTTTGAGAGCATGATGGCGATAACTGGCGAAGCTACTGAGCTGGTCGGGTATGACCGCCGGAAGTTTAGCTTTCCATTACGTGCAACCTCATTAGAGCAAGGCAACTCTGTGGGCTATCCACAGATTCAAATTGCCGATTTGTGCGCAGGGGCAATTAACCATTTACTAAAGTGCAAAGAAAAAGGGGCGCTTGATGATTTGGCAGTAATGATCCGTGACCTGTGTTGCGCAGATTGGGTGATTAATGGTGTTATTCCAGACACAGCCGTTACACCAGAAGAAATGGGGACGGATTCTGGAGATGGTGTTAACCCGGTAGACTCAGTACAGGAATATTTGCACAGGAAGCAACAAAACTGAGATGTCTCAGAATGAACAAGTCAGTTTTTGAACATCTGCGTTAACAGCGAATCGAACGTGGCTTGTGCCATTGCGGTGGCTGTGGCTTGCTGTTTTTCTAGGGAGCGCATATCAGCAGCCACCCGGTTAAATTCTGTTTGCAAGGTTCGTGAAGGCAACGGTACTAACCACTCTCGCACTTGGTCTGTTTTTAGATTTTGAAATGTGGCACCTACTGCCTGCCCAATTGACAAGTGGCGATAGGCGGCAAGAAAGTTGTAAAAATACTCCGAGCTAACTTCGTCAGAAAGCGAACGGAATCCAACAAATCCGTCATGGATGCAAGCATCAACAGACAAGATGGCAGGCAAGCCAACGGCACCACTAACAGCCATCACCACTTCGCCAGTTTTCATCGGCCTACTTTTCTTTGCCCCCTCAACTGTCAGGCTGTCAATCTTCGGAAACACATAGACGCCATCCCGAGTGATGTCGGCAATCATCAATCGTGGAACTGGCCCGCCGAAATACCTTGAATCACCTTGTGGCCGTGGTGAACTACCACGAACCAAGTCACATATATCTTTGATTGCTTTTGTAGGAAAACCCTTGGGATTCGTCGCCGGATCGCCGAACATATCGAGGAATAATGCGGGAATCAGCTCGGCAGCTTTTTTCTCGGCCTCGCGCCGCAGCCGCACGATACCCTCTGCGCGGGAAAGAATATCCACGATGCGGCGTTGTTCTGGAAGAGAGAACCAAGGGACACTCAATTCAGCTACGTCTTTTGGATAAAGGTGAATGCCTTTAACAAGAAAGCGAACCGCTTTCTTGGCATCCGATGATCGTAACCAGTAGTGCAAAAATTCTGGAACAGCTTCTGTGGTATTTGGGCGGACTAATAGCCACTCACCAGTAGGCAATGCACCAGTGACATCAGCACCGGCAAAAAACATTTTGCTGGCAACATAGTCCGCGTTATGCGCCGCATTGAGAATGAGGGTGTCGCCACTATGCACCCACCGTGCGGAATGTTTATTGGCTAAGGATTCATCCACGAATGAAGCAAAGGTTCCTCGAAACTGCCCGGTCTCAGAAACATCTTTGATTTTTAGGACGGGGAATCCTGCATCTCGTTGCTCGGCCTTCGATGGTGTCTTACCATTAAAGACAGCAGCAATGTCGCCGAGTCTTTTTGTAGCTGCCTTCATGAATTTTCACTCAGTGCCAACCGTAACGCTTCCACTTCCCCTGCAATCTCCGCCTCAATCGCTGCCAGTTCATCCAGCAACTCTCGCGGATCGCGATGTATTGCCGCTGTCTGGCTCATCGGGCGGTAGCGTCCCGCTGATAGATTGAAGTCGTTACTGCGCAAAGTAGCTACATCCGCAAACCACCACTGCTGAGTCCATTCCGCTGCATCATCCCAGGCAGACCATTCAGCCCAGCGTTCTTTGCGGGTAAGGTAGGCATCGGCCAGTATCGGCAGATCGTCCGCCTCAATCGGCGTGTCGTGGTTGGCATCCAGCTTATAGCCGTCGTTATCGGCATGCAGGAACATCACTTTGTCTGTCGTACCACCTTTGCGGAAGAACAGCACGGAAGTCTTCACACCCGAATACGGCTGGAACACACCGCCCGGCAATGACATCACCGCTTCGACGGTGTTGTTCTCGATCAACTGGCGGCGTAATTCTTTATGCGCACCCGTTGAGCCGAATAGCACGCCTTCGGGGATGATGACACCGCAACGGCCATTTGGTCGTAGGCTGTCCATCATGTACTTGAGGAACAGCAGTTCGGTGGAGGTGGTAGTGCCGATCTTCACTTCGTCCACGATGCGATCTTTATCTACCCGACCGGAGAAGGGAGGATTGGCCAGTACGACGTGATAACCCTCTAACGGCAAACCTAGTTCGCGCTTCTTTTCGTTATCCAGCGTGGTGGTGAGCCCGTTGCGAAGCAGGATGCGCACATTTGGCAGACCGCGCAAGGTGAGGTTCATGGTGGCGAGTCGCACCATCTTGGGGTCAACATCGTTGCCGTAGAAGGTGCTGTTTTGCAGCACGGACACTTGCGCAGCAGACAGCTTGTCGCCAATGCCGCGCTTTTGCAGCTTGCCATCAAGCTCGTCCTCATGGATACCGTTGGGGGAGGAATTGGCAAGACGGATATGATTGAAAGCAGCAGCAAGGAAGCCCGCCGTGCCTGCTGCCGGGTCATAGATGGTTTCGCCAATCTTGGGATCGATCATTTCCACAATGGCGCGTATCACATGACGCGGGGTGCGAAACTGTCCCAGTTCGCCCGCCTGCTTGATCTGGCGCAACACATGCTCGAACAGGTCGCCCTTGGTGTCGGCATCGGCCTGATCCAGTCGCAGGCCGTCCACCAGATTAACCACCTGCGTCAGCACGGTAGGCTCGTCAATGGATAGACGCGCACCGTTCATAAAATTGAAGGCGGAACGCTCGGCCACTTCGGCAAAGAACGGGAAGACTTCATCACGCACTAAGCGCACCAGCGGTTCGCCGCTCAAGCCCTTGGCCCACACTGACCACTTGAAGCGTTCCTTGCTGATGGTCGTGGCATTGTCCTCAGGGGCATTGAGAGGGTTGCGAAACGTCCATTCACCTGTGAACAGGGATTCGTATTTCTGCTTGAGCACCTTGGCCTTCATGGTGTTTTCGGCATCAATACCTTCGATGAGGTAGAAGAAGAACAGGAAGGACAGTTGTTCGGCATTGCTCATCGGATCTGGATAGCCACCACCAAATAGGTAGTTGCGAATCTGGTCGATGGATTGCCTCATTTGCGGGGTTAATGGCATTGCGGGGGGCTTTCTAATTCTGATTACTGCAAATCGGCAGAGCGATGTTGGGGGAGGGTGTCGCCTGCATTTTCTGCTGTCTGGAAAACATTGGCATTGAGGCTTTCCATCACCTCGTCCAGTTGGGCTTTGCCTCCGAATGTGCGCAAGGCATTCTGATAGCCTCCCTGCGAACTGAAGATGGGCAGGGCAAAGTGGTCGCTGGTGAATTCGTCCCATGTCTCAGCGTTGGCTCGTAACTGGCTGCCAACCACGCGGAGGAGGTTTTCCTGTGCGGGATTGAGGTCGGTGCGTGAAACGAGCCATGCCTCGAATCGTGCACCAAGCTCGTTGGCTTTCTGCTCGGAAGCTTCGGGAAAGACCATGTTGCCGTTTTCATCCACCGTAACCCATTCGCGTGTGGTCGGGTCGATATGGTCGTCGATGTCTAGTGACAGCAAGCGGCGCGGCTCGTATTTCTTTTTTCTGGGTTGCTTGGCGATGATTATGCCGCCCTGGGCATAGGCATCGTCGTCGCCGTGATAGTCCGCTACGCCCACAAAGTCGAACATGGTGAACAGAGGCTTGTTCTGCGATTTTCGTGTGCCGCGTCCGCGCATCTGTTGGTACAGAATGACGGATTTTGTGAAGCGGGCAAACACAAGGTTGGTCACTTCCGGGCAGTCGAAACCGGTGTCCAGCATGTTCACCGACACCAGAATCTGCGGAAATTTCTCTTTCTTGAAGCGCTTGATCTTGCCCATGGCATCTACGGTGTCATCTGGCCCCATGCCCGATACTACGTAATCGGCATAGCGCACATCGGGCGAGGATTTTTGATCGGCGAATGCTTCGTCGAACATCTTGGCCAGCGTCTCGGCATGGCGCTTGGTTACGGCAAATACGATGGTCTTGCCTAGTAGCGGTTTGCGCTGGACGCCTTTGTGATCGATGTAGCCGCTATCCATCACTTGGCGGAATTCTCGCACCAGCGCACGGTTGCGCTCGGGGATGGTAAAGCGGCGTTCCAGTGCGTTCGGGTCAATCACAACGCTATTGGATTCTTTGAACAGCGTTTCGAATTCCTGCTGGGTCTTGGCATCCATTGCGGACCAGTCCAGTTCATCCCGCTTAACCTCGAAACCACCTTCGGCAGCAGTCTTAACGGTCTGGGCTTTGTAAATCTGGTAAGGCACGAGGTAACCATCGCTGATGGCATCTTTCAGCTTGTAGGTGAAGGTGGGCTTGTCTACCTCGAAGAAGCGCAGGGTGTCGCGCACGAACAGCTTGTCATCCTCATCTTCTGTTTCGGTATTTTCGCCACCGACGCATGGCGTGGCGGTCAGACCAATCTGAATGCCGTCAAAATGCTTGAGCACGCCGCTCCATTTGCCATAGATGCTGCGGTGGCATTCGTCCGAAATGATGAGGTCGAAATACCCGGCGGAATATTCGCCGTAGATATTGATCATGCTTTGCAGCGTGGTGATGG
>Ga0172380_10007733_pt1 | contig 11995 bp, 12 predicted proteins | sample Leawe162metaG_FD_119747 | JGI IMG/M metagenome (GOLD analysis project Ga0172380, IMG submission 119747) | Leachate microbial communities from a municipal landfill in Southern Ontario, Canada - Leachate well 162 metaG | ecosystem: Engineered > Solid waste > Landfill > Unclassified | place... | reverse complement strand
TTAAAGCTACACTGACCTTTCCGCTTTCTAACCTTCGGACTTCCCGACTATGAAACAGCTTGCCCAACGCGCCGTTGAAACCGCCAAAGTGCGGGGCGCATCATACGCCGACTGTCGCATCATCCTTTCTAAGAATCAAGACCTTACAGTCGAAAACGGCCGCATCGGTGAAATGGATCTCGGCGAAGATCTCGGCTTTGGAGTGCGCGTAATTTGCGATGGCGCATGGGGTTTCGCTTGTTCGCCAACCGTCACCCCCGCCGAAATTGACCGCGTCGCCGCCCTTGCCGTTCGCATCGCCAAAGCTTCTGCCCGGATGAAGAAGGACGACGTGATCCTCGCCCCGGAACCGGTGGTGGACGAGCGGTGGCAAACTCCCGTCGCGGAAGATCCATTTAATGTACCGCTTGAAGAAAAGCTGGCTATCTTGATGGAACTGGATAAGATCCTCCGTGCCGACAAACGCATTAAGTCCGCCGAAGGCACTCTCTCGTTCCTGTCAGAACACCAGTGGATGGCGACGTCGGAAGGATCGTTCATTGACCAGCTCCTGATCCGCAGCGGCGCAGGTTACTCAGCGACGGCAGTCGAAGGCGGCGAGATGCAGGTGCGCAGCTACCCAAACTCGTTCCGCGGCCAGTACATGACGCTTGGTTACGAGATGGTGCGCGGGCTGCATCTCCTCGAAAACGCCGAGCGCGTCCGTGAGGAGGCTATCCAACTGCTGACCGCACCGGTGCTGCCTCCCGGCAAGCGCGACATCATCATTGACGGCAGCCAGATGGCGCTGCAAATCCACGAATCGGTCGGTCATGCCACGGAACTCGACCGGGTGCTGGGTATGGAAGCTAACTACGCGGGGATGAGCTTCGCGACGACTGAAAAGCTGCGCAACTTCCGCTACGGCTCGAACCACGTCAACCTCGTTTGCGACACCACCGTGCCGGGAGGCTTGGCGACACTCGGTTGGGACGATGATGGCGTGCGGGCACAGCGCTGGAACCTCGTCAAGGAAGGGCAATTCGTCGGTTACCAGTTCAACCGCGAGCTGGCTCACACCATCGGCGCAGACCGGTCGGTCGGTAACAGCCGCGCTCAAGGGTGGAACAACATCCCGATTGTACGCATCACCAACCTGAGCCTGATGCCGGGCGATTACGAGCTGAACGACCTGATGGCCGATACGGAAGGCGGCGTCTGGATGGAGACCAACAAGTGCTGGAGTATTGACCAGTGGAGGCTCAACTTCCAGTTTGGCGTCGAAGCAGCGTGGGAAATCAAGGGCGGCAAGAAGGGGCAGCTTTACAAGAACGCCAACTATCAAGGTATCACGCCGCAATTCTGGGGGAGCTGCGACGGGATCGCCAACCAGAAGAGCTGGGTGCTGTGGGGCGTGGCTAACTGCGGCAAGGGCCAGCCCGGTCAGCGCGCCGAGATGAGCCACGGGGCCGCTCCGACGAGGTTCAGAGGGGTGACGGTGGGGGTGGGGAACTGAGAGGAAAGAAGAAAGAGGAAAGAGGAAATGGGGGGCGTACGTTATGACAATTTGTCAAGCGACTGAAAATGATATCCCGTCGTGGACACGACTGAAGCATTCGCTTTGGCCGCACCATCCATTTGAAGAACACGAGAAGGATGCAAGAAGGACGTTGAGCGAGCCGAACGAAGCTTGTTTTCTGCTGTTTGAGCAATCAATCGGCGCGGTCGGATTCATCGAGTGCAGAGTCTATCCTGCCCAACCTGAGTCTTATTGCCATATTGAAGGCTGGTACGTCGAGCCTCAATTTAGGCGGCTGGGGTGGGGCAGAGAACTTGTCGAGGCGGTTGAGCTATGGAGTCTCCATCAGGCAATTCCGCGCCTGACTTCGGATACTACGCCGAAATATCCGATAAGTCCGGCGGCTCACGTCAAAGCGGGATTTAAGACATTGGCGCAGCTTACGATATTCTGTAAAGAATTGGATACTGCTGCGCACGCGGAGGATAAGAATGGTGATGCTGCCTAATGCCCTTCTCTGAAGTCCGTCACATCAACCTGAAAGAGGGAATGCCGTTCGTCGAGGAGGCGATCCAAAGACTGAACTCGGCAATCGTCCAGGCGCGGCGGGATCGGGTGGATGCGCTGATACTGGTGCATGGGTATGGATCGAAAGGGGTGGGCGGCAAGCTACGCGTCGGTATTCAGCAGGAGTTACGAATCCTTCAACAGACCGGCCATATCCGCGCCTGGGTAGCGGGTGAGAAATGGGAAGAAGGCAACCGGCTGACCGACTGGATCATCGGGGAGTGCCCCGGACTCGAAGACGATCCCGATCTCGGGGCGGGGAATCAAGGGATGAGCATAGTACTTATATGAGCCGGTGGGACACCGGTGAAACATGCCGCTGAGACAGCGGCGTTACGGGGATTCACAATGACCCAATGGGACTACCTTCGCGTGGACATCATCTTCGGGCAGCTCGGTTCGCACGCCTGCTACGTGGACGGCGACCCGGCTGATGTACCTGAACTCACCGGAGTACTGGCAAACAAGCCCGACCGTGACCGCCTCTTCCATGGACTCGGCTCCAAAGGCTGGGAGCTAACCACCGCCACTCCGCTGGGCCATGGTTACGAATACATGTTCCGGCGTCCGCGAGGAACTTCTACACCAAAGGAAGCCTGAAATGAACGATAGATGGCTGCAATCACGACCGCTCCTGCTCGGGAGTCGGATCGCCTTAGTCTTGCTTATCATTGGGTTGGGAAGTTCCGCAACTGCCGCTGATTACTCAAAGGAAGCTCTTCAAGCTCGTCTTGGAGCAGTCGAGGACGAGGCCGGAGTTGTCGCAATCTGCAAGGACTTCGCCACCAACTGCGAAGATATTGACATCGTCCGCTCCGCTCAGGATACTTGGAACGGCGCTGACCCGGAGGGAGCGTTGGCGTTCTTTTCCGCCAAGCATCAGGAAAACCCCAAGTCCGCCAAATATGTCTATCTCCATGGACGGCTGGTCAACGATCCGCTTGAGAAGATCAGACTTGCTCGCGAAGCAGTCAAGCTCGATCCGAAATGGCCTTACGGATACCGGCTGCTGACATTGACTTATGTCGAAAACCTCATCACTGCCGATGAGGAACTCCCCTCCGCTATCGCGCTGAAAACCGAACTCCCAACCGATGCCAAGTCGTTCGTTGTTTTTGCCGACCTCGATCCTAAGGAAATCCTCTCTATCACAACGCTGCTCCAGTACCAGATTTATGTTAAGGATTTCCCTGCTGCCTATGCCACTCTCAAGCGCGGTCGGGCGATCAATGAGAAATGGGGAGCGCCGATGACTGAAGCGCAGATTCTGGCAGGAATCGGCAACTTCGACGAAGCAATGAAAATTACCGCTCGCGAGGTTGACAAAGTTGTGGAAGATGGCTGGATTTTAAAAGCCGATCGGGATATGTACGCCGATTCCGACTACCTGAGAGCTTTGTTGGGAGGCAACGCACTGAAAGAAGTGGTTGCACATGTTGCTTCAATCCCGGCGGAAAGGCGTTCCTGTTTCGATCATTACTACCTTGCGCAAGTTCACTTCATCTGGAACGAGACTGAGCCTGGTTTCGATGCACTGAGCAAAGCCGTTGCCGCGGGGTATGATGACCAGCAGCGCTTTGCAGCCGATATGCGCGCATCTTGGCCCAAGAGAGACCCGCGCTGGGGGAAATTGGTTGAAGGCGTCAAGGCTAATTGGATTGCCAACGCTCCGAAGCGCAAAGCCGCCATCCTCGCCAATAAGCTCGAAAAGCCCGCCCCTGACTGGACTCTGAAGGACGCGAACGGCAAAGACGTCACGCTTTCGAGTCTGCGCGGTCAGGTAGTGATCCTCGACTTCTGGGCAACCTGGTGCGGGCCGTGCAAGATGTCCATGCCGCATATCAGTCAATTTGTCAAGGAACGGATGCCCAAGGGCGTGCGTGTCTTCTCGGTGAATGTTTGGGACAACGGCGGTAAGACTGCCAGGAAGTTCATGGAAGACAACGGCTACGCAATGGAGCTACTCTACGGCGACGACCAGACTCCCAAAGACTACGGTATCACCGGCATTCCCTACATCTGTGCGGTGGACAAGAACGGCGTAATCCGCTACGAGGAGAAGGGCTTCAGCGACACCCTGCCCGAAGCGCTGGATGCCTGGGCGGAGGAGTTAGGCAAGTAAAGAGGTACCTTTACGGTCTCCTGCTGGTAATCCTGCAATTCGCGGGAATCGTGACCCTCGGAATTACTGGTACGACCTTACCGAAGGGGATTGTCGGGAGTCTGCTGGTCTGGGGAGGCATCCTGCTCGGAGTCTGGGCGCTCTGGACGATGCGCAAGAGCCGCATCCGAGCCTTGCCAGCGATTGCCGAGGGAGCGACTCTCATCACCGTTGGACCTTATGCGATGGTCCGCAATCCGATGTATCTGGCGGTCTTGATGGTGACGCTTGGATGGGTGGTCGAGTCGTCTTCATTGCCGAGGTGGGTCGTCTGGTGCGGAATACTGGCGACATTACTCGCGAAAATACTCTTTGAGGAACAGCTTCTTCGGGAGCGGTTCTCTGAATACGACGCCTATCGAGGCGAAACCAAGCGGCTTTTGCCGTGGATCTGGTAAGAAGGGTGAAATGAAACGAACAATTGGACTGACAACTCTACTTTTCCTGCTTCCGCTGACCGCTTCTGCCGAAGCGCTCTTCGACAAACCGGTTCAAGCAGGCTTTCATGTGGCTCCGCAGGTGAAGCTGTCACAAGCCAACGGCGAGTTTGCCGTACTGCTCGGCGGTGAAGGGATGTTGCTTGCCAACGGTGAGTGGGGGCTGGGGTTCGGGGTGTATGGACTGGTGACGCGCCATGAGACGGCTAACGCGAATCCCGACTCGGTTCGTCGTCTCAGTCTCGGCTACGGCGGGTTGAAGATCGGTTACTACGCCACGCCGGACTATCTGGTTCACCTGACTTTTGGGACGCTGATCGGCCTCGGCGGGGCGCGCGTCGGTACTAAAGACTGGGAAATGAGCGACGGCCATCTCGAAGAAGACAGGAAATGGGAAGGTGATCCCGTGTTTGTCTTTGAACCGGAAGTCGGGGCTGAGCTGAACATCCTTGAAAACCTCCATCTGAACATCTCAGCCTCCTACCGTCTCGTGGCTGGGTTTGATAGTCGCTTTGGGATCACTTCCTCCGATTATTGTGGCCCGGCGGCAACCTTTGGAATCAAGTTCGGACGGATGAGTGGACCGAAGGCGAATTGAAACCGGAATTGATAAACATTATGCAGTACCAGGAGGATGGGCGTCCCTGCCCGTCCACATTAGATTTGGTTAGTCAAGGACGGGCAGGGACGCCCAACCTCTTAGGCCAGGTGTTGACTCCCGGAAGAATGACGGGGGGATCTGTTTGGAAGTAATCCCGATCGCCTCTTCGTCCGACGGTAATGCAACCTTTGTCCGTTCAAATGGTTCCAGTTTGATGATTGACTGCGGCGTCAGCCTCCGTTCCATCACCTCCAAGGTTGGATACGACGCGCTGAAGTCGCTCGGTGCGCTCTTCATCACGCATGAGCATACCGATCACATCCAGGGCATACCGACGCTGCTGCGGAGGATACCTCACCTCCCAGTCTATATCCACGAAGCCTCATGGCGCGCCAAGCGGGCTCACTTTGCCGGAGCCAACCGCCATTCCCTAAGGCCCGGTTCAGTGGTACAAGTTGGAGCGCTGCAAGTGCTCCCGTTCGAGACACACCACGACGCCATGTCGTCGCACGGCTTCTTCATCAGCGATGAGGACACCGGCTTGAACCTCTGCTACATCGCCGACACCGGTCATATCTGCGACGACATCAAAGAGTTTATTACCAGAGCCGACATCCTGTTTATCGAGTGCGATTACGATGAGGAGTTGTTGAAGTCTTATCAGGGCTACTCGCCGGTGCTGAAGGAGCGAATCTCCGGCCATCACGGACACCTCTCCAACCAGCAGGCGCTCGACCTATTGGAAGAAATTGGAATTGAACGATTCCAGCGGGTGATTTTCGCTCACTTAAGCCCCCGCACCAACTCACCAGAAGTTCTGATGGATGCCGTTTACAGGCGATTCGGCTCGATTGAGCGCTTTGAAGTCGCCGGAGAGATCTTCATCCCTCGCATTCTGTCGCTGACCATATGAGACTAATCGTCACTGGCTTGTCATGAACACCCCAAATGATACTCCAGGTCAGGACGAAAGGTTATCACTTCGCTCCGACTGGCTGCGGGCGGCCGGGAAGTGGCTACGCACAATCTATGATTTCCATATCATTATTTACCGCGAGTTTGTAGCCGACAACCTGATGCTGCGTGCGATGTCGCTGACTCAAGGCACGGTGCTCTCGCTGGTTCCCCTGCTCGTCATTCTGATCGCTCTCTTCAAACTCCTCGGCGGCGGGGAGTGGTTCGACGAAGTTGTCCGTCCCGGGCTGATAGACCTGCTTGCCCCCGGCGTTGAGCCGGTCGTTTCTGAGCGCGTGACTCACATGATCAGCGGTTACGCCGCGAAGACTCTGGGGATCGTCGGCGGTGCGCTCCTGATCCTCGGCGTTCACGGGATCTTTCTGGCCGTCGAGATGACCTTCAATCGCATCTGGGGAGGCTCACCGCGGGGTCGCCTGTTGGTACGAGCGCCAGTTTATTGGGGGTTGCTCTTCCTAACACCGTTTCTGGTAGCAGGCTCAATCGGGATCACTACCTATCTGACTGCACTGACTGTCCCCAGTGAAATCAGCTTCTTTGAAGTCATCGCTCGCCACCTCGCTCCCGGCGCGATGGTAACTATCAGCATGCTGCTGATATTTAGGTTTTTACCGACGGCTCCGGTTAAGTGGAGTTCCGCATTGGTTGGTGCTTTGTATGCCGGTTTTACCTATGAGACTGTCAAGTCACTCTTCATCTTCTATGCCCGTGAACTTGTCCGTTATGATGCGCTTTATGGTTCGCTCGCGATCCTGCCGATGATGCTGATCTGGATCAATCTCGCCTGGATCGTAACCCTCTTTGGTGTTGAGATTTGCTATGTCTATCAACATTTTGAGCATCTGCGCAAGGAAACCAAACACGTTCCGCTCTCAAGACTCCAGCAAGACACCCTCGGCTGGTGTGTGGTCAGAACCGCACTATCCCATGCTGACCAAAATGACAAGTGGGTGGACGCGGACAAGTTATCCGATCAATGGGGCGTACCCCCGGGGGTGATGAATGAAATCGTCAAACGACTCGTCACCGCGAAGATTTTCCTTCGTAAAGATCGCTCAATGAATATTATACGACTTGGCAAGTCTGCGTCGGAGATTCATATTGGGGATATTGACCATGCGTTGCGGACACAGTCCACTGAAATCTGGATCTGGCCCGAGGAACCGCTCTGGGTTGAGACCCGGCTTTGGCTCCAACTGCGCGAGCGACGCGGGGTAGTCAAAACTGAAACGCTCGAAAAAATGGACGCTCGTCTAACGACCCACGAATGGACTCCACGCGCCCCGAAGTAAAGTTCAGTGCTTGACGGATTAGATTTGGGGATATATATTGATTAGAAGTGAATGACCGACAATGATTCAGCTCCACGTAGAGGCCAGCTTGCTGAGCCCTCTGGAGTCATGCGATTCAGATGACAGGGCTCAGCAAGCTGGCCTCTACGCGGAGCTGAATTGGATGAACTTTAAGCACAGCGTACCATACTTACTTACTTCAGTACCATCAAGATAGAGTTGCCATATGTCAGAACACTCGAAGTACCTTACCGACGAACCTACTACCGATCATATATACAATCTTCTCACTAACGACCGGCTCGACGAAGCAGTTGCCTATATCAAAGATCTGGGCGACGATCAAAGCGTGATGCGCAGTTGGATTGGCTTGCAGTGCGACATCAACAACGTCAAGGGCGATCCAAATCTGTCAGAACGACTGGCTCGAGTCGGAGTCGAATTTGCGCTTGAGAAAGGGTTTAAGAAGGGCGCGGCGATTCTCCTCCACAACCTCTTCGCGTTCCATACGCAGAATTGGGACGAAGGGGTTGATCCGAAGGTTATCCCTGGAATTGTCGAAGCCTCCCGCAGGCAAGTTGCCCTCCGGCGTGAGGTAAGCGATCAGGGCGGTTTCGGCTGGTCGTTGTGGGATCTTGGGATGTCGGAGCTGATCGCAGGCAATGCCGACGATGCGCTGAAGGCGTTCGACGAAGCAAGCAGTGTTCACCTCGCGGCCAATGACTCCGACGGAGCTGCCTGGGCGAAGCTCTTTTCCGGAAAGACATTGATCCGACACGTTCCTGATCGGATAGCCGAAGGTAAAGCCGCCATGTCCGCCGCCGCCGCTACGATCCGGGAGGTGGGCGAGGATTGGGAGAAGGAAGAAGTTGAGAAGATTCTCACGACTGTGGGTTTGGAATAAAAGGCGCACCAAAGCGCTGTCGCATTGGCCTGCACAACCGCGGGTCGAAGTAAACACGGGGAACCAATGAGAAAAACGACTATCGCACTGCTGCTCGCACTGTTCGTCGCAGCCGACGCGACCGCTGAAGTCACCACGAAATGGTGGGGGCTGGTTTCGTTCCGCCAACGGCACGAGACCACCGAAAAGTACGTATCCTTTGAAAATGCCGACTCTACCAAGCGCGGCGAACTTGAACGGACGATAGACAACAGCACGACGAAGCTTGGCTACCAATTCGGTATGCGCATGGATGTTCGCGACAACCTCTTCGTTGGGATCACATTCCGTTCCGGCCTTTCAGGTGGTGCGCTGGTTATGCAGCAGGGTGTCACCAGTCGTGAGGGATTGCTTCCCGGTCTTCAGGAAGCCTTCGTCAACTGGGATACGCCCTTCCTGACAGTTGAGTTCGGTAAGATTCCCCAAGCCGGGACAGCTATGTGGGATGTTTACGCGGCAAGTTTGCAGACCGACTTCCGCGCCGATGATCCTCGTGACGGTATCTTCGCCGATCGTATGGCGGCTTTGAACGGCCTCCGAGTCAGCCGCACCATTGGATTCGCCACCTTACGGGGAATTTTCCACACTGACCATGTAGGCGGATTCTACGAAAAGTACGACATCGGCAACATTGATCATCAGCGCAGTCCGGATCGCAACACCTCCGTACTCGGCGCAACGTTGAACTTCGGCGACAAGTCGCTCGGTTCGATCTCTACGATGCCGGGGCTCAAGGGGTTGGTGGTTGATGTAGATTACGGCTTCCCGAAGCGCGCTGCCAAAACCGGCACCAACGTTGACTCAACCTACGCCGATGAGACGCTCTGGGGAGCAACCATTAAAGAGACGATAGAAGCTGGATCTCTCCAGATTGGCTACGGCTACAACTGGCGCGACAGCGTCTTCACCATCTCCTACCTCGACGCGATGGCTCAGTTCAACTGGAGTGCCTTGCCGTTCATCCACTCCACTTCGCTTGAAGCAGGAGATCTGAGCTTCACGGTGCGCTACCAGCAGAGCAACCAGGAACTCGAATTCGATCCTTACCGCGACGCCAAAATCTATCGCGACGCCTGGCACTTTTATCTCAACAAGACCGTCGGCGGTATTGACCTCCAGCCGCGCATGATCCTTTTCAACAAGGAGATTGAAGACTTCAAGCAGGAAGCTCAGACGCGCTACGAATTGACGGGGACGGTACGGTTTTAGGTAGTAACGCCGTTTCAACTACCGAACATTGAACTACTGCCAACCCGCCGTGGTTGGCAGCGAAATCGGACTGCTGGTGAAAGATCTACCAACTGCGGCGGGTTGGTAGTAGGCAGGAAGTGGAAATGAAGTGCGCAGCCCCGATGGTTCATCCGTCGGGGCTGTGTTGTTTTATCGTCAGTTTCAGGTTATTTTCCCATTGCACCTGCCGGTCCGTTCTGAATTCGTTTTACATTTGGCTATTAGATTCGTCTATTCTACCATGAGCGCCTCAACCGACGCTCCCTATTAAAGATCAAACCAAGCTATAATCAATGGAACTAATAACACGCCAACTCTGCCTGACACAGCACGTCGGCACCAAGGAAATCCTCTTCGGCGGCCAGATGCTCGCCTGGTCCGACATCGCGGCATCGCTCTGGTGCATGAGAATCGCCCGGTCCGACAACATGGTCACGGTTCACATGTCCGACATGAGCTTCCTTGCGCCGGTGAGGGTCAGCGATATTGTCGAGTTCTGGGGCGAGTCATATAAAGTCGGCAAGACCAGTATCACGGTAAGGATCGTGGTCAACATCTTTGACCCGCGCTCGAACACCACCACAGAAGCGTTCCGCTACACCACCACAATGGTCAACATAGATCGCAACCTGAGACCGAAACCACTCCCGCTTGAAATTCAGGGGAGTGAGGGGTAGTACTTATTCACAAGAGCCACCCATCCCCCCAACTCTCACCGACATCCACCATCTCCTCGATCAGCGCTACGGCTGCCGCAACTGGTGGCCGGGCGAAACCTGCTTTGAAGTGGTGGTCGGCTGCATCCTGACTCAGAACACCAACTGGTCGAATGTCGAAAAGGCGATTCTCAACTTGAAGCAAGCTGAGGCTCTGCATCCGACGCGAATTCTGGAGCTTGATGAGGCGCGTCTGGTGGAAATGATCCGCCCGACCGGCTTCTTCACCCAGAAGCCTGCACGGTTGCGAAGGGTGTCGGAATGGTGGATCAAGCGTGTTGGGGAGATTGATCTTCCATTGGAAGAGTTGCCGATGGATAATACTGGAGGAGTATTGCACGTCGGTCGAGTAGCTCGAAGCCTTGGGATGGCTGAAAGTCGGGAGGCGGGTGCTGCTTTCAGGCAGGAGTTGCTTGGCTTAAACGGCGTCGGCCCCGAAACCGCCGACGCGATTCTGCTCTATGCTTTCGGTTTCCCCTACTTCGTGGTGGATGCTTATAAGCGGAGAATCCTCTCCCGAGTTGGCGTCATCCCTGTGAGTGCCTCTTACCACCAGATCCAAGACCTCTTCCACGCTGTATTTCCGCCCGACACCCCGCTCTATAATAACTTCCACGCCCAATTCATCCAGCTTGGCAAAGAGTATTGCCGTAAACAACCCCGCTGCACAGGATGCCCTTTGTTTAGTGGCTGCCAGGCAAGGCAGCTCTCCTCTATGGAATCACAAAAGAAGTGAATGGATAGCCCGCACAGCTGTCAGGAAGGTTGTTTGAATGACATCGTAAGAGCTGTGCGGGCTACCCTGTGAAGTGTGAGACTCGAAGACTCGAAGATCTCTTTGTGCCTTCGTCTCGTCGTGGTTAGCTCGTGCCTTTGCCTGAACTACTTCGATTCGCTATATTATCAGGATTACACCGATCAGATCGGTAAGAATTTCCCAATCAGAGCAAATCCGTTGCAGCCAATATCCTCGCCCGCGATCATCCAGCACAGCATCGAAGTTGACCCGGAGTACTCCGTCCGGGAGTGGGAAGCGTTTTGGCCCGAAGCTATCGGCGGGACGCTGTTTCACTCGCTCGATTTCCTCGCCTACCATCCCCCTGAACGCTTCAAACACCACCACCTGACCTTCCGCCGCAAAGGCAACATGGTCGGCCTGATTACCGGAGCCTTGCGCGAAGAAAAGGGCGAGCTGGTCTGGATCTCTCACCCGGGAGCATCCTACGGCGGCCCGGCACTTTCGCCCAAGCTGCAATATCACCACTTGGAAGAGACGATCCGGGCGATGACCGGCTACCTGAAGGGGATCGGCGTCTCCAAAATCAGGATCACGCCTCCGCCGGTGGTCTATTATCAATATCCCCAACAAGCACTCGACTTCGCCCTTCAGCGTAACGGTTTCAAAGTCATCCGCACCGAATTGACGCAGGCGGTTCCGCTCAACTTCGACCCCGAGAACCTGCTCGACGGCTTCATCAATAAGAGCCGCAACGCCTACCGCAAGGCAGAAAAAGAGGGATTAGCTTTCCGCATTATCGAGGAGCCTAATCAAGCTGAGTTCGACCGCTTCTGGGA
>Ga0172380_10007732_pt1 | contig 11997 bp, 10 predicted proteins | sample Leawe162metaG_FD_119747 | JGI IMG/M metagenome (GOLD analysis project Ga0172380, IMG submission 119747) | Leachate microbial communities from a municipal landfill in Southern Ontario, Canada - Leachate well 162 metaG | ecosystem: Engineered > Solid waste > Landfill > Unclassified | place... | reverse complement strand
GAAATGAAGAGAACTCCTGAAGTATTTGATTGCTGGTTTGAATCAGGGAGCATGCCATACGCTCAATGGCATTATCCTTTTGAGAATAAAGAATTAGTCGAGAAAACTTATCCCGCTGATTTCATTGCCGAAGGATTAGACCAGACCCGAGGTTGGTTTTACACTCTCCATGTTTTAGCTACCGCTCTAACGATTGATGATATCGGATTAGGAAAAGATCATCCGGCTTTTAAGAATGTCATTGTTAACGGGTTGGTTTTAGATGAGAAAGGCAGAAAATTAAGCAAGAAATTAAAGAACTATCCTGATCCGGCCGAAATGTTTGATACTTACGGGGCCGATTCTTTAAGGTATTTTCTTTTGGCTTCAACTTCCATCGGAGAAGATTATCGATTCTCTAAGGATAAAGTTAAGGAATACTGGAGAAAGATTGTCTCGGCCTTAGAAAACTGTTTTGTGTTTTACGAAACCTACAAAGGAGAAGTAAAAGAATTAAAAACAGACAATCTATTAGACAGATGGATAATTTCTAAAACCGAACAATTAAACAAGGAAGTCATTAAATGGATGGACAAATATGAGCTAACTAAAGCTTCAAGACTATTCAATAACTATATAGACGATTTATCTAATTGGTATATCAGAAGATCAAGGAGAAGGTTCCAGAAACCGGAAACAGAAAAAGAAAAGGAAGAAGCAACCCAAACCCTTTATTGCGTTTTATTCAAGTTAAGTAAACTGATGGCTCCTTTTACTCCTTTTATTACCGAAGAAATATATTTAAAGATGAAAAAGGAAGGAAAAGAGAGCGTTCATTTGTGCGACTATCCGGAAACAAAAAATGATTTAATTGATCAAGATTTAGAAAATTCAATGCAAGAAGCGAGAGACATCGTTAATTTAGCTTTAGCTGAAAGGCAGAAAGTCGGAATTAAGGTCAGACAGGCTTTACAGTCTATTACCGTTAAAGAATTTAAAACCGGGCTTAAATGTCAGCCGGAGCTGATTGATTTAATCAAAGACGAGGTTAATGTGAAAGAAGTTATTCTTAATGTAAGTATTAGTAATGAAATAGAACTAAATACAAATATTACTCCTGAATTAAAAGAAGAAGGAGAAGTAAGGGAAGTGATTAGACAAATACAGCAGATAAGAAAGGATATGAAGCTTGTTCCTGAAGATTCAATCAACGTCCTCTACCAAAAATCAGAATTTCTTGATAAACTATTAATTAAGAACAAAGATAATATTTTAAGAGAAGTTTTAGCCAAAGACTTTGTCTTGAGCAATGAAGAATTAAAAGAAATAGAAATTGACGGAGACAAAGTATTTTTGGGAGTTAAAAAGATTTAAACATGGAAAACCCTTTAACACAAAACTCACAGCGGGGAGAAGAGCCAAATCCCTTTATGAAAAGCGACACAGGAGATAATCCCTTTAAGGTTGCCCCCAAAGAGGATACTCCTTTTAAAGGTTATGAAAGGGCGCCCGAAAAACATCCGGAGCCCAAAGTTGAAAAACCGGGAGAAAAGCCTTCGATATTTAAAGGAGAATACGGCGTTGTTAGGAGTAAATATCTTTCCTTTGTTTTGGGAAAGAAAGACGGTTATAAGGATTTTAAGTCGCTTTATGTTACTCCGACTGTCCGTCATAAAATGGTTGAACTAAGAGATAGGTTGGTTCCTAAAAATCAGGAATACGTCAAGAAGTACAATATGCAAATGGAGGTTAATAAAATAAAAAGGGAATTGGGGTATAAGACCGGAGATGATCATGTGGCCGCAGTCAATATTTTAAAAGAAATAAAAGATAAAACAGGAATAAAATAATGGAAGAGAAACTCATCAATAAAGTAATGAAAAAAAAGTTCATTTTTCCCGTGTTAGTGATTGTCCTCATTGTCATCGCTTCTTTTTCCTGGCAAAGAATGTCTTTCTCTAAGGAAGTTTTGAAGATTGAAATACTGGCACCGGAGAAGACGGCCATCGGAGAAGACGTTGAATATATCGTTAAGTTAAAAAATAATGGGAACATCAGACTTGAAAAGCCGGAGCTGATTTTTAATTATCCGGAAAATTCAATCGTTGAAAACGACGATGGAAAAATTAAAGTAATGTCTTCTGAACAATTGGGCGGAGATATCTATCCCGGAGAAGAAAGAAGCTTTAAATTTAATGCTAGATTGCTGGGTAAGGAAAACGATACTACTCTTGCCAGGGTTAGCGTTTCTTTCCAGCCCAAGGATTTAAAGACAAGAAGTGAGGTTTCAACAACCTTTACTACTATTCTCGGCAAGATACCTTTGAATCTTTCTTTAGATATTCCTTTGAGTGCAGGAACGGGCAAAGCTTTAACTTTGAAAGTTAATTATATTTCAAGCGTTGACTATTCTTTAAAGGATTTAACCTGTTTTGTGACCTATCCCGATGGTTTTGAATTTTTGTATTCCTTGCCAAAAGGAGTAGACAGTACGCAATTCGATATACCTGTTTTAAATGAAGCAAGTTCGGGTAAAATAGAAATATCCGGAATCTTAAATGGACAATCAATGGAACAGAAGGTATTCAGGGCGAAGATTGGAATTTGGCAGAACGGTAACTTTATTCTTTTAAAAGAGGTGATTAAGGGCGTGGAAATGGTGGCCCCCTCTTTGTACGTCACGCAGAGGGTAAACAATGATGAGAATTACATAGCTTCAGTCGGAGACCAATTACATTACGAAATTACTTTCAGGAACGTCGGGGATGAACAGATGAAAGACCTGGTTTTAATTACAAGACTGGAAGGTAATGCTCTGGATATGAGTTCGATAAAAACCACGGACGGTAAGTTGACCGAAGGAGACAATTCTATAATTTGGGATAATCTTCCAGAACTTCAAACCTTGGAAGTGGGCCAGGCTGGAAAGGTAGAGTTCTGGGTTAATCTGAAAAAATCTATACCGATGGCGAGCTCAAATGACAAAAATATGATTATTAAGGATAAGGTTACGATAGGTCAGTCCAGGCAAGACTTTTTAACTAAAGTCAATTCAATTATTTCAGCGGAGCAAAAAATTTATCCTGAAAATAAATACTTTGAGAATTCTGGACCTTATCCCTTGGAAACTGGAAAGAAAACATATTTAACCGTTGAGTGGAAGGCAATCAACAATTATAATGATTTGGAAAAGGCGAAAATGGTAACGACTCTTCCTGAAAGTTTGACCTTTGAAAAGAAAACATATCCCGAAGGAATGGAAATAACTTACGACGAAACGACCAGAGAGGTGGTTTGTAATATTGGCAGCTTGCCAGCCGGTTCGGGAGTGATTAAAGATCCGAAAATTTGCGCCTTTCAAGTATCGATACAGCCACAGATAGCCGATGAAGTGATTGCTCTTCTCGGTTCGGCCCAACTTTCGGCAGTTGACCAGTGGACCAATAGAATATTAACGGCCAAAACAGACATGGTTTATGGCCAGATGAGCCAATAATGCAAATTAAGTCTTTAAACATTGGGAGATTATTCAAGGCTTTGGCCGTATTAGTTGTCTTTACTATTTCCATATCTATTCCTTTGGGCATTTCTTTTTCTATGCAGGAAAGCGCCAAAAATGTCAGAATAATAATGGGTATGGGGCAGATCAGAAATTGGGCTGAAGTGCATCGATTGGACAATAAAAACTATAAAGGATTTGAAGATAATCCAGAGCTTAAGAGGGCCCTTAAAGACATAGAAGATATGGGTGGCAAGGCCTATGTTTTTGTCGCAGGGAACTATAATTCATATTGCATAAAAGTGTATTTTAAAAAAGGCTCAAGTTGCGTTGACGATTCCGGTTACATTGGAAAGGACAACGGAGTATGTTCCTCCCGCATTGCAAGGTGTAATTGACAATCAATTTTTGAGTGCTATTATCTTTTTAGGTGATTTACATGGAGGCGCAAGAAGCAAATAGTCGGACCACAATTTGTGTCCCTAAAAATGATTCGACAACAGTCCTTGGTAAAATAGCCGAAAAGGGTTATTCTGCGAAAGAACTTTCCCCTGAAGAAATGAAGACTTCGGGAATTATTGCAATTCATGACCTTGACAAAAATTATACTATGATAACATTGTTTCATCCAAAACAAGTATCGGCAGTAGAAATAATGCAGGACATATTAAAACGGGTATTATAAAAAACTTTTTATAACCATCCCGTTATTACCCAAGCAAGTGTTTTAAAAAGATTTGCTTAGGACAAGAAAACAGCTTGAAGCTGGTTTTTTGTTATATGTCTTGGCTTGTTTCGTTTTTTCTGTTAATATTCAGATATATGGAAAATACTTTTGAAAAGATAGTTTCGTTCGCCAAAAGGAGAGGATTTATCTTCCAGTCTTCAGATATTTACGGTGGATTAGGCGGTTTTTACGACTTTGGTCCTTTGGGAGTGGAATTAAAAAGAAATATTAAGGATTCTTGGTGGAGGGCCATGGTCCAAAAGAAAGACGATATTGTCGGACTGGACAGTTCAATTATCATGAATCCGAACATATGGAAAGCTTCCGGCCATACAGAGAACTTTACCGATCCATTGGCCGAATGTACTGGCTGCCACAAAAGATTTAGAGCTGACCATTTGGAAGACCCGAAAAAGTGTCCAGAGTGTGGAAGTAAGATGATGGAATCGAGAAATTTCAATTTAATGTTCCAAACCTTTATCGGTCCAGTTGAAGATAGTGCTTCAATTGCGTATTTGAGGCCGGAGACCGCCCAAGGCATTTTTGTTAATTACAAAAACATACTTGATACGCAAAGAGTCAAAGTGCCTTTCGGAATTGCTCAGATCGGAAAAGCTTTTAGGAATGAAATAACTCCGGGAAATTTTATTTTTAGGACGAGAGAGTTTGAACAGATGGAAATGGAATATTTTGTTAAGCCGGGAACCGAGGAAAGATTTTTTAATGAATGGGTTAATGAAAGAATGAGATGGTATGTTGAAGATTTGGGAATAAAAAAAGAAAACCTCAGGCTTAGAAAGCATGAAAAAGACGAATTGGCTCACTATGCCAAGGATTGCGTTGATATAGAGTATAATTTTCCTATTGGCTGGTCGGAAATAGAGGGTATTGCGAGCAGAGGAGATTTTGATTTAACTCAGCATCAGAAAAATTCAGGACAGGATTTGACTTATTATGAAGAAGCGACGAAAGAAAGATATGTTCCTTATACTATTGAGCCGTCATGCGGAGTTGAAAGAACTTTGCTCGCCATTCTGTGCGACGCCTATGAAGAAATAGATGGTGGCAGGTCTACAACCACAGAAGCGGTTAAGGAGAAAGAATTCTTATTAAGGATAAATAAGAAGATTTCTCCGATTAAAGTCGCTATTCTTCCTTTGGTTAAGAACAAAGAGGATATTGTTAATAAAGCAAAAGATGTTTATGAATTGCTAAAGAAAAATTTTAATTGTCAGTACGATGAGATTGGAGCTATCGGCAGAAGATACAGGAGACAAGACGAGATAGGAACTCCTTACGCCATTACTATTGATTTCGAGACTTTAGAAAAAGGAGACGTTACCTTAAGAGACAGAGATACGATGGAACAAAAGAGAATCAAAATCGAAGATTTAATTTCAACAATAAAAAAAGACATGTATGAGAATTAAGGTTCCGTATGCTCTTAATCTTTTATTTCCTATTATCGGATGGGCTCTTCTTTGTGGGGTGTTCTCTTATGTTTTAATTTTAGCTATTGCCAAATTTGAAAAAGGTTTGTCGAAGGAGGTTTTTATTTTTATTGCCCCAGTCCTTATTTTAATTTTTTGCTTTATCGCCGTTTTAAGATACGGAGGAATAAGTCTTTGGTCCAGAGAAAAAATGAGGATTGTTAATAAAAATATTTCAGAAAAAGGTATTGTTTCGGGCTTAACCACGGCTGAAATAAAAGAAACTTTTGATGCTTTGGTTTTTGTCAGCCGCAGTACATATACTAATGTTTTTGTCAGCATTCTCTCGATTATAATTTTACTTGTTTTAATTGAATGGGTAAGCATGGCTTCAATTATTGATTTATTGATAATTATTGTCGGAGGAATAATCGCCATGTTTTTTGCCGGAGCTTTTGCTACTTTTTTCTCTCAACAGGCAATGTTTTCTATAATAAAAGATTGTCGGAGGATGCTGATTGAAAGAGGCGAAAAGATGGAAAATAATCAGCTTTCGGGGTTGGGGTATAAATTTTATTTTTTATTTATTTTACCTTTTTTTACAGTTTTGATTACCCTAATTGTGAGTTTTCCGCTTAATCTAAATATCGTTATTATTTCTTTGATCGGTTTGATTATGACTTTTATTATAGACCGTGTCCTTTTTGTTTATTTGTCTAATTCGTTAAGAGAATTGGAGAGGTTTGCCAATGAGTTGCCGAGAGGAGAGAGGACCGTCTTTGCTACTGGAAGCTTAGACAAAGAGATAGTTAACTTGGCCGAAAATTTAAATAGCGCCTCGGAAGAAATTCATTCTTCTCAGAAGAAATTAGGAAAGTCTCAGGAAGAAATGGAAAAAAGGGTCAAAGAGCTTGAGAAATTCTTTGAACTTACGATTAATAGGGAAGTTAAAATGATTGAATTAAAAAAAGAAATTAATAAATTAAAAGGAAATGTACAGGAAAACGACGCTTAAGAACGGATTGAGGATAATAACCGTACCACAGAAGGAGACTAAGGCAACAACTGTTTTGGTTTTGGTTAAAACCGGTTCGAAATATGAAGAGAAAAATATATCAGGAATTTCTCATTTTCTTGAGCACATGCTTTTTAAGGGAACTAAAAAAAGGAAGAACCCTAAAGATGTGGCCGAACAGCTAGACAGAGTCGGAGGCGATTACAATGCTTTTACGGGTGAGGAATATACCGGATATTATGCTAAAGTCGATATGGCTCATTTTGATATTGCTATGGATTGGGTTTCAGATATTTTTCTTAATTCAAAAATTCCCTCAAAAGAAATAGAAAAAGAAAGAGGAGTTATTGTCGAAGAAATTAATATGTATAATGACAATCCGATGATGTATATTGATGAACTTTGGAAGACTGTTTTATATGGTGATCAGCCTGCCGGATGGGATATTGCCGGAACAAAAGAAACGGTTTTAAAGATTAAAAGAACAGATATTTTGAATTATATCGGCTCGCAATATGCCGCTAAAAATACCATTATTTGTGTGGCTGGTAATTTTAAAGAAAAAGAAACAATTGAAAAAGTTAAAAGATATTTTAGTAAAATAAAAGGGGGAGAGGCTAATGGCAAGCCTAGAGTAGTTGAAAATCAAATTGATCCCCAGTCTCTAGTTTATTATAAAAAAATAAACCAAGGCAATTTAGCTTTGGGGGTTAGGGGAGTTAATATTTTTAATCCCGACAAGTATGTTTTTGAGGTTATGGCCGTAATATTGGGAGGAATGATGAGTTCTAGAATGTTTATTGAAGTCAGGGAAAAGCTCGGGGCCGCTTACTATGTGAGGACATATAACAATTCCGATACCGATACGGGTTCTTTGGTGACTTTTGCCGGTGTGGATAATAATAAGACAAATAGAGTCATTGAAACGATTCTTAGAGAGTATAAAAAACTTTGTAAAGTTAAAGTTTCCGATAAAGAATTAAAGAAAGCCAAGGACTACATTAAGGGCAAGACGGTTTTGAGCTTAGAATCTTCTGACGCTCAAGCATCTTTTTATGGAAGTCAAGAGCTTTTAAAAAACGAGATAATGACAATTGAGGAGATATTTAAGAAGATAGATAAGGTTAAGGCTACTGATATTATGAGAGTGGCTAAGGATATTTTCAAGGACGAGAAATTAAATTTAGCTATTATCGGTCCTTTCGAAGATAAAGAGCAGTTTAGGAAATTATTAAGATTTAAATAAGATGAAGAAAGTTGAAGTTACAACAATAGATATAGCGTGGAAGTCTCTTTTTAAGATTGCCGTTGCATTCGTTATTTTTTATATCGTCTTTCTCCTACACAATATTATCGTTTGGATAATTTTAGCTTTGGTTATTTCCATCCTTCTGAATCCGTTAGTAGCGCTGTTAGAAAAAAGAAAGATTCCGAGGTCTGTAGCTACGACAATTGTTTATGCTACTCTACTTTTAGTTTGTGGGCTTATGGTGTATATCATTATTCCCCCGATGATTGCAGAAATAAATATCTTTAGCTCAAGCTTTGTTCAGTATTTTAATAAAGTTCCTGTGTTTTTGAGCGAATTAGGGTTAGACTCTTTCAAGAGCATAGCCTCATTTAGCAGTGGTTTAAACGAAGGCCTGGTTAAAATTTCTTCAAACATTCTTAATGTTTTAGTATCTTTGTTCGGCAGCATTCTTGCGGGAATAACTATTTTTATTCTCGCCATGTTTATGTCTATAGAAAAAAAAGAAATAATTAAGGGATTAAAACTTATTTCTCCTAAAGAATTTGAAGAAGAGGTTTTGCAAAGATGGGAGAGAAGCCAAGACCAGGTTATAGCTTGGTTTGGAAGCAGGGTATTATCTTCTATTTGCGTAGCCTTAATGACGTTCATCATGTGTGTGGTTTTAAAGATAAAGCTTGGACTATCTTTAGCCATATTGGCGGGAATCCTTAATATTGTTCCCACAATCGGGCCACTTATTTCAGGTCTTGTAGCCGCTTTATTCGCTTTGGGAGTATCTTTCCCTAATTTCATTTTAGCCGTAATTTTAATGATTATAATCCAGCAGATAGAAAACAATGTTTTAACGCCGCTTTTTACAAAAAAAATGACCGGGCTTCCGACTATTCTTGTTTTAACATCAATTTTAATCGGCGGAGTTTTAGGAGGGATTATCGGAGCCATATTGGCGATTCCCCTGGCCGGAATATTTTTTGAAAGCTTAAAAGATTATTTTAACAAAAGGAAATTATCATAATGAAAAAAGTTTTTATTTCAACATCGATACCGTATGTTAATGCTGCGCCGCATCTCGGGCATGCAATGGAATTTATTCAGGCCGATGTTTTGGCCAGAAGACATCGCTTAATTGGCGACGAAGTTTTCTTTTTATCGGGAAGCGATGAAAACAGTCTGAAAAACGTTCAAAGCGCTGAAAAGGCAGGGGTATCGGTTAAAGATTTAGTTAATGAAAATTTTCAGAAGTTTTTCCAACTAAAGAAAATTCTCAATCTTTCCATTGACGAATTCATCAGAACCACGGAAGAAAAGCATTTTAAGGGAGCGCAGAAATTATGGAAGGCCTGTGAGAAAGATATTTACAAAAAGAATTATTCCGGATTATATTGTGTCGGTTGCGAAGAATTTTATAAAGAAGAAGAGCTAGAAGACGGATTATGTCCGGAACACAAGAAAAAGCCGGAGCTGATCGAAGAAGAGAATTATTTTTTTAGATTATCAAAATATCAAGACAAGTTAGCGGAGATAATTAAAAAAGACGAGGTAAAGATTATTCCCGAAACAAGAAAAAATGAAGTTTTGAGTTTTATAAATTCAGGGCTCCAAGATTTTTGTATTTCCCGCTCAAGCGAGAGGGCCAGGGGCTGGGGGATAGATGTTCCCGATGATCCGACTCAGAAGATGTGGGTTTGGTTTGACGCCCTTTCAAATTATATTAATGCCTTAGGATACGGGAGTAATGACGAAAGTAAATTTAATGAATTCTGGCAGGATAACGAGGCAAGGCTACATGTAATCGGAAAAGGAATTTTGCGATTCCATGCTGTCTATTGGTTAGCCATGCTTTTATCGGCAGGGTTAAGCTTGCCTAAAACCATATTTGTTCATGGATATATTACGGTTGACGGGCAGAAGATGAGCAAGAGTATCGGCAATATTATCGACCCGATTGAACTGGTTCTAAAATATGGAGTTGACGGAGTAAGATATTTTTTATTAAGAGAGATGCCGGCAACTGGAGACGGCGATTTCAGCTATGAAAAACTTGAAAAAAGATATAATTCCGATTTGGCTAGTGGTTTAGGTAATCTTTTTTCAAGAACCGTTGCTATGATTGTAAAGGCAGGACTGGATAAAGATTTTGAAATTAAGCCAGATAAGATTTTCTTTGATAAGGTCGGAGAAGTTGAAAAGAAAGTTGGTGATAATTTTATCCAATTCAATGAAACGCTTTCCGACATATGGGAGTTGGTAGCTTTTTGCGACAAATATATCGATGAAGAAAAGCCTTGGGAAATTAAAGAGGGTGAAAAGCAGAGAGAAGTTTTTTCAAATCTTTTACTTTCTCTTATCAGTATTTCTCAAATGATAGAACCATTTCTAACTCAAACATCTCTAAAAATGAAAGAGCAGTTAGGAGAAAATAAAGGAGTTTTTAATGTTAAAAAAGGAGAATCGTTATTTCCAAGGATATGATATTTGATACTCACGCCCATCTTAACTTTTTTGAGTTTGAAAAAGATAGAGAAGATTTAATTAAGAAATGTTTAGATGGTGGGATAGGGATGATTAATGTGGGGACTAATTTTAAAAGTTCCAAGAAAGCTCTTGAAATAGCCGAAAATAATTCAGATGTTTTTGCTTCAATCGGCTTGCATCCCTTAAATATTGATTCAGAGTTTTTAAAAAATAAAGGATATTCGAAAGAAGCGGAAAGTTTTCTAGAAAAAGAATTTGATTATGAAAAATACAAAGAATTGGCAGAATCAAAAAAAGTCGTGGCGATAGGAGAATGCGGACTTGATTATTGGTACAGACCAAAAGCAACAGGCAAGAAAGAATCTTTTAAGCAGGAGCAGAAAAGATTATTTGAAAAAGAGCTTGATTTGGCTCAAGAATTAAATCTGCCTGTTATTATTCATTGCCGTTCCGCTTTCGACGACTTATTCGAAATATTATCAAAAAGGAAAATCAAAGGTGTTTTGCATTGTTTTACCGGAAACAAGACTGAGGCGGAAAGATTTTTGTCTCTAGGTTTGCATATCGGAATTAACGGGATAATATTTAAAATAGATTTAAAGGAAGCGATTAAAGACATCCCTTTGGAAAAAATATTAATTGAGACGGATTGTCCCTATCTTTCCCCGCCAGGATTTGAAGAAAGAAATAATCCTTTCGCCTTGGAATACATCATCGAAGAAATTGCAAAGATAAAGGATTTGGAAAGGGAGAAAGTCGAGGAAATTACCACAGAAAATACTAAGAAATTATTCAACATATAGGGCTTAACAGCCCTTTTGTTTTATGGTATTCTTTTAATATATAAGCTTATGTATATAATCAGCAGAGATTTACTATATTATGTCAGGGCCTTACTGTTCGGCATTGCCGTTGGATACACTGTTATGGCATTTTTTTTCTATTTCAAGGCTTTTGTCGAAAATACCATTGGTAGAAAGATAGATACCGATATTTGGTGGTGGTCTGGAGTTACCATTTCTGTCCTTTTGGGGATATTAGCCTCCGCATTATTGATGTAGTATGGAATACAATTTTAAAGAAATTGAGAAGAAATGGCAGAATTATTGGGAAAAGAATAATTCTTATGAAACCAAAGGGGATTCGAACAATCCCAAATTTTACGTTTTAGATATGTTTCCTTATCCTTCCGGAGAAGGTATTCATGTCGGACACCTGAAAGGATATGTTGCCACCGATATTATTGCTAGAACGAAAAGGGCTCAAGGTTTTAATGTTTTGTATCCAATGGGTTGGGATGCTTTTGGTTTGCCCGCGGAAAACTATGCAATTAAAACAGGTATTCATCCCGAGATAACTACCGAGAAGAATATTGGCAATATTAAAAGACAGATGAAAATGGTCGGTTTAAGTTATGACTGGTCAAGAGAAATAAACACAACCGACCCCGAATATTATAAATGGACTCAGTGGATATTTTTAAAATTATTTGAGAACGGTTTAGCCTACAAGAAATTGCTTCCAATTAACTGGTGTCCTTCTTGCAAGACAGGATTAGCTAATGAAGAAGTCGTTGATGGAAAATGTGAAAGATGCGGAACAGAAACAACTAAAAAAGAT
>Ga0172380_10007731_pt1 | contig 11997 bp, 11 predicted proteins | sample Leawe162metaG_FD_119747 | JGI IMG/M metagenome (GOLD analysis project Ga0172380, IMG submission 119747) | Leachate microbial communities from a municipal landfill in Southern Ontario, Canada - Leachate well 162 metaG | ecosystem: Engineered > Solid waste > Landfill > Unclassified | place... | reverse complement strand
TGAAGGTCACCACGTAGGACAATTTCGCCTTGCCGTCCTTGCAGGTGTAGGCGTGATTCTCTCCCAGCTTTTCCGTCAGCACCTCGCGCTTGATGCCCAGGGTGTCGAGGCTCGGAGGGCAGCGGACATGAGTTGCCGAAAACGCCTCGATCGCCTTGACGATTTCATTCGCGTCGCGTCGCGCGGTGTCATGCCACACGTAATGAATGCTGGCCAGAAGCGCTAGCGCAACAATCCAGACCGCAAGGCAGATGATCTGCCCGAGCCGGGCATACGGCCGCCGCACGATGACCCAGGCGCTCCAGGTCAGCCAGACAGCCAGCGGCAAGGCGCCAAGCACGAGCAGGAAACCAGCATGCTTCTGTCCGACCGTGAGCACCACGATGACCGCCGTAATCGTGGTGGAATAAATCTTCCGCTTGGCTTCCCGCGACAGGTGAAAACGTACGTCTTCGCTCACGGCAAGGGATCTTTCGTTGATGGCCGCGTCAGCGCAAGTGCCGCCATGGACTACAGACAACAGGGTACAGGAGTCGGGGCTGGCGACACGGCGCTGAGGCTCGGGCGACGTCTGTGGCACGAATAAACGGCAGGCGATGCAAACCTGCACCGCCTGCCGCTATTGACGATTGACGACGACTTCGACGTCCGGAATTGCGAACTAAATCTTCATGCAAACCGTATGCATCCCCGCTTCAATCGCAGCGGTTGCGGCAACCGTCGGACCATAGGCGGCGGACGTTCCTGCCGCGGTGGCCAGGTTCGCCGCCCCCGCCAAGCCCGCTCTAATCTTGCCGGTGTCGCTGTTGCCATCGTCGAATTGTGCATCAACAGCCTGTGCGACTTTCCAGGGGACACTTCCGGCGCAGACCACCGGCCCGGTTATGCCATAGGTCGAGGCTGGCTGCTGAACGCCGAGAAATCCACCATAGGTATGGACGGTCGGCCGGGCCGCGGCAGCGGTGGCAGTACCGCTCAGGAACCCTGCCATCCGGGTGTGCTGCCAGAAACTGTTGCTTTCGGCCGCCGCAGCGGGCGCTGCCACGGCGCTGTACAAACCGGAAATGATGCCGTCGCCACTACCGTTAACTGCACCTGTGAAGCGATTATTTGCCGCAATATCGTCACCGGGAACGGCCTGGTAGCGATCCTGATAGGCATAGTAGGCGGCCTGCACGCCTTTCATGCTGGTGGCCAGATTCTTGATCTTACTGTTCTCGATCATTTCCTGGCCTTGCAGCACGCCGACCAGCAGCAGGCCGATGATGACCAGCACGATGGCGATTTCCACCAGGGTGAAGCCCGACTGGCGGGCTGCAATTCGATTTCCAAGATTTCTCATGACGATTTCCTCTTGATTTGACGATGAACTGATGACTAACGCTTACCACTTTATTTATGAATGCCGGACTGGGGAAGTGAAGAATCTTTACGGTGCCTGCGCCGGCAGCCGCAGCAGAAAGCTCAGACCCTCCGGAGAGGGCTTGGCCTGCAGGTCGCCCCCCGCCTCGCGCAGGCTTTTGCGCGCCTGGTAGAGTCCCAGTCCCAGGCCTTGCGGGCGCCCGCTGGCAAAGGGTTCGAAGATCTTTTCCGGCGCCAGCGGAACGATGCCCGGCGGCCAGGGGCAGAAAAAGTCCAATTCGGCCATGGCCACCGACGCATCATGGACGGTACGCAACTGCAGCGTCGGACTGGCGCCGGCGGCTTCGCGCCAAGCCCCGGCGAGGTTGGTGAACAGGTTGTCCAGCGCCCGCGCCAGCAGGCTGGCGACCACCCAGGCCGCGGCTTCCCCGGCCAGCGCCGGCTCCACGCCGGCCAGGCGCGCCGCATGCAGGATGGCCTGGCGCAGATCGATCAGGGCCGGATGCTCCACCGCCGGGTGTTTGCCCAGCGCCCCGATCAGGCGCTCGGCACGATCCCGTGCCAGCGGCGCGTTGTCACGCAGGCGGCGCGCAGCGGCCTGCAGGGTATCCGGCGTTTCACAGGCAGCGAAGTCGTCGCTGACCCAGAGCACCCATTGCGCCTGGTTGCGCATGTCATGCTGCAGGTACAGCGAAAGTCGGGCACGTTCCGCCAGCGCTGCCGAAAGCGCCTCGGTGCGCGCATGCATGCGCGTCTCCAGCAGCAGCACGAAGACGCGTGCGAGGTGATCGGCGAACAGGCGGTACTCGCCCCACGCATCGGAGTGCGTCAGCGATAGTCGCAGCGTGACCTCGTCGCCGCTGGCGAGGTCGAAACTGAGTGCATGGGCCGCCGAGAGCTTCTTTCCCCGGACAGCAAGGCCGAGCGCACCGGTCACCGGTTGTCCGAACCAACTGCCTTCCCAATCCAGGCGCTGCCAGCCGCCGCCCGCGAGTTCGGGCCACGCGGCGGCGGGAAGTTCGAGCGGGTCGATCGGCTGGCTGGCCAGGTGCAGCAGGTTTTCCATGCGCCCGCTATAGGCGCGCGCCACTCGCCCGATGCGATAACTGGCTGCCAGCAGGGTCACCCCGATCGCGACCAGGATGAATCCCAAACGATCCAGGTTACCCGGGACGGCGAATTCCATACTTGTTCAGGTAGTAATAAACGTGCTCGCGGGCCAGACCGAGGCGTCGCCCGGTTTCGGCAATGTTGTAGCCTGTTTCCGCCAGCGCACGGCGCAGGAGCTGCTCTTCGGCCGCGGCGCCGACTTCCTTGGGACCCTCGTCGAGGCGCGCGGTAAGCTGCACCCGAGCCTCGCCGGCTTCCGCCATGCGAACTTCTTCGCGGGCAAACAGTTCGGCCCGGTGCAAGGCCTGGATGATTGTGGCCACGGCCGCGGGCTTGACCAGGAAATCAAATGCGCCGCGGCGCACCGCCTCCAATGCGGCCGCCCGTTCATCCTGCCCAGTCAGCACGATGACCTTGGTCGCCGGCGCATTGCGCAGGCACTCGTCGAGCACCGCCAGCCCTTCCGCCATTGTGCTGGGCGCGGGCGGCAGACCGAGATCGAGCAAGACCAGTCCGGGCGGCGAGTCCGACGTCAGGCAAGCCATCGCCGTTGCCCGGTCATGTGCCTGCTGCACCACATAGCCCTGGTCGCCCAGCGCCGAGGCCAGGTAGCTACGCAGCGCGGGATCATCTTCGACGATCAGCAGAGTCTTATTGCTTGCGGGCACGATGCTGGCGCACTCAAATCGCACTGACGGACTTCATGGCAACCGTCCTGCCTGGAGCATGCGGTTGTAGAGAACCGCGGAAGGTATCCATGTAAACAGATCGTCGAACTCGCCGTTGCTGCCAGCGACACCGGGCTCAATTGGAGGATGGCTGACGAACACCTGATCGTTGTTCTGGTTGGCCGCTTCGTCGATTCCGCCCGCGACACCCGACAAACCATCAGGTCCCTGCGAGAAAATTATGGCCACCGCCGTGGAAGTCAAAACCGGCGCGGTACCGCAAGCCAATGCCGTAATGCCGGTGGCACTGCCACAGACGCTGAGGTTGGGAACCGTAGCCAAGGTGAGGCCATTCGTAGTCGTGGTGGCGCTGGCACTTACTGTCGTCACGGCATAACGCACGCGTCCGCCCCAGCCATCGAGCAAATATCCGTTGGCGTCCACTCCAGGCATACCCAGGGTCGTAGCGGGAAGAAAGCCGTTGTAGGCATTGCTACAGGCACCGCCGCCGAGCGGACTCTCGGTGCCAGTTGCGGCAGGCGCAGCAGGACAGGGCAAGCGATCATTAGCCGCAGCAAAACCGATCAGCGCCTCCCGAGCATCGTCGAGCAATTTCTGCGTGTCCTTGAACTTCTGCTGCTCTATCTGCGTACTGAATACGGACATTCCCCCGCCGAGCAGCAAGGCCACGATGAGCAAGACCATGGCCATTTCAATCAAGGTAAAACCACGAACGGAGCAAGGTATCGTTCTCATGGTGATTGGATATTCCTTTGCATATTCACGGCAGTCTCCCTGCCTGGGTCATGCGTGCAGTCAAGGTATTCAAAGGCAGCCATAGCAGCAAGTCATCGAACTCGCCATTGACTGCGCTGCCGTCCGTCTTCGGGTGGCCGACGAAAACCGGGTCATTGTTCTGGTTGGCTGCTTCGTCCAGCCCCCCCACCATGCCGGCATTTGACCCGACCGAAAAAATGACTGCAACCGCTGTCGTAGTGAGAGCCGGCGCAGTGCCGCAGGTCGTGGGCGCAATACCGGTGGCACTTCCGCAGACATTGAGATTGGGGGCAAAACTCGCCAACGGGGCCAACTGAATGCCATTTGTGGTTGTGGCGGCGTTGGAATTCGCGGTAGTCACTGCGTAACGCACTCGTCCGCCCCAGCCATCGAACAAATAGCCGGTGGCGTCCACTCCGGGAAGACCCAAAGTGACGGCAGGAAGAAACAAACCAGTGCCCACGGGGTTGGGGGGATTGCAAGCGCCACTGACGTTCGGGCTCGAGACGCCGTTGGAGACGGCCGTCGCCGGACACGGCAAGCGCCCATTGACGGCAGCAAAACCAAGTAGCGCATCTTGCGCCTGAACCATTGCCGCCTGAGTCGCCCTCTCCTTCTCGACTTGTTGTCTCGCCCCACCAAAGATCCGCATGGCGAAAAACGCGCCAGCAAGGCCGCCAATCATCAGCATCATCAACAGGGCCGCACCCCGCTGTTGCCGCCGGGTACCAATGTTCATTTCTGCCGCCTGACACTGACAGCGCCCTGCGGCAGGGCGTCGGTACGCGCCCCGCTCTCAAGGTCGAGCGTTTCGCGCACCCGAACGGGCCGACCATCTATCGTGACATTCTTGGCCGAAATCACCGGTACGCCGGCTGCGGGAACGGCCTGACCTTCGGCAACCGTTTGCCCATTGATCCAGGCGGTGCTCTTCTGCCGGCCGCGTTTCACCAAGCCGCTGACCGACACGGAAGTACCGTAGCTGACGACTCCCTGCTGCTCGACTCGTCGCGCAGCCATAATGGCGGCACGCTCCGCTGGCGAGTAGAACAAGGTACCCAGGCGCTCCGGGCTGGATTGAGCACTTGCTGCCGCGGACAGCAGCAGCAATGACCAAGCCAGCGTCCGACCTGAAGCCGAACAGAAGCGCGCTATTGGTTGGGCCATGAAGAAATTCACTGATTCAGTCTAGCAACATGAGCGGAAGAAAGGCAATGCGGACGATCGTTCAGGTTCCAGGCGGCTTTGCCGCCTCCGGCAGACTGAAAAACCGCAGGGTGCATTGCGTCAGCAGCCCCGTCGGGGTGGCTCTGAGCTGGCAGGTCTGTACCCGGAAACGGCCATGAACCTTGGCCCGGTAGTCGTGCAGGAAGTCAAGTAGTTCCTGTTCGTGTACGCCGCCCAACTCGAAGTCGAGATCGTGCGTTGCCGGGGCGTCGGGTTTCGCTGCGGACGCGGCAGCGGACTCGGGGATCGTCGCATCCGTCATCGCCTGCGGTGGCTTGAGGACATAGGACAAACTATCGGGTAGCAGCACCTGCTCGCGACTGGCAACCAGTTGCTCGACCCAGCCTTCGCGGTCAGGAAGGCCGACCAGTCCCTGCGCTCTGAACGCACGGAATTGCTCGATGTGAGCTTGAACATTGCGCAAGTCCTGCTGCTTTGCGGTGAGATCGGGGCGTAGGGCATCGAGCTGGCTGCGGCTCTGGGCAAGACTGTTGCGCAGCGTGTCGCGCCCGTAGATGCTGCCGAAGACCAGCGTCAGGGAAAGGAATATCGCACCCGCCAGCACGTTGAGTGGGCGGCGCGCGCGCTGAAAAATGGACAAGGCTGAAATCATGGTCTCGAGGAAGCAATCTGGCCGTCGGTGACACCGGCGATTCCGGGTAGGGTCATGCACCAGAAGAGTTTCGTTGCAGCACTCCGCACCGGGCCGCTGCGCAAGCTTCCGCTGGCGAGATCCCTGGTCGCGTCCTGCCAAAGCGTAAGGTTTTCAATTCCGAGCAACTGGCTCGAAATGTCGCGCAAGGTTCGCACCCGGTCGCGCGGGCCGTAGCCCTCGGGGATGACGAGTTCGAAGCTGACTTCAACTTTGCGCTTTTCACTTCCCGGTTCCGGGGGGGCCGCGCCGGTAGTGGCTGGATCAGGCGCATTGCACGGAAGGACACCGGGCGCAAGCAGCCGCCACCGGAGATCCTTGAGGCGGAGATTCGGATCACTCGCCAAGGCCTTGGCTATCAGCCGCAAGTGCAGGTCCATGGCCGGGACGGAAACGATTTCGTCGTCATGCAGCGTGACTGCGCGCCGCAGGACTTCGGGGGCGACTTCGTATTTGCGGATATTCAGTTCGACTTCAGCGATCCGGGCATTGATCTGCTGAATCGATGTCTCCAGTTGGCGACTCTCGTTCATCATGCCGAGGAGGGACCACAGATTGTTTCCGGCGCCGGCTATCCCGGCGACGATTATCACGGCCGCCAGCACCAACGAAGCACGGCTCAAACGGGCAGCCAGAAATTCCGTTCGCCGCGCCAGGGGCGCCACCTGCCCTGCCGGCGATTTCAGCGCAAGGTCGAACAAGGGAAAACGCCAATCGCCGGGCGGTGCAGCCTGCCATCGAGGCAGCTTGACCAGCTTCAGGTGGGCCGCCGCCATGACTCCTTCAAGCCCATCGCGATCGGCCAGCAGCAACACCGGATGATCTTGCTGGCCTCGCGCCACAACCTGCGTGTTTTCCAGATGGCGCAGGGTACGAATGATTTCATCGACTTGAGCCCTTGCCTGGTTTGGGGTCAAGGTCAGACGGGTAAGCACCGGCGTGCGGTTTTTCAGAAAGACAATTCGCAGCGTACCGGGCGCGGGCATTACCACGAAAAGATTGGCCGGCAAGTCCTTGTCCTGGCCAAGCAGCGCCAGCAGCATCGAAACCGGCCAGACGCCAGCGACGGGGTTGGGGGTGGCATCAAGCTCGGCATTGAGCCGTTCGGCCGCGTCGACGCCGAGCAGAATATGACGCGTCGGTGCGATTCTGCCGATCAGGTCGCCCTCCTGATCGGGTGTCAGGAAGCTGCGATAGGGCGTATCCGGATAGCGGGTGGCGAGTTGGCGGGCAATATACGAACCGCGATCACGTCCGAACAAACGGGGGGTCTTGATCGCGGCGAAGCTCTCTTCGACAAGGTCGGTCACGACCCAGACATGGCCTTTGGGCTCCCCCGACACCCGTTGCCAGCCTTGCCCGTCCTTGCCCCATAACTGCCGCTCGGTCGGGCTCAGATAGAGCAGATATTTCATGTCTTCATCTTGGCAATGGTTTGGTAGATCGGACTCAACACGGCCATCATGATCCAGCCGAGGATCAAGCCCATGGTTACCGTCATGACGGGTTCGATCATGGCCTGCACCTTGCCGATGGACTCGTCGATTTCGCGGGTGTAGAAGTAGCTGACGTTGTTCAGGGACTGGTCAAGCGCGCCACTGGACTCGCCTACTTGCAGCATGCGGATGACCAGCGAGGGAAACAGTCTCTCCGCGCCAAATGCGTTTGATATCGAGGTGCCGGTGGCAATGCGTTCGATGACACGTTCTATGGCCTGCTGAATCACCAGGTTGCCGGAAATCTTCTCGCAGTACTTCAGCCCCTCGAGCACGGGAATGCCGGTCCGGTACATCAGCGCAAAGGTGTCGGCCAAGCGTGCCAGAATCATCTTCTTCAACACCAGACCGATCACCGGAAAATTGAGCAGAAGCTGATGCAGGCCGTAGCGCACTTTGGGATTGGCCCGCGACAAGGCTGCAATCGCGCCAACGATCAGCGGCGGCGCTGAGATCAGGAGCCACCAGTAGGTGACGAAAATGTGGGACACCCAGATCAGCAGCCGCGTCTGCATCGGCACTTTCTGGCCCATGTTGCTCAGAAAACCCACCAGTTGCGGCACCAGGTAGATCATCAGAAAAAACACCACGGCACTGATGACGACCACGACGAATGCGGGATACATCATGAGCTTCTTGGTCTGCGCGGCCATTTCATCCTGCCACTTGAGCGAGCGCACCAGTTCCTTTAGCACCTCGGGCAACTGACCGGTCACCTCGCCGGAGCGCACCAGGTTGACTACCACTTCGGAGAATATCCCGGGGTAGTGGGCCATGGCTTCGGCCATGGTCGCCCCGCTCTGGACTCGTTCGTAGATGCCTGCCGCCAGCAGTTGCCCTTCCATCGAATCGGCGGCATCGCGCATGTCGCCCAGCGCGGTGAGCATCGGCACGCCGGCACGGATCAGCATTTCGAGCTGGAACATGAAGCTGATGACTTCCTGCTGCGGCAAGCTCTTTACCGAACGACTGCGCTCCTTCAGGATCTTGGCGCGGACCAGCGTCAGACCCAGGCGGCCCAACTGGGTGACCAGATCGGTCTCATGCAGCGCCTCCATCTGCCCCTTGATGATCTTGTCATCGGTGTCGGCCGCGCGGTATTTGAAGAGCGGCATCAGGCAAGCGTCTCGGTCAGATCGACGACCCGGCTGATTTCATCGACTGTGGTCAGGCCGTCCCTGACGCGGCGCAAGCCGTCCTCGGCCATGCTGGCGAAGCCACGCGCCACCGCATAGTCGTTCATCTCGTTGACGCTGGCATTTTTCGTGATCAGCCCATCCAGCCCCTTGTCGAACTTGAGCAGTTCGAAAATCGCCATGCGCCCCTTGTAGCCCTGAAAATCGCAGGCCGGGCATCCGACCGGCCGATAGACGCTGATCTGCTCGTCGGGGCCGAGCCCGAGCAACTGGGCTTCGACCGCGCTGGGCGTGTCCGGCTTCTTGCAATTGGGACAGAGTGTGCGCACCAGACGCTGCGCGACAATACCAATCAGGTTGCCGGCCAGCACATTGGTCTTGATGTTCAGATCGAGCAGGCGGGGAATCGACTGAATGGCGGAGTTGGTGTGCAGCGTGGAAAATACCTGGTGACCGGTCATGGCGGCGCGAAAGGCCATCTCGGCCGTGTCGTGGTCGCGTACCTCGCCGACCAGGATGACATCGGGATCCTGGCGCATCATGGAACGGATACCCTCGGCAAAATCCATCTTCGACACTTCCGAGATCGAGGTCTGGCGGATCATCGGCATCGGATACTCGACCGGATCTTCCAGGGTCATGATGTTGACCCCCTCCTGATTGAGGTGGCCGAGCACCGAGTAGAGTGTGGTGGTCTTGCCCGAGCCAGTCGGCCCGGTGACGAGCAGGATGCCCTCGGGTCGCGCCAGCATCAATTGCAGCAAGGTCAATTGCTTTTCCGACAAACCCAGACCGTCGATCGGCACCAGGCCGCGTGCGCGATCAAGAACGCGCAGGACAAAGTTTTCACCGTGAATCATCGGCTGCACGGCGGAACGATAATCAACCTGGCGACCCGATATGGTCAGCGAAATGCGGCCATCCTGGGGGGCGCGGGTCTCGGCGATGTTCATGCCGGCCATGACCTTGAGCCGTACCACCATGGCCGACCAGTAGCGCAGGTGGAGCACACGCACCTGGCGCAGCACACCGTCGATGCGATAGCGTATGCGCAAAAAGTGCGGCTCCGGCTCGAAGTGGATGTCGGAAGCGCCGCGTAAGGTCGCATCGGCCAGCAGCGCATCCATCAACCGCACCACCGGATGGCTGTAGCCGCCGGTATTCTGGGCCAGGCTCGCGGTGTCGATATTGCCCGTTTCCAGTTCGTGCAGGATGCCGTCGATGGACAGTTCGTGACCGTAGAACTGCTCGATGGCGGGCTGGATCTCGGCACTGCTGGCGAGGCGCCAGATGGCCTTGACCTTGCCCGCCAGCAGCGCGTTGACCTGGTCGCCGGCGACGATGTCGCCCGGATCGGCGCTGGCGATCAACAGTTCATTTCGGTCGACATCCAGGCTCACGGGGAACAGGGTGTAGCGTTTGGCCAGCGGCTTCGGTATCAGCTTCAAGGCCAGCGGGTCGGCAACGATGCCCTTGAGGCTGATCGCCACCTCGCCGAGATTGAGCGCCAGTGCGCTGCGCAAGGCATCTTCGGTAATGAAACCCAGCACCAGCAGGGCTTCGCCCAGCGGCTTGCCCATCGACTTCTGTTCAAGCAGGGCGATTCGCAACTGGTCCTGGGTGATCAGTTGCTGTTCCAACAGCAAGTCGCCCAGTCGCACTGGCGGCTTTTCAGGCGACGTTTGCAAAGCACTCATGCCAAATGATCTCCCGGATGGTTACCTGGCTCGCGATTCCGGGACATAACCGACTTGGGCGCCACCGCTGGTGGCGGACAATTGTTCGAGTCTCTGCAACGCCTCCTTGCGGGGGAAAATGCCCCGATCTCCTGCGCTCGATTTTTCCGCCAGCGCAAGCGCCCGCTGGTAGTAGTTCAGTGCCTGGACGTACTTGTGCAAACGATCGAGCGCCACTGCAAGGTTATAGGCGTGGAGCGCATTGTCGGGTTCGAGCGTGAGCGCCTTGAAGTAGGCCTGCTGGGCTTCGGCGATGCGCCCTTCCTTTGCCAATATGCCGCCGAGAGAGGACAGGACGGCCGCCGAATCCGGAGCGCGCTCGGCCATTTCGCGGGCACGACTGGCGGCACCCGGAAGGTCAGCGTCGCCCGCGATGGCAAGCAGGCCGGCATTTGCGCTCGCGTTTCCGGGTTCCTGCCGCAATACATTCTGATAATGGACGCGAGCTTCCTCGCTATTTCCCTGCCGCTGCGCGATGTAGGCAAGGCCAAGCAGCGCATCGCGTTCTCCCGGATTCTTTTCCAGGGCCCTGCGATAGGCAATTCTTGCCTCATCGAGGCGATCTTCGGTCAGTGCGGCGTACGCCGCATCCAAAGCACTGAGCGCACCGGGCTTGGCAACAAATATCGGATTTGACCTTACGTCGGGCGCGTGTGACGCCCGCCTGGACGCAGATGCGCCTGCAGGTGCCACAGACTTCTCTTCGCCCGACACTGAAGCGTCATCTCGGCGCGCAGCGGCACGCGGCACGGCGCTGCTCACGCGCGCTGCCGCAGAGGTGGAAGTGGCCGCCGGCGCATCTGCCTTTGCTTCCGACGAGGCTGGCGATCCGCCGGCCGGCTGTCCTTCCACTGCCACGGGAGCCGCCGTTGCCGGAGCAGGCGCAGTTGCAGGAGACGCCCTGGACGCTACGGACAAGGGAGGCATTGATGGCGTCAAATCCGATGGGGAAAAATCGAGAAACCGGTCAAGAAAACCCAGGAAGAAAGCTGCATTTGCCGCGGCGATCAGCAGGGCGATGACTCCCAGGAAGATCAGGCGGCGATTCGGTCCACGCTTCGCCGGCTTTGCAGTGGCGCCCAGAATCTCGCGCGCGACTTGGGGCGAAACGACTGGGCTCGGATGGGTCGTCGCCGTGCGCCCGGCTGGCTTTGCCTCGCCTGAAGGGGATTCGGGCGACGCGATTGGCTCCCTGCGAAGTTCAGGCGATTCCGGTGCATGTTCGAGTCTTACACCGGAACTCACTTCGGACTCAAGCGGAACAGGTCCGGCCGTAACAGCCCCGGCTCGAATATCCGGCGCCGATTGCGCAAGGGAAAAATCTCCGCCGGCGGAAGATGTCTCGTTCGTCGTTTCCTCGATCGGGCGCAAGGCCAGTTCGACGGGGGCAGGCATCACCCCTGGGGGCAAGCCGGAGGATGACGGGTCGGGGTTTGCGAAGGGATCGGCGGCAGACGAGGCGTCTGACTCACAATCGAAGCCAAGTGATGGAAAGGATTCACGCGGCGCCGGCTCGGTTGTCCGGGAGGCCTTGTCCGCAGACGCGCGCGCGTCAGCCAACTTTTCCTTTTCCTTGCTGGCACGCTGCAGGGCGTCGAGAAGCAGGCTCATGTCAGGGACGCACGGTGGGCGCTTTGCCTTGTTCCGCGGGCTGCGTATAGGCGTTGCGGGCGTCGGGCAAAACCGAGCGGAAACTTTGGAAATCCCCATCCAGACTGGAATCCGTAAGAACGGTCGGGCGCAGGAATATGACCAGTTCGGTCTTCCGGCTCCGGTTGTCGGAATACTTGAACAGATCGCCTACCACCGGAATGCCGTTGAGGCCAGGTATGC
>Ga0172380_10007730_pt1 | contig 11997 bp, 27 predicted proteins | sample Leawe162metaG_FD_119747 | JGI IMG/M metagenome (GOLD analysis project Ga0172380, IMG submission 119747) | Leachate microbial communities from a municipal landfill in Southern Ontario, Canada - Leachate well 162 metaG | ecosystem: Engineered > Solid waste > Landfill > Unclassified | place... | reverse complement strand
CAATAATTCTATAAATTTGTCTACATTCATATTGACAATCTCCTTAATCTAATTATAATTTACTTTTTAAAATTGTCAATATACTTTTATAATTAATAATTTTCTGTCATTTTATCAATAAAATCATCTAAAAATTTATTTATTCTTTTTAATATTTTTTTAAATTTATAATTAAAAGAAGTATTATAATACTCAACATAATTTAAACCTGAAAATAATCTTTCCTTTTTAATTTTAAATCTTAACATCTATTTTCTCCTCCTACTTATTTTATATCTTTAATAACTCTTTCCAATAATTTTATTTTATTTTCAGATCTTTTACACCTCTCTATAAGATAATCTACTGCATCAGCTCTACTAAATTCACATTCTTTATTTAGATTTTTTGACAATATTTTAAAATCATCTAAATTTTTATCTCCTGGAAAATTAAAATATTCTAGACTCATTTTATTCCTCCCCATTATGATAAATTTTATATTCATTTTCATCATATTTATTATTTTTAACTTTTATAAAATTTTTAGCAGTATCACATATTGCTAAAAAAATAACAAATATTATACACCCAATTAAAAATTCCATAATTTCCTCCTATATAAAATTAATTAAATTTTACTTAACTTATTTTGAATATTACATTTTATTACATAGATACATAATATCAATCTTTCTTTTATCATTTTTATTTTCCTTATATTAATTTTAATAAAATTAAAATTATAGCACTTAATAAAACTGTAAGATTTAATATTATTAAACATATTATTGTTAGAATTACAAAATGATAAAAATTACCCACAATTTTTATAATTTTTCTAATATTCATAATTTCCTCCTATATATTCATCAATATTTTTTGGTCATAACTTATCTTATTTTTATAGATAATTGTTTTAACCTTATAACCATATTTTCTAACATTACCCTCACCACAATTGTATGCTAACAATGTTAAGCTAGTATCTTTAAATTGTTTATTCAAATAATTATAATATGCAAACCATAATTTTGTTGACCTGCATGGATTAAATTCAATACCATGATAATATCTCATGCCTGTTTTTTTGCAAATATAGTTTGCTGTTTCAGGCAAAAATTGATACAACCCAGAATCATTCAATAAACCTTTGGCATGTTTATTTCCATTAGTTTCAACTTTTATTGTTGCGACTGCCAGGTATGGATCGGTATTTGTTTTTTTACTTTCAAACCAAACTGTTTCCAATAAAGAATCAATTTCATAATTAGTCATTGAATCATGACTTATTTTTTCAAATGATTTAATTTTAAAAACTTGTTTTTTTTGAAGTTCCTGTGATTGTTGTTTTATAAAATCTTTAACATATTTATTTCCAACTTCTATCTTATAATAGAATGAAAAATATGTTAAAATTATGACAAGCAAGAAATAAAAACCTATCACATGATTATTATTTTCATTTTTCATTTTTACTTCTCCATTCAGAATCAAGTATTAAATTACCTTCAGACCATATTTTGCCAAAATCATCTTCATATAAAAAATGTTCTGGTTCAAATAAATTTTTAATGTGTATAATTTTTTTAATAATAGATGGACATGCTTCTTGACATCTATTAGTAAATCTTATTTTATCATTAACCTTAAATTTGGGTTTCATATAATTTCCTTCTTTTAAAATAAAAATAAGTTGTTAAGTCCTGACAAGACCATCATCTTGCAACTGTAATTTCCTGCTTGCTTTCACTTGCGCTACTCTAAGCTTCAGGTTTACACCAGCTTCGAACTGGTTAATCTATCAATATTTCTATTGATCTAACTTCCAACTTAATTATACTAAATATAACATAAATAAAATATTAATGTTAAACTTTTACACATATTTTACACATTAAAAAATATTCAATTATATTATTTAAAAAATTTAATTGTAAAATAATTGTAATATTATATCATAAATTGATTTTTTATGTTATAATCATTATATATTAAATTAAATAATTTATAGGAGGAATTATGAATAAATTTGAAGTTGGAAATAAATATGGTGTTAAAAGGAAAGTATTATATGGAACAAGAGAATCTTATTTAATTTTATCTCGAACTGAAAAAACAATTACTTATGAGTGTGGCACTGGCATAAAAGCAAAAATATTTATTGATGAACTAGGAAATGAATGTTTTATGCTTAAAGGATTTCCTTTTTCAGAAGTAATTACATCATAAATTTTTAGGAGGTTAATATGGAAACTATTTTATATGTTGAAAAAACAGAATTGGAATTACTACAACATGAAGGACAAGTTGAATTAACTTCATTCATTAAAGAATCTTATATTAAAGATTTAGCAAAATGTGGTGGAAATCTAACAATATTTTTAAAACTTGTTTGAGGAACAAATAATGAAATTTTTAATTATGAGTGGAATTATTTGTTCCATTCTTTTATCATGTTCAATGATTCAAGACGATTATACACATTGGTATTATTTATCAGATGATTCCAAAGTTCCAGAAAATATAAAAACATTTAAAGATATTCATAAATGGGTTTATAATGAAGAAATAGGAATAAAATATAAAAATAATTCTAAGAATAATATAATGTTGCCTCAAGAAGTTCTTGATAGAGGTTATGGAAATTGCATAGAACAATCCTTGTTAATTTTAGCCATTGTTAAGAAAAGATGTAACTATAAAGGTCAATTGGATTGTGGAAAGTTAAACAATGGGGGATATTTAACTCATGCTGAAGCAAGATGTTATGGAAAAACTATAATGTATAATAATGATAAATATGTTTCCCAAAAAATAATAGATTTTGACAATATAGCAAATGAAGTTAGAATAAATAAATTATTTTAAAGTGCTAAAATTAATATATTCACCTGATATTTTTTTTGAAAAGTTCTCAATGTCTTTTGTTGCTTGCTCTATTGCTATTCTTTTTTCTTTATTAATTTTCAAACATCTTTCAAAAATGTCTTCAACAACTTCTAATAATAAAGGCTCAAAATATTTCTTATCATTCTCATCAATGTCTTTTTTTGAGATTAATAATTGAGAAACAAAATAAATAGAAAAATTAGTTCTTATCTTTTGTAAGATTAATTCTATCCTATCTGCCTTGTATATTTTCCATTTTTCAGTTGGCAAATTTTCGAAATTCTCAAAATGATTTTCTAACATGAATGTTCTAAATATCTTTTCTAAATTATCATAAACTCTATCTAATATGTTTAGCAAGATTTGAAAATTGTCTGATTTAGTAACCAAGGTTTCAGATAACTCTTCTTTTTCTTTTAGCAGTCTAATAAAGATATTCACATGTAAATTTTTTAAATATTCCAATTTTTGTTCAATGTATTTTTCTTGATCTCTAAGAATTGATCTTTGAAGTTCTGAAATGTTCATGCTGAAATTTAAAATTCTCATGATGATGTAACTTAATTTTTCAGGATGACATAAAGAATTATAACATGCAAATTGTTCTTTTGCTTTATTTTTATCCTCATCCGATAATTTAATCTTATTAAATAAATTTATTCTATTATATTTTTTACTCAAATATAAAACTAAAAATACTATCACACCAGCAGTTATTAATATTGCTATTAATACTAATAGAAAAGCCAAGAAACCAGATAATTGTATATTCAAAATGTTTGCCTTTTATATTCATTTATTATATAAATATAAAAATCAAACAATATATTTATCATTAGCAATAGATGGAATTTTTACAACAACAGTACATGATTTTTTCATCGCTATAAAATCAGTTGAATGATTTGGTTCAATTGTTATGATGTCATTTTTTTTATATATTATACCATTCATATTAACTTTACCATAAACTATTAAAGTATATTCAGCAGCTAGCTTATGAAAATGTTTTTCTTCAATTTCACCTATCTTATATTTTTTAACAGCTATTTCAAATTGATCTGTCTTAAAAAGAGTTGGAGAAAAATTTCCTATATACCATCCCTTGAAAAATTTTTTTAGATTGTTTAACTTCAAATTTCAACTCCTAATTTTTGATATAAAGATTTTAATAATTTATATTTCTTTTTTATGATTTGATATTTTAAAGCTCTTCTTTCAAAATTTCTTTTATCAATTAAAACATATTCAATCATCATCGCAATATCTTCTATTACACTACTTTTACACTACTTTTACTATATTCACAAACAACACCCTCTTTAAAATATTTAACTAATTTTTGTGTGTTTGATTTTCCTGTTTTAAGAGCAGTCAATCCACCATTTCCATATTCAAAATTTTTAGGGTTGCATTTTTTCCAAGCTAATATAAATTTTGGATTTCTTGACATGATTAAATGATTCAATTCATGATGAATAGCAGATTCAATCCATTTAATATTTGAACCAGTTGTAGAAATAATTATACTTTTAGAATTTAAATCTAAAGTTCCACCAAATAAAACGTTATATCTTTTATATAACAAATAACTACAAAAATTTATTGATGTTAAATATTTAGATAATTTTTTACAATCATATTTAGACAAAGCATTAGTAGAAGCTTTTAAAATGGAATTAAAACAATTATTGAATAATTTTCTTATTTGAAATTGTTTATAATCATTTTTGAAATTTTTAACTTTTAAATTTATTTTTATACCAAAAACTTTATAAAATTCATTTATTATATTTTTTGTTTGCATAATTTTTTAAATTCTGAATTTTAATTTTAAAACATACCTCTTACTTTTATTACTGGCACAAAACAACTTGCAATCTCTTCTTTATATTTTTTCTTTTGTATTTTATTTATACTAAAAAATTTTATTATATTCAATGTTTTATTCCTAAATATATACCTAAATATTCTTATTAGAAAAGGAGTATCTATAAACAATATTAAATTAAATTTTGTTAAAGTATTTTTAAAACCATCAAAAATATTTGCAGATTCAATTAAATATGTTTTAAATTTAAATCTATTAATTTCATCTAATACTTTATCTTCAACTCTAGGAATTATAATTTCTTCAATTAGTCTTAATATTTCAGGTTCTTTAAAACATAATTTTGATAATTCTTTTTTATTTATTTTTATGCTGCATGGAAAAAATAATTCTTTCTTCCAATATAATTTAGAATAAATTAACTCTCTAACTTGTTGGTTTTCTAGTAATAATTCACCATATTTATCGCAATTAATATTAACAAAATTTTCATAATTCTCTATTAAATTTTTTATGTATGTTGTTTTACCACTACAAATATATCCTGTTATTCCAATATTCATTAATTACTCCTTATAACATAAAAATCCAAAATAACATAAACAACCCATTCCAGAACCAACACATGAAATTGAAACATAAATACTTACACAATCTGGTAAAATTTTAGATAAATAATTAATTTTGTCAATTCCAAAAAATATTATAATAATGCCACATACTAAAATGTTAATTAATCCATTTATAATTATTATTTGATATATTTTTTCTATAATTTTATTTATCATTAATTACTCCATTTAAAAATAAATTCTGAAACATTTGTATTTAATTTTTTCAATCCTCTTATTCCTGATGAACTTATATGACCATATTTATTAGAACATGGAATATATACAATATTAATATTTTCTTTTGTTAAATTTTCCATCCATCTTAATTGATTAAATTCATAGTCAAGATCATAACCATTTCTTAAACCTTTAATTATATAATAATCTGCTACATTACTTTTTGATTTTGCATATTCTGTTAATAAACCAGTAAATGTTTCAATTTGATGAAATGGTAAATCTATCTTATAGTCATCATTTTCTTTTTCTGGATTTATTCCTTTTGCAATTATTACTTTATCGAATATTTTTTCAGCTTTTTGTAAAATATCATAATGACCAAGATGAAAAGGATTAAATGAACCAGCATAAATTCCTATCTTTAGTTTATAACATTTAATATAATTTATCAATTGTTCTAAATTAGAATTATAAATCAAAGGTGCATTTAAAAATTCTAACCTTCTTTGTTTATAAATAGAATAATCTAAATATTGATATTCTTTCATTATTTGTTTTTCATATAATAACAATTCTTCAAAATTTTTTGTTAAAATATTTCTATCAAACATATTAAATATTTTACCTAAGTTACTTAAACTTTCTCCAGTTTTTGTACTTAGAATTATTTCTTTAATAATATCACTATAACCATTTGAAACAGGACAAACTTTCTTAAAAATATTAATGCTATTTTCTTCATTATTTATACATTTAGGATCATAAGAAATATCATGAAATACCGCAACTATTTCCAAAATTTCTTTTTCATCTCTTGTTAAATTTTTTTCATTTTGTATCAAGTTAAAAATATCTTCTATATGTTTTATTGTGTGAAAAAATCTATGTTTTTCTAAATATTTTTCAAATAAAATATCTAAAATAATATTAGGATTTTCTTTTTTTAATTTTTTAAAAATTATATTAAATGAAAATAAATATTTAACATCCATATTAGTATCCTTATATTATGTTAACATACAAGGCAGTGTATTTTTTTGGTTTCTAAAACACAAAGCATCAAATACAGTTTTACATTCTTTAGCAACACCTTCAACATGAATCTCATCTAACAATGAGGCATTAGTCATTTTCAAGTAAGGTCGATATTCGTTGTCTTTAATTTGCAAGTTAATTAATTCATATTCAATATTTTTTAAATTTTCTCTAAATGATTTTTTTAATTCTGAATATTTAACCTCATTTTCAAATTCAGGTTCTAAAATTACGTCACCCTGTTGAATCCATGACCCTATTTTTTTTGATCTGTATAAATTATCAGCATTTATTTTATCTATTACATTACAATCTAATTCTTTTAAAACTCTATTTAACCCAACCTTTTTAATAAATTCTTGCCTAACTTCAACATTAGTAATTTCATAAAGCATTTTACAATCTAATTTATCAGCTTTAGTCATCACTATTTTTTTTGGCATTGGTATCCCATTTAAATTATACATAGAATAACCATCTGCATATAAAACAGATGGTTTATTTTCAGCATGTAATTGATTGTTTTTATTAAAATTTAATTCAACTGGTTTTTCAGAACAAAAAACAAAATCTTGAAATACAAAAAAATAATGCAGTTCGCTTTGAACTTGTTTAAAATTTTTCCATATTTTTTTACTTTTTTTATCTAAAGAAATTAAAACAGATTCAATGTAATCATAATAAGCGCAATACCCTGATATTATATTTCCAGATTGAGTCCAATAATAAATAGGATAATATTCTAATTTTTGGTTGTATAACTGGTTGCGTAACTGGTTGCGTAACTGGTTGTCTAACTGGTTGCGTAACTGGTTGTGTAACTGGTTGTATAACTGGTTGCGTAACTGGTTGTCTAACTGGTTGTCTAACTGGTTGTATAACTGGTTGCGTAACTGGTTGTCTAACTGGTTGCGTAACTGGTTGTGTAACTGGTTGTATAACTGGTTGCGTAACTGGTTGTCTATATTCTTTAATAAATTAATAGCTAACTGACAAGCCATCGGTGAGTCTAAAAATAAAAAATATTTTGGTTTTAAGTCAATAATAGACAAATATTTTAATAATATTTTTTTTGCATAATCTTTATCTATTTTTTTATAAGTTAATCCTATTTTAGACCACTTTTCAAAATATTCTGGAATTTTAGATTCTTGCTCTATTGTTAATTTTGTTATCATATTTAACCTTAATCTACAACTTTTTTTGCTTCATTTTTTATATGATCCATTTCTTGTACGAATCGTCTCTTATAATTCATTGGATTTAATTTTACTGGTTTGTGCTCTTCATGTGTTATTGTTGCCGGCTTATCTAAAATTCTCAATAATAAACAATCGTCTTCAAGGCTCTTATAGCATTCTGATTGTTGCATATCGTTAATAATATGCTTATGGGTACTTTCTCCCATTGCGATAATACCATTGTTAGTTTTTTCTTTTTTAATCTCATCAAAGTTAAAATTTCTTGTCATTTTATTACTCCTATTATAATTATTTAAAAAAAAAAGATATTTACAGTCTAATGTTATCTTGCAAGTATAGAGCATCATTTACTTAAGTAAAAGGAGCTGTTTTGTTCACTAGTCTTTACCCTCTATTTTACTCATACCTTTTATTTATTATAATTATTATAATTATTATAATTATTATAATTATTTAAAAATAAAAGTAAACATTTATTGATATAAATTTAAAAACCTTTTGACTAAAGGATAAACACTGTAAGAACAAAAAATTCATAAGTTTTATCTCTGAGTTTTTTAAAGAAGTGATCTATAACTTCTGTTTTTCAATCAAAAGTAAAAATGTTTCCTTCCAAATATTTACTTCTCTTTATTATTATTTAAAAATTCTTTTAAGATATTCTCAAATTTTTTATCAATTGTTATGTTTTCTTTCCTTGCTTCTTCAACCAAAATATTCCAATCACTTTCCAAAATTTTAAGCTTTATATCATTATTAATTATTATATTAACTTTCTTATTTTTTAATGAATTTAATAAATTAAAAAATGGTTTATTATTTGTATGAGAATAAGATTCTTTCATATTAAATCCTCCATTTTACAGTTTGCTCCAATATTTACTATCCAATCTACATAAGCATTTTTACTAACATCTTCTGGAATAGAATCATAAATAACCTTGTACCATCTTTCACCATACTTTTCTGTCAAACCTTTTATCATATTTTCCCTGCTTTTGTCAAATTGTTCAGTCATTGTTTTAAAATCTTCATCCTTTCCATTCCTTACTGTTGTTCCAGCATTGTGAATGACACTAACCTTATCATCTATATAAAGTTTTAATCCATTTCTAAATAAAATTTCTGGTATTGAGAAATCCAAGCCCCAACCGAAGACAAATCTTTCATCAAATAAATTTAATTCAATTGCTTTTCTACTAAATAATGGACACACTATTTCACAAAAAGATTCTGATCTTAGTATTGATCCATGTGACCTCAAAATATCACTAGGAGAATTTTGAATTGATGGATGAATCTCACCAATAACATTATATTGTCTTAGCTTAGTAACCAAACTTGTTAAAACATCATATAACGGGTGTATAGTGTCATTCACACAAATCCAGAAGCTGTCAAAGTAATATTCATCTTGCAATTTTTCTTTTCTCAATAAGTATTGGATACCTTCATTTATTCCAAAAGTCATCCTTAGACAATCAGGTATTGAAATTGTTGGATAAATTGTTTGTTCTTCTCTTCTACTTCCGGTTTCAACCACCAATAATTCATAGTTGCATTTAGTATATTTTACTATCTTTTCACATAAAGAAGAAGTTACTTCTTTTGAATTATGACTTATAACTATAATTGCTGTTTTATTTTGCATTTTTCATCCATTGTTTTTTAATTTTTTGTTTCTTCCAAGAATGTTTTATAAACACATCAGATCTTGGATTTTCGTCACGCACATTAATTAAATTTTTTGGGTGCCTATTTCCTCTAACATATTTAATATCTCTTTCATTCCAAATTTTTTCTTGTCTTGTTCTTGGATATTTATAAAAATTTCTAAATTTCCAAATTTTCTTTCCTGTTTTTGGAACAGGTTCTTTTCTAAATTCGTAAACATGATAAATTCTTTTTATTATTGTTCTTACATTGTAAACTTTTCTTCTTCTAATTTCAAATTTAGGCTTAAAAAGATAACAATTAAATTCTTGACAATAATATTCTTCAGATCCTATTACTACTTGTTCATCATAATATGAAGGATTTTTATCCTTTTCATATGTATAAACAGTTTTAATCCAATAAAATAGTTTCATAAATTACTCCTTTAACGTAATTTAGAAACCATAAAATAAATATTTCATTTCTTCTCCTTAATTATTTTTTATGTTTATATTAAAACAATTCTCAACTCTTTCTTCAGGATCATAACTATCCCATGTAGTTCCACACTTATCACATTTATTATGTGTTATATCATCTATAAAATAACCATAATCAAAACCATCACAAATTGGATTTGGACATTTTGCACTCATAATTTATCCTTAAAATGTTCAATAAATTTAATTAAATCTTCTGGTGTACCGGTTGGATAAAAAGCATGATTTGACAATGGGTAATTTAATATTTTTTGATCTTTCGTATTAATCAAATAGTTAAAAACAGGTGCTGTATAGAATTCACCATTTATTCGTAAATCTCTATTAATGCTGTCATCAGCAGCTTCTACAAAATCACTGCCTTTCTTGAAATAAAATATCCCAGTGTTTGCTATGTTGCTAATAACCTCTTTTTCTTTTACCTCTTTTATCCAGCCATTTGAAAAATCCAAGCTGCAATATGACCACTTTGGGTTGTCACTGAAGCTTGTGATTATTGCCCCATCACACTTGCTCTCTTCAACCAAATTGATGAAGTTAAAACTACTCCAATTCAACCACTGATCGCAATTTGCGATCAACAGCTCGTCTTCATTGTTAATGTAATTTCTTGCTTTTAATATAGTACAAAGCGATCCAGCTGTCAATGAATCTATCGTTATAATGTTATAAGTAAAATCATAATGAATCAATAATTTTTTTAAGATTTTTTCTAAGTTATATTTCTCAAATTCTTTTCTTATGATTATGATAAAATTCAACTCTCTTTCTATGATTTGAAGATTTTCTATTACCAACTCAATCATTGATCTACCCAATACATCAATGAATGGTTTTGGATCTTTATATCCTGCAAGTTGAAAGCGTTTACCAGCTCCACTAGCTGGAATGCAAATTGTCATTTTTTTCATATATTCTCCTTATAAAAGTCTTCTTATTTTATAAAATTTATCTTCTAATTCTCTAATTTTTAAATTTAATTTATCTATTGTATGTACTTGTTCTTTATAGTAAATATCGTCTCTTGTTTTTGTAGCTTCTATTAATTCTTCTATAACCTCTTCAACCAATCCATCAGAGTCATAATCTGTTATTGATTCATCACGAAAAGAATCATAATAAACAAATTTAATTTTCCAATATTGCAATTTTTCTTTTAATTTATCTAATTTAGTCATATTTCAAATAATTCCTTATAATCATAAATTTTTCCAACAAAATCTTCACAATCTTTACAACCTTTTTCCATTGTACAACCAACTACCATGTCATAAGGACAAACATATAATTTTTTATTTTCTTTAACTTTTAATAAATCATTTACATTATCTATAATTTCATTAATTTTTTTTAATGTTTTTGTATTTTCTGAAAGAAAAGTATTTTGTACTAAATTTATTTTTTCAATCATAATTTATTTCCTTTATTTTATTTTAAAAAATTCATAAGCTTTTATATCATTTAACTTACAAATAATATCTAAACCTTCTTTATATGTTAAACCATAGTTGCTATTAGTTTGAATCAAATCAGGTAGTAAATGTTTCATGTCTGAATCATCATCAACTATAGCAAAAGATTCAATATAATTTCCTTCATTTAAAATTTTATCATGATTTTTATTAATTATAACTAAATCTTTAGGTTTCATTATTTTTTATTTTTTCCAATAATTCTCTTGCTTCTTTATAATTAGTTTGACAAATTATATCTTCACAAGCACAACCATCAGTTAAAGTTTCAATCATGTTAACAAGATCTGATTGTGTTTTATTTAAATCATATATTAAATCTTCATACTCATCAATAATTTTATACCAATCACTTTCAAGTATAAAGTTACCTTCAACTCTATCACCATTATTGTTTATATTAGCTTTATTAACAAACCCATTCCATATGCGAATTTCTTTATTTCTTATTTTTTCATGTTTTTTATTAACATTTTTATACATTACTATATAAAGATTTTTATACCAATCACCAGTTAATTCTGGAAAAACTTCTTTAAATAATCCAGTTCCTAATAATTTATCATATCTTTCTTTGGTACAAATTGGAATATATTTTTTATTTTCCATTTACTTTAACCTCTTAAAATTTATATT
>Ga0172380_10007729_pt1 | contig 11999 bp, 12 predicted proteins | sample Leawe162metaG_FD_119747 | JGI IMG/M metagenome (GOLD analysis project Ga0172380, IMG submission 119747) | Leachate microbial communities from a municipal landfill in Southern Ontario, Canada - Leachate well 162 metaG | ecosystem: Engineered > Solid waste > Landfill > Unclassified | place... | reverse complement strand
TGAGGCGGTCCACCTTCGGCTCCCGGATGACAGTGACCGTGCGCTTGCCGATCTTCTTCGCCATCAGGAGTACCGCGAGTCGTCGCCCGGGTCGCCGGGGTTGAACATGGGGATCTTCCACTCGCGCGGGTCGGCCGACTCGGCGAGGCCGATCTGCAGGTTGTCCCCGACGAAGAGCGGCGAGGTCGACAGAAGCGGGGTGTCGCCGCGGTCGATACGCATCGTGAAGATGGTGCCGGCGTCGTCGGTGATGCCGTTCGGGTCTCCGTCCACGTTGTAGCGCGAGAGGATCTGGCGCTCCTCGTCGGTGAAGTCCATGAAGAGCGCCTGGATCTCGGCGACCCGGTCCCCTCCGAGCGGCCCAATCGAGCCGGCCTGCACGATCTGATCGGGGTTCTGGTACGAGCGCTTGATGACCTTGAGGGCGACCATCTGGACGTCGATCGGCGCCTGCGACGGGCCGAGGTCGAGGGTCCACTCGGGGATGTCGTCGCCGTTGGCGTCGACCTTCGTGCCGTCGTGACCGCCGATGTAGCAGATGAGCTGGCTGACCTTGTCGATCAGGTCGAGGGCGAACGGGTCGGCCGCGACCTCGACGGGGTCCTCTTGGGTCCACTTCGCGAGAGTCTGGGGGGTCAGCAGGTCGGCCATGCGCCTAGTGTATCAGCGCGGGGGCGGGCCGAGGCGCACGAGCGTGATCGAGTGGATCAGCACCAGCAGCACGTAGCCGAAGTAGACCAGCGGGATGTAGCCGCGCGAGGTGACGGCCTCACTCAGGGGCTCGCCCGGGGAGAGGATCTCCATGCGAGCGGTCGCGGCGGCGTAGGCGTAGGTGAAGGTCAGTCCGAGGTGCCAGAGGCCGGCCAGCACGGAGCCGACGACCATCATCGACCAGCCGCGGCGCGAGTCATCTCCGAGCGCGGTGCCGACCAGCAGCACGGCGCCACCGATCATCGCTGCACCGCCGAGGGCGAGCCGGGCCGTCGGGCCCCACCAGTCCTCGGCCGGTGCCGGCGCACCGGTGAGGATCATCATCATGCCGATCATGAGGAGAATCCCGCCATGGACGCAGAGCATCCCGATGCGGTTCTGCAGCTCGAGCACGATGCGCTTGTGGGCGCGCGCGGCCTGTCGCTGAGCGGTTCGGGAGGTCATCCATCCAGCGTACTCCTGCCACGACTACGGGAGAGCCGCATAACGATCAGATTACGTAGGATTACCTAGGATGTGGCAGCACAAGACCCCCGCCCGGTCGCTCACGGTGTCAGTTCCGTGCCCTGGTGCGGGGGTCCTGCCTGATCTTTTCGGTCTGCGCCCTCGCTCTGCTACGAGGCGACCACCGTTGGAGTACGGCACGCAGTCCTACTTCGACCAGTGGAGATGCCGGGGATCGAACCCGGGTCAGGCGGTTTCCGCGTGCGGCCTTGACCACCTTCGATGCCATTCATCCCCGCTGTGCTGCGTACGCCATCCTGGACTTGAACCAGGGACCTGAGGGTTAAGAATCCACTGCTCTACCAACTGAGCTAATGGCGCGCTGGCCGCCGAGGGATCGAACCTCGAACCACCCGATTAACAGCCGGGCGCTCTGCCAGTTGAGCTAGCAGCCAAGGGAGAAGGACTGTGGTGCCTGGCCCGTTAGCGGTGGGTGCTGTTCCGGCCCTTCTCTTGTGGAGGAGCATAGCACGAGCCCCCCGGTCCCAGTCAAGGGGCCGAGGGGCTCGAGTTGCTACGGTCAGTCGAGGACCGAGGCGGTGCCCGTGAAGGCGAGCTTCACGATGCGGACGTTCTTGCGCGTGCCGACCGCGGCCGGCACGACAGCGGAGCCGTCGGCGTTCTTCATGACCGCGAGCTCCTCGGCGTCGAACTCGCCGATCTCGATGATCCAGTTCCCGGCCGCGTCCCGCTCGTCGCGGATCTCGTTCACACCGATGAAGGTGGAGACGATGGACCGGTCGCGCAGGTAGTTGGAGTCGTAGTCCTGGATCCAGCGGACGGAGATGCCCCGGCGCGAGATGTTGCTGTTGCCGGTGACGGCACCGCGGGGGACGTCCGGCGAGGCGTTGCCCAGCACGAAGGACGTGCCGTGCATGTAGAAGCCCTCGTTGGGGAGGAGTCCGTTGTGCTCGACCACGGGGGAGCCCGAGAGCCCACCGATGACGGCGTCCCGCAGGGCGGGGGTGCCGGCCAGACCGGTGCTGTCGTAGAGCGAGAGGCGGTCGCTCGCGCGGAAGTGCGCGGCGATGTTGTTGCCCACGACGAAGACGCGGCCGTTGTAGGGCGCGACCTTCTCGGAGTCCATCAGGCGCTTGGCCTCGACGGCGATGAGGTGCGGGTCGCCCTCGTTGCCGAACGTGACCGTGTGCTTGATCGACGTGGTGTTGCGGATCGCCGACAGGGCCTTGGCCTCGACGCGCTCCACGACCGCGGTGACCTGGGGGGCCAGGACCTCGGTGGCGAAGTTGATGTCGTCGAGGGTGAAGTGCTCGTCCTCGAGCCCTGTCGCGGAGACGACGTGGGTGTTCAGGCGGATCGGGATGTTCCCGCCCGTCTGGTAGATGTCGTCGAGCACGATCGGCCCGGTGCGCCCACGGAAGTCGTAGTCGCGCGCGGTGGCGATCGAGCCGTCCTTGAGCTTGAAGTTGACGGTGTCGTTGGCGGCGCCGGTGAAGTTCTCCTTGCCGACGATGGTCATCAGGAGAGGCAGCACGAGCTGCTTCTCGACCATCGGCAGAGCGAACGACGACTGCTTCTTCGCCTTGACCTTCTGTACTGCCACTGTGTGCCTCCCAGAGGTTCGGATGTCTCGCGCGTCCCTCGGGGAGCGCTCTTACGAGCAAGCATACACAGAGCGGGAGAGCAGTGTTGCGGATGCGCGAAAGATTGTCAAGCGACGGTCCACGGTTTGAGACGCCAAGAGGCCCCCGCCGATGAAGGCGGGGGCCTCAGGTGGGCCGAGCGAAGGGCTCAGCCGAAGACGCGGCCACCCGACAGGATGTTGCCGGCCACGGCGTCGAAGTCGATCGCCGCCTCGCCGCCCTTGCCGTTGCTGCGGTCGGCCGGGTTGAGCAGCGAGGTCCCGCGCGGGCTGATGCGCGCGGCCTTGTCGAGGTCGGTGTCCTCGTCCTCGTCGTTGTCCTCGTCCTCGTCGGAGATGCCCCAGTCGGACTTGACCTCCTCGAGGCTCTTCTCGAGGTCCTCCTTGGTCTTGCCGGTGACGTACTTGGCGGCCTTGGGGTTCTTCTCGGCGAAGTCGCCCAGCACCTCCTTGCGGAGCTCGGCCTCGGCGTCGCGCTCCTCGTAGCCGGTGACCTTGGCCTCCGCGGCCTCGAGGTCCTTGGTGAGCTTGTCGATCTTCTTCTGGGCCTCGGCGCCCGAGCCATCGGCTGCTCGGGTCTCGGCCTCGTCGCGCTCGGTCTCGGCGACGGCCAGCGCGGCCTTCGCGTCCTCGGCGCCGTCGAGGGCCTTGGCCTTGTCGAGCTTGAGGTTGTAGATCAGGCGCGCGAGGGTGGCGGGAACGATCTCCGCGTCCTCACCCGTCTCGGTCTGCCACGGCGCTCGGAAGGAATCGAACGAGCCGAGCTTGTCAACGTGCTGGGTGGACTTGGCCACGGGGACCTCCTGGGTCTGTCGGGAGCACCCCTTGGCGCAGCCCTGTTGGAGGTAGCGTACCACCTACGCGTCGCGGAGCCCCTCGTTGGCCTCTTCCCACGTCAGGTACTCCCCGGTCGCGCGCCAGTGCTCGTAGCCGCGGCGGAAGCGCAGCGTGGCGTCGCCACCGCCGGCACCCCAGCGCGCCCACAGGTCGGCGAACTCCTCGGTCTTCTCAACGAGCGGGTCGTTGTCGGCGTAGACGGCCTTGAGGCAGCACCCGCACTTGTCGTGGACCTTCGCGTTGCCGTCGCCGGTGAAGCGGGCATCGCTGGCGTCGAAGGCGCCCTCGGTGTAGGCACGGTACTGCAGGCCGCGGCTGGCCAGCATGGCGCAGAAGAAGCAGGGGTTCGCCCGGGTCACGCGCACGTAGCCGAGGCACACCCGGTCGCGCTCGGAGTTGTTGTGGATCGTCTGCCGGCCGCCGGCCTGTGCGTGGCGTACGGCGGCCTGCGCCAGCTTGCCCTCGGTGACCTGCTTGGCCTCGGCGCGCATCGCTCGCGCGGCGGCCGGGGGTAGGTCGAGGGTGTCGATCTGGCGCATCTTGTTGAGGTAGTCGCCCGGGCCCACGGCCATGAGGCTCTTGGCCACGCCGGCGTCGACCATGCCGAGGGCCGGGGTCGCCGAGAAGCGCGCGGCCGTCGGGACCTCGAGGCGTCGTACGACGTCGAAGTAGGAAGCGGCCTTGCGCGCGCTAGAGTCGGAAGTGCCGATCAGCCGGGGGATGACGATCTCGAGCCAGCGCTGTACCGAGGAGGAGTCCTCGGGGTCGACCTTCGTCCGGTAGTAGAGCGCGACCAGCGCGGCGACCCGAGCCGCCTCACGGTTCTGCTCAGCCTTGAAGGCTGCTGTCAGCGTCGCCGACTGGCGGCTCTGGGCCTCAGTTAGCGTCGCCACTGGGGGCGCCCTGCTGCGCCGGCTCCGGAGCCGGGTCGGTGATCTTGGCCAGCTCGGCGAGGATGATCTCCAACTCGCCCGAGTCCGCGAGCTCCTTGGCGCGCTGCACGTCGTCGTCGGTCCAGCCGGGGATCTTCTCCCAGAGCATCTCGACGGGGACCTTGAGGCCGGTCGAGAGCAGCCCAAGGGCCTGAGCGGCCTGGTTCAGCGAGCCGGACTGCTCGTCGCGCCAGCGCACACGCAGGTCCCACGCCGCGGCGAGGACGAAGTCACCCTCGGCCATGGCGACGAGGCGAGCCATCTGCTCATGGAACTCGCTCGCGTTGGTGCGGAAGTCGAAGGCCTGACGGTGCATCCCCTCGGTCGCGGCGGCGAGCGCCTCGGCCTGCAGGTTGCTCGAGAGGCCGAGCAGGTGGTGGGGCGGCATCTGGGTGATGGCCGAGAGCAGGCGCAGGTCGGCGTCGGTGGCCTCGATCTGCGGGGAGATCGGGCCGGCCGGCAGGACACCGAACTTGGTGTCCTTGTTCGTCGACATGAGCAGGTCCTCGACGGACAGCCGCAGGCGCTGGGTCGCCGCCTCAGTCTTCGAGTCGGGCTTCGCCATGCCGGCGATATAGCGGACCTGCCATGCGCCGAAGCGCTGATTGATCAGGCGGTCGAAGGTGTCCTGGTCGATGCGGCGCAGGAGGGGCAGCACGGGCTCGATGACACCGGTGGCGTTGCCGTCGAGGTCGAGGCGGTTGGCGCAGCGGGCCACGGGGGGCACCGGCATCCCGTGCTCGACGAAGTCGATGTACTCCCAGTCCTCGGCCGTGATGCCGTCGCCCTTGCAGTGCAGGCGGTGGACGACGTAGGCGTCGTAGATCCAGACGAACCAGCCGGTGCGGCCGTTCGTGCCGAGGGCGATCTCGTCGGGACTCGCCTCGAAGCGCTCCTGCGCCTCGATCGCGATCCGGGGCCACTCGTCATCCTCGGCGTCGTAGAAGGCGCTCATGCGCTCGGCCGACTTGCCGATCATCTTGCTCATCTTCGAGCCGGTCAGCGGGTCCTCGCCCGGCAGGACGACGCCGTACGCCACGGCCTGACCGAGGGCGCCTTCGTGGACGGCGCCGGCGCGCGAGAGCCAGCGGTTGCGCTTGAAGGTCGTCCAGATCGGCAGCGTGCCGGTGACCCCGGGGCGGCTGATGCCCTCGAGGTGGGCGAGCTGGCCATAGGAGCGCACGACGAGGCCGGCGAAGTTGTTGGGTGACAGGCCGCGGAGGTTCTCGTACTCGGTCGAGATCTCGCGCTTGTTGGGGGCGAAGGACCGGCCGAAGCCGCGGTCCTCCTCCTCGATCTCGTCGTTGTCCGGGTTGGAGAACTCGTACTGCTTGCCGTTCATCCACGACCCCATGATGCGGGCGTCCGCGCGCGAGCGCAGGTGGGACGGGAAGTAGGAGACCGCCATCTCGATGACGGCGCCCTTCGGCATGTAACGCGGCACGGTGGTCCTCCTCGGTGGATGCTCAGACAAGCCCTAGGGTAGCAGCAAGGCCCGGTCCCCCACCTGGACCGGGCCTGCTTTGGTAGAGCCTAGCACCTACCCCTTGACGTCGAAGCCCGACTCGACCAAGAAGTGGTCGCCGTGCAGGTGGAGCTCACCGTCGTCGAGCGCGCGGCAGTAGGCGGCCGAGACGCGCCCGTCCTTGTCGTAGGAGGCGATCACGTCGATGTTGCCGTGACCGGTGTTCTCCCACTTCTCCAGCTCGTCCCACGAGGAGGTTAGGGGCGCGCCGAGGAAGGTGTCGTTCGTCCGGTCGATGATGTTCTGGTCGCCCATGTAGAAGAACAGGCGCTTGCCGGCGCCGTTCTTGCGCGCGGCCCGGCCGATGACCTGCGTGAAGCGGTCGTTGAGCCCGGTCTTCTCGCGCATCTGGCCGCGCGTGAGCAGGTGGGCCTCGGCAAGGGTGACGGGACCGATCTCAGAGTCCTCGAGGTGGACCTGCAGCAGGCCGCGGGGGCCCTTCTTGCCGTACCCCTCGTCCATGCCGACGACGAGGTCCCACTCCGTCGTGGCCTTGCCCTTGATGAAGTCCTTCTCGATCGCCAGCCAGACGTCGTCGCGGCCGTCGTTGTGGAAGACCCGGTAGCCGTAGGAGCCGGCGACCTTCTTGAGGAGCGCTCGTGAGGCGTCGTCGGGGTACTCGGTGCCGCCGACGGCCGCGACGGCGCGCCGCGCGGCCCGGGCGAAGATGACCTCGAGGTCCTCCTCCTTCTTCTTGAGGCTCAGGCTGTAGAGCATGGAGGACTGCATCAGGTGCAGGCGCTGCGGCTTGACAGTCGGGGCCGTCTGCGCGTGGAGGGCCTTGAGGCGCTTGACCTCGCGGCGCACGAGACGCATGAACATCGGCCACGGGAAGTCCCGGGGGTCGGTGTGCGTGGTGCCGCCGAAGGCCTGACGCGAGTCGTCGTGGCCGTAGATCCCGTGAGGGCCCTTTGCCTTGAGCGCGGCGATCGTCGGCCGGATCGGCTCGATGTCGTAGGCGAGGCAGATCCGCGCGACGTCCTTGGCGGCCTCGCGGATGATCGCGGTCGAGTCCTTGTCCTGCCAGCGCGAGGCGGGGCCCTTCTGCTCGTCGCAGAGCTCGTAGCCGATCGAGTCCTGGTTGTAGCCGCAGTGGAAGGCGACCGTATGGTCACCGACGCACTGGATCAGTTCGCCGGCGTCGCGCACGTAGTGGGCCGAGGACATGGGCGAGGTCTTGCCGGCCCACCAGTTGGCGATGTTGCGCGCGGTGCCCTTGTCGTCGCTCGAGACCGTCGCGTGCATGACGATCGCCTTGGGCTTCTGCCGGCCGCCCTTGTTGCGCGCGGCGATGAACGGGGGACTGGGGGGTGAGATCTGTGGGCTCATGCTTCGCAGCGTATCACCTACCAGATCTCGCCGGCGTCCTCGATCTCCTCGGGCTCCTCGGCGTTGAGGACGATGCGGCGTAGCATCCGCGCGCCGACGAGACACACCGCGGCGTCGATCTTGCGCGGGGAGTCCTTCTGCTCCTTGGCCAGCCCGGTGCCCCAGCCTCGGGGATCCTCGCGGCTGATGGCGTTCTGCAGGTGCTGCACCAGTACGGGGTGCCCGTCGATCTCGAACGTCGGGTCGAAGTCCTCGATGTCGTTGAGGTTCTCGAAGTCGGCGATCGTCTGCTCGCTCGCAGCGATGAAGGCCTTCGTGCGGTCGGCCGAGGACATGTCCCAGTTGATCGCGTGGGTCCGCAGTCCGGTCTTGACGGGCCAGTGACGGGGGTCGAGGCGCGGCGTGCCGTCGGGGAAGTTCTTGTAGTCGCGCATCCACTGGTCCAGGCTCGGCATCCAGTAGGAGGCGTCGCCCTCGTCGTTCTGGTCGTCCTTCGCGTGGCTCGGGTCGCCCCAGAAGGCCACGACCGTGAAACGCTCGAACATGTCCTTGACACGGCGCGACACGGCGTTGCGCGGGGCCAGCCACTTCTTGCCGGCCTCACCCTTCGGCTTCTGCCAGACGCCGATCAGGAAGCAGTAGCCGTCCGAGATCCGGCAGCCGACGATGGCGGTGGAGTCGTCGGACTTCGACCCGTCGAAGAACGCCACGATGGGCTCATCGCGCCCGACCGGCATCCAGCCGGCCTCGAGGATCAGCCTCGAGTCATGAATGCCTTGACGCATCTGGGAGACGACCAAGTTGATGGACGCGATGACGGCGTCCGGGTGGACCCAGGAGTCCTCGTTGGCGGCGATCTGGTTGTACCAGAACCGGCGCGAGAGTGAGACCTTGCCCTTGAGGATGGAGTTCGTGAGGTTGGGGATGTCGAGCCAGTGAGCGCCGCCGCGGACGGCCTCGAGCACCCGGCCGATGTAGCGCCGGGTGATGAGCTCCTTCGTCTCGTCATCGAGGGGCTGGACTCCGCGCTCCTCTGCGCCCTGTGCTTCATCGGGGAAGGCCGGGCGCAGGCGGGCGGTCTTGGGGGCCTCGAGCGTGTCATAGAGCATCCCGGTCTTGATCTGCTCGCCGGCCATCTGCTTCTCGTAGGCCTCGCGCTCGTCGCGCGCGACCGACTCCTGCGACGGCTCGTAGGCGTTGGTGATCGAGAGCGTGCGCGCCGCGCCCCCCTTCGCCTTCGTGGCGTTACGCTCGATGGCTTCGGCCATGGCGACGCCGTCGTTGTTCGCCTTCCAGTGGTGGGTCTCGTTCTTGATCACGAGCGTCGGGCGGTTGCCCTCGAGGCTCGCCGGCGAGGAGGTCACGGCCTCGATGCGCTTCATGCCGCCGTAGGCGTAGACGACGGTCTTGCCCGGGTCGATGGAGTGCTCGGCGATGCAGGCCTCGGTGAAGATGCCTTGGAAGAGCATCATCGTGTTCTTCGTCTGCTCGAGGGAGACGGCCGCGACCTGGATCCATGACCGCGGGTGGGCCTTCGCCACCGGGTCGCCCTTGAGGAGGTCGAGGTCCGGACGGTCGACGGTCGTCCAGCCGGCGAAGCGACAGGGGCCGACGAACTCGACCGCGGCGATGACGGCCGCCAGCGGGTCCTTGCCCCAGCCCTTGAGGCGCTGCAGCACGTACTCGCGGTACATGAAGCGGCCCGTCGGCTCGATCAGCGCGTTGCCGTCGCCGTCGTACTCGCCCACGTCGAGGGCGTAGAACCACAGGATGAAGCGGGCCTGCTCGGCGGTCAGCTTGAACGGGACCTTGTTGCCCTGAGCGTCGGTCTCGTCGGCGAGGAGGTTCTCCTTGATCCAGCGCAGGATCTGCCACCCGAGCGTGAGCTTCGGGAGGATGTAGCCCTCGGGGTCGCGCGGTCCATCCCAGAAGGGGTTGCGGTCCCATGTCGGGCCCATCGAGAAGGGCACGATCTCCCAGTCGATCTCGCGCTCGTGGACGGCCCAGTCGCTCACACTGTCGGGAAAGCGGGGGTAGACGCCGGGCGGCCGATGTTCGGTCGTCGCGGTGGTCATCGGCCCTGGTACTCCCTCACGCACTGGCGCTTCGTCCGGTGGTGACGGGCTTCGTCGATCTTCCACAGCCACCACGGCCAGCGCGGGTGATCCTCTGTCCTCTGGATGAAGTGGCAGACCATGCACTCATGGCTGCACCACCGTGGTCCAGAGGCGATGAACACCACGATCACGAGGAGCAGCCACAACACGGCGGCGAGAGCCGGCAGGGTCGCTAGGCCGAGCAGGTAGTCGCGGCTCATCCGAACGCCTCGGAGCGGCGAGAGACGATGTCGGTGACGGTGCCCTCGACGGCGGCCTCGCGCGCGGCCTTGCGCTCGAGCTCGATCTTGAGGCGCCGGCGGTCACCCTCGGTGGCCATGAGCGCGGTCAGGCCCTTGAGGATGGCATTCAGCGTGGCCCCGGGCATCGCGAGGATCTTGGGCTCGAAGAGGTACGTGACCTCGCCGCCCTCCTGCTGGGCAGGGCGATCCTCACCGACGCGGACGTCCTGAGGCTTGAGCCAGCGGTCGAGGACCTCCATGAGCATGTAGGCGGTCATCCAGTCCGTGGGCTCGTAGAAGATCGCCTGACCGGATGACTGGAACGAGTCCCAGTACGACTTCGTCAGGGGCTCCCAGTTCTCGTCGGCGACGGGGATCTCGACGTCGATCTGGATCAGGTTGGCGATGTCGACGCTCTGCGTCTCGATGCCACCCTCGGGCTTGTTGCGGCGGCGGCGCTCCTCGTCGCGCTTGCCGACGGGGCCCGACATCAGGAGTCCTCAGACTCGATGCACGGGTCGCCCTTGTAGTGGAGCTGCTCGCACTGCTTGCACTTCGTGCGGCGGCGGGCCTTCGGCTTGGGAGCCTCGGGCTCGGGGGTGGGCTCAGCCTCGACCGGCGCTGCCGACGGGCCAGTGGTGACGACGATCTCGTCCTCGGCGGGCTCGGGGGCGTCGGCCGCCGGCTCCTCGAGATCGAAGGTGCGCTCCCGGGTGGCGTCCTGCAGGCTGTTGTAGCGCAGGGCGATCCGGTGGGTGCGCTCGTCGTTCGGGTAGCGTGTGTCGTTACCCTCCTGCATCTCGGTGATGACCTGCAGGCACTGCTCGCAGGTGACCTCCGAGGGATCCTTCGTCGTCTGGATCACCGACGGGTCGGCAACCTCATGGACGAAGGCGAGATCCAGCACGAGGTGGACGGAAGTGTCCACGGGGGCGGGGGGCATTGCGGCGTCGAAGGCTGCAGCGGACTCCCGCTCAGTCGCGACGTCGCGGATGTTGAGGCGGCACCACTTGAGGGCCGACTTCATCGTGAAGCGGTCGGGACGCTTGTCCCACCCGGGCACGAGGAAGATGTCGACGTTGCGACAGGCCTTGATAGTGCCGGCCGAGTTGACGACCCGGTAGTAGCCATTGCTCAGGCCGAGCTCGTCATTCGCGAATGCGTGAGCATCCTTGAAGGAGCGGGCGAGGATGAGGGGTACGGCCACTGGGTGCCTCCTGGGCTAGGTGTTCGTGCCGAGCCCTTGCTCGACAGGCTCAAGGGTAGCAGATGGCGAGATGACCTTGCCGGACTCCCTGTAGGTCGCCCCGCAGCGGCACTTGAAGGCCGCCGGGTCGTGGCCCGTGCGACGGTAGGCCGGGATGGGGTTGCCCCAGACGTGGATATGGTCGCCCATCAGAGCCTCGCGAACTGGGGGATGTGAGAGGTCAGCGGGTCGGAGGCGTCCATGAGCTTCCGGCCGCGGCCGTCGGCGATCCAGACGACGCCGCGGTCGGTCTCGCGCCGGATGAGCCGGCCGATCGCCTGCACGGCGCGGACCTTCATCAGGTCCTCGTAGCGCGGGAACGAGTTGGCCCGGATGGCGTTAGAGACCGGGTCGACGGCCGGGTAGGGCAGCTTCCAGACCACGACGAGCCGCAGGGCGTCGCCCGGGACGTCGAAGCCGGTGGCGAACGACTCGGAGCCGAAGAGTACGGCGTTGCCGTCGGCCTTGAAGCGATCGGCCATCGCCTGACGGTCCTTCGCCTCCATGTCGCGCTCCTGCTTGAGCACGTTGAGGTCGTAGACGTCCTCGAGCATGGGAGCGAGGCGCTCATGGGTGCGCTCGAGATCACGGAATGACGAGAACAGCAGCAGGGCCCCGCCCTTCGCCCGTACGATCAGGTTGTAGACCTCCTCGACCCGCTGCTCGAAGTTGCTGTCGTGCTGGGCGCTCTTGTAGTCGCCGCCGTACGCCGAGAAGCCGATCCAGGCCTGCTTGCCGTAGTCGAACGGGTGACCGACGTCGATGAACGGGGCGTCCTGCACGCCAAGGGTGCCCGCCATCGTCTTCGGCACCGTCGCGCTGACCAGACCGAAGCGGCGCTGGCGCAGGAGTTCGCCGGCGCTCTTCGCGACGTTGATCCAGTCGGTCTTGATGCTCCGGTCGCCCTTGGCGTTCTCGGCGACGTGGAGCACCGCGGAGTCATGGGGATCCCTGAGGTAGGCCGCGATCTTCAT
>Ga0172380_10007728_pt1 | contig 12000 bp, 15 predicted proteins | sample Leawe162metaG_FD_119747 | JGI IMG/M metagenome (GOLD analysis project Ga0172380, IMG submission 119747) | Leachate microbial communities from a municipal landfill in Southern Ontario, Canada - Leachate well 162 metaG | ecosystem: Engineered > Solid waste > Landfill > Unclassified | place... | reverse complement strand
TCTGGTAGGATGACTTTATTGCCGCCCAATCGGGCGACCACCCATGACTGATATCCCCTCTCATTCGCTCATTTTACAGTCGTCTGGAAACGTGGAGATCTACACTCCATCCCCAATCATCGAGGCCGCACGTCGGACCATGGGCGGCATAGATTTGGACCCCGCCTCCAGTGAGGTGGCGAATCTAAGAGTGAAGGCCGCAAGCTTTTTCACCCAAGAGGACGATGGATTGAGCAAGGTATGGCACGGCAAGGTATGGCAGAACCATCCGTTTTCTAGAGAATACAACGCCAAGTGGATCAACAAGCTTGTGAGCGAGTTTAAGACCGGCCACATCACTGCTGCCTGTGCCATTTGTTTCGCTTCAACCAGTGAGAAATGGTTCCGTCCGTTACTCGACTATCCCCAATGCTTCTTGACTCCGCGCACCAATTATTTGCTTCCTGATGGAACTATTTACCGAGGCGTGACCAAGGGCAGTGTTGTTACCTATCTTGGGCCGGATACCCAATCTTTTGCGCGCGAATTCGCGGCATTCGGTGTGGTCAAGGTCCCCTATTCTCTCTAATGGCATCCCCTTACAAAACAGAAATCGAGCAAGACATCTTTGGGTTGCTTCTTGTCGAGCCCCAACTCTGGCCAGACATCAACTTTTTGACCAAGGATGATTTTGCGGAGGTCCGCCAGCACATCTTTGACGTGATCAGACAGCAACTTGATGCGAATGAGTCGGTGGCCCCCTCTATTTTAACGGACAAGTTGAAGGGATACGGAATCAGCACGACCGGCGAAGTGGATACGTTTGTTTATCTAGACGGGCTGGTTAGACGCGGGAAACGACTGGATAGCAAACACGCGGTGGCGCTGGCCAAGGAGTTAAAAAAAGCGACGGTGAAAAGGCAGTTGATTGCGGCGTGTAAAAAAGCGGCGATTGAGGTGGAGAATGCGGAGGGGTTTGAGGAGATGACCAATGTGGTAGACAAGACCCTGAGCGGCATTAGCACGAATTACTACAGGTCAAGTGATGCCGAAGAAATGTTTGGGACTTTGATCGATAAGGTTGAAGAATTGGGCAATAATCCCGTGGACCCCTCAACTATCGGATATGGTGGAGTGCTACCTTCTATTGAGCGGGCATTAGGACCTCTTATCGGCAGGGGGAGTTTTGTAAACGTCACGGCCAGACAGAGTTCTGGCAAAAGCTCGTTCGCATTTTTCTATGCGGTCACTACGGCAGAACTCCATAACTTACCGATTTTGTGGGTCGATTCTGGGGAGATGTCATTAGAGCAGCTTCAGATGCGTGCGGTATGCTGTCTATCCAAGGGTAGGGTTCCTCTCTGGGCGGTGAGATCAGGTAAGTGGCGGTCAAATCCCGAGTGGGAAAAAATTGTCCGACAAGAGGTTTGGCCGCGAGTTAAGAAACTCAGACTCTACTACAAGTCAGTCTCTGGTCTCTCTCCCAAGGAAAAAGTGGCCTATATGCGGCGGTTTTACTTCAATAAAATCGGGCGAGGAAATTTCTTAATCATTGTGGATGACTACCTTAAGGGGGTAGAGCAGCTCATGAAAGATAGTGCCGAATGGCAGGGGGTGGGATTTTACGTCGCGGATGTCAAGAGTATGATAACGGATGAGATCGAGGCTTCGTTCTGGACCTCCACTCAGGCAAATAAAATGGGTATTGTGAAGGGGAAGAAGATGGCGGATATCGTGGATAACGATTCGGTGGTGGGCCTATCCGACCGCATCAACCATAACGCCACCCATGCGTTTTTGCTCCGATACAAGGTTATGGAGGAATTGGCGCGCGAAAGGAATGCGTTTGGTAATGTGGCCGCCAAGGTGCTCAAGATTCGAGATGGACTAGGGGTAGACTACGAACAATTCATGCGCCCCATCAAGACGGGCAGTGGCTATGCAGATAACTATTTCAACATCGAGCACCACGGGTTTCACTATATCGATAAGGGGTGGCATAGCGAGATGTTGACTAGATTGGGACATACGGCCATTGATTTGACTAGCAGAGATGGAGAGGAGAAAATGCCCTGATGGATTCTTTATGCGTAGATAGCACAAGCAGTGCGCCCGGCGTCCAGCCGGGAGATGGCGGTTCATATCCGACCTCTACGCACCACCTTGATAGGCACTTATACGAAGTGCGTTCATGCCCTCTTAAAGACGGCCAAGAATTGGTGCGCCAATACCATTATGCGCGGGGGGGGTCTAATACCGCAGTATACATGCACGGGCTTTATGAGAAGACAACGGGCCGGTTGGTGGGCGTGGCGTGGTGGCTTCCTCCCACGAGGGTAGCTTGTGAGTCGGTCAATAGGGCCGAATGGAAGCGGGTGTTGAGTCTCACCCGATTGGTATGCGTTCCCGACGCGCCCAAGAATTCAGCGTCATTCCTGTTGGGTCATTCGGTCAGGCTCATTCGCCGCGACAAGAGATTTGTATCGTTGGTAACCTATGCGGACGAAAGCCAAGGTCATATCGGCCAGATATATCGGGCGTCCAATTGGACGTATGTTGGGCGAACGGGACCCACTCCTAGATGGTTAGATAAAGAAGGGAGACAGGTTGCATGTAAGGCGACCAAGAACAGGACCAAAGCACAGATGGAGGAGTTGGGTCATGTCAAGGTAGGGAGTTACTGCAAACATAAATTCGTTCTCCACCTCTAATGGCCTTCGATCTTTCCAAGTTAACCAACGTAAAACGACTGTCCAATGGCTGGCAGGCACAATGCCCGATTTGCGCACAAAACGGACGAGATTTACACGGGAAGAATCACCTAAGACTCTATCGCTCAGGCGCTTACAACTGCGCGGTTTACAGTGGGGACCGACAACACAACAGTTTGATAAAAGCCTTTTTGGGTGGTGGCGGAGGAGAAGAGATTGAATACATTGACCAGCAAGAGCGTCCGAAGACCGCGAAGGTATATCCCGACTCCATTCTTGACTCTCTTATCAAGGACTATTCCTACTGGATCAAACGGGGGATGAAGGAAGAAGTGATTAGGTCCCTAGAATGTGGGGTAGCTCCCCAAGATGAGAAAGGTCCCCTTTCTGGGCGCTCGATTTTCCCCCTGCGAAATCCTGACGGCAAAATCTCGGCATTCACAGGGCGCTTAGTCATCGAAAACTCGATTGGTAAGAAGTGGATTCATCTCAATCCCGTATCAAAAGTCGTGTGGCCATGGAGGGTGAGTGGTCCAGAAATCGAGAGAACCAGAACGGCCGTGCTCCTAGAAAGCCCGGGCGACACCTTGAGCTGCCTGAGCCATGATATCAAACCCGTGATTTGTCTATTCGGTCTTAACCTCTTCGACTTGACTATTGCCACCTTGGTGGGGGCCGGCGTGAATAGAGTATTCGTTTCTTTAAACCGCGACAAAGACCCGCGCAAAGGGCAGGCGGCGGCGGATAAGATCGCTCGAAAACTGAGTCCTTTTATTTCGGATGTCAGAATCCGATTACCCAACCCTCCATACAAAGACTTCGGTGAGGCGGCGGAAGACGGGGAGAGTGGCGCGAAGGAGTTGGCGGCGTTTAGGGAGGAAATTAAATGAGTGGCGATTACGATTGGACCCCCATTTCATGAGGCTATATCCAATTACAAGGCCACAACCCCGTGGCCGACTACCCAAGAAGAGTTTGGAGGCCTATACTCAATATCTCGCCGATATCGTGTTGAAAGAACAGGAGCGTGGGGCGGTTTGGGTATTGATGAAAGAGATTAGGCCGTAGCTTTTATACTATGTTATGAACGTTTCTTCCTCTAAAATTTCCGACCTCTTGTCGTGTTCAATGGCGTTCTACTTCAAGCACGTTCTAATGCTGCCCGACAAGACCCATTGGAAAACTCTTGTTGGTTCCAACCACCATAACGTCATCGAGTATATGCTAAAGCCCAAGCGCCGTGCTCGACTCGACGCCATTTTGGAAGACGGATTTTCTTTCGCGGCAAACCCCGAGATCGAACGTTACTGTTTGATGTGGCGGGACCACTATAAGCTAGACTTATGGGACCATCAAAATGTGGAGGATATGCTTAGACTGACGTTCTCGACCCTGAAGCCCTTCATCAAAGAGGGGCAGTTCAAGTCGGAACAGAGGTTTGAAATCAAATTGGGAGAGGCGACCGGGTCCGGTTATATCGACATTCTTACCCTCGGAGATGACGCCCGCATCTTAGACATGAAAACCAAGGGGAAGAAGTTTACTCAAAAGGAACTTTCCGAGAACGTGCAGGCGATGATGTATAGCTGGTATTATTATGAGACCTACGGCAAGCTAGTTCCCGTTCATTTCATTTTGACCCGTTTTCCACCCACCAAGAAAGATCCGGGTAGACATATCCAGACCGTGATGCCGCCAACTGAGGCGCAGATTGACGGATTCAAGGAATATGTTAAGCACCTATATAAAGTAATGAATGAGTTTGGTCTCCAAGATGCTTACTCGAACTGGCACGCAGACGAAGGTTTCTGTTTGCGGGTGTGTCAGTTACGCAACTCTTTTGAGTATATCTCCATCAAGAAGAAGGGCACTGATAAATTCGTGGGGAACTATCTTATGGATCAGGCACCGGAGCCTAAGGACGATGAGTATGCCGAGAAAGCGAGGCATCCGGGGTGTCCCCGGTGGAATCCCCAATAATTTTGTCCGCAGGGCCGTTTCGCCCAGAGCGCAGCGAAGAAGAAACATCTTGACTCCCACCCCCAAGTCCGCCAGTCTAGATTAACATGAAGACCAAAACGATCAAAAAGATATTGACCGGCAAGTTCCTTGTTTGGTCCCGCTCTATCGCTGACGAATCCGTTCGCAAGCTAGTTGAGAAGAATTCTATCATCACGGGCGGCGCGATTGTGTCGCTCCTAGAGAATCAGGAGGTCAATGATTTTGACGTTTATTTTCGAGATGCGGAAACCGCATATGCAGTCGCTCAGTATTATGTCAAGAAACTGCTGGAAAACCCGCCCCCGACCTTCAAGGGAGACTCCAAGCACAAGGTCGAAATTTACGCGAAGATGGATGAGGCCAAGGAGGGGGTCCCAGCTCGTGTGCGAGTTATTGTCAAGTCGGCGGGTATTGCGGGAGAAACCAAGCAGACCGATTATCAGTATTTCGAGGGAATTCAAGACCCTAATGCGGCGGCTCAGGCCAGCGAAGATTATGTCGGCGCGGCCATGGGGGAGTTTGCGGAAGGCCAAGTTACGGACAACACAGAGCCCGACGCTCACACCTTACCCGCCCAAGAGGGGTATCAGAAACAGGTCGAGTCGCTAGATGGGGAATCCGCCACCAAGCTTGACGATCAAGACGAGAAGAAGCGGGGTAAGTATCGGGTCTTATTCGTCACTTCTAACGCCATCACCCTCAGTGACGGCATGCAATTAATTCTCAGGTTCCAAGGCGAGGCCGATGTCATCCACAAGAATTTTGATTTCCAGCATTGCGTCTCATACTGGAAGAGTTGGGATCGGGAGTTGGTGCTGAATCCCGACGCCCTTATCTGTATCATGACCCATGAGTTACGTTATATCGGATCGAGATACCCCTTGAGTTCCATCATCCGCCTTCGCAAGTTTATTACGCGTGGCTGGACGGTGAACGCAGGTCAAATGCTAAAGATGATATTTCAAGTCTCCCAACTTGATTTGAATGACGTGAGTGTTTTGGAGGACCAATTGGTGGGAGTGGATAGCGCGTATTTCTCGCAGCTTGTAGATAAGCTTCGGGAACAGCCGGACCCGACTCGCGTTGACGGAGCGTATTTGGCTACGTTAATCGACAAAATCTTTTGATGCGCGGACTAGGACATCCTCGCGGGATCATTTATCTCATCCGTAATCTCAAGAACGGAAGATGTTATATCGGTCAAACCACTCGTTCTTTCTCCGAACGATATGGTCGTTTATGGTGGACCAAAATGCATAATACTGCCATGAAAGAGGACTTGAAGACTTTTGGTAAAGATAATTTTGAGATTATCATACTAGAACGTTCTAAGACCGCTAAGGAGTTGGCTATTTTAGAGAACGAATATGCCGAAAGATATAATGCTTATTTACCAGATGGATACAATGAGCAGTCATGTATTAAGAGTTATTCCAGCAAATGTTGTCTATCCAAATTATCTCGAATCGAACTAAACAATCCGTCCGGGAAGGATGTCGTTATCACTAAGCCCATCGATTTCTGCATCCGAAATAACTTATCTCCGAAATGTATCTATTTGATCCTTCGCGGCGACAGATTTTTTCACAAGGGGTGGACAAAAAAGGGAAATAAAAGAAAACTAAACCCCCGAATAAAGGACTATATTTTATATGATCACGATGGCAAGAGATATAACGTTAGTAATTTATCTGCTTTTTGCAAAGAAAGGAAGCTAAATTACGACAGTATGAGACAGATGATTGCCGGATATATTGATTCTTCTCAGGGATATGGTTTATCTCCAGAATCGACGAAGAACCCAAAATGGCAATATATAGCCACTATCACTAAAGACGGTGTAGATAAGGTGATTACTAATGTCAGAATGCAGTCCAAAGAAGTTGGAATGAATTCTCGTTTCATGTATCAATTGGTGGGCGGAAGAGTTGAGAGCTATAAAGGTTGGACCGTCAAGACACTTACCAAAAGGCCGTTACATGTATTTCGTAGAGAGCAATCGGAAGACCTAAAACTGTCATGAAATCCCTCGTTATCATCGCCCGCCTCTACGCCGCCTTCATCGCTCTTATAACCACTCTTACCTTCACGGTGGGAGTGGGTTTAATCCTTGACCCGCGCCCTTGGTTGCCCGACGATTCTATCTTGGGTTGGTGCATGGCGTTATTCCATCTCCCATTCGCTATCATCAGTTGGTGGCACGCCCTCTATTGGAGACCCAAGTGGTGAAACCTCTCACTCCCCGCCAACAGAAAAGCGCCACCGCCCTCTTGCAACTCAAGAAGGTCCGTCAGTTTTTATCCGCGCATCCCGGTTCCACCAGTGATTATGTCAGCGATAATGTAGGTCACGGGTTGATGGAATTGCAACGAAAGGGGTTAGCCTGCTGGAGGCGGGAAGAGGGCGAAGTGAGATGGTATGTCAAATCTCAAGTGGCCCGCCCTTGGACGGAGAAATTTCAGGAAGAGGCGTATGAGCAGACAAAAGAGACGAGATGGGAGGAGTATAGACCATGAGAGACTATCAGACCAAGACATGGGAGATGAAGAAACGCAAGATAGCGGCTGTCACATGCGATATCTGCAAGAAGGCCATGGATAATCCCGATGGGACTCCTCAGATGAACCGCCCTCAACCGATCCATGATACGATTATTCGGCACCGGAGTGAGGTTGGCGGCATATGGGGAGGGAGGTATACCCATGTCACTCTTGATATTTGCCACGAATGTTTTGACAACAAGCTATTGCCTCTTGTCGAACGAGAATTCGGTATCAAGGCGCAGACCGAAGTCATTCCATACGAGTTATCATGAAACGTCTCCTTTCTATCTTTTTCTCTGAGTATTCATGGTATCGCCGTTGGCATGGCGGTAAATGGATGCGCACTCATCTTGATTTCCCCGTCTGTTCGACTCTCTGGTTAGATGTCCCCAACTGGGCGACCAGCGAGTATCGAGAACCTCTCTGGCGCGGGACACCAACCTTTGAGATTCATTCATGATACTCCCAGTCAACTACAACAACCTCGCCCCCACCGAGCGCCGCGCCATCCGTGAAGAGTATGTTCGCCGCCAAAAGGGATTGTGTTCCCACTGTGGGAATCCATTAACTGGGAAACCCTCCGACGAGGTCGAAATCATACTGGTGGATGAAACTTTGTTTCCATCCTCCTTTTTCAAGTGGCCCGTGCATTTACATCACAGTCATGAGACCGGCATGACTTTGGGAGCGGTCCATTGTAGATGCAACGCGGTTTTGTGGCAATATCATGGGGAATGACTTGACATCCAAACCAAAGAGGGGTAGAGTAAACCAGACATGACCACAGTCACTCACGTTAACAAATCAAGATATGACATCTACATTGGGCGTGCCAACGGGGATTTATCGGAATCCAAGTGGGCTAATCCTTTTGTCATCGGCAAGGATGGAACCCGAGACGAGGTGATTGCCAAGTATGAGGAGTGGATTAAGGGCAGGCCAGAATTGATGGCGGCGTTACCGGAGTTAAAAGGGAAAGTGCTTGGGTGCTGGTGTCGGCCCGTTAACAGATGTCACGGGGATGTATTGGCTAGATTGATAGACGGAGAGGTTAAAGGAGTGGAGATTGCCCCCGAGGCTAAGATAGAGATGAAATTGTCACCGGAGATAAATATCACCCCCGTTTTCTACGATCACTCGTCAAACAAAAGCTTGTTAACCTACTGGAAGGCCAAAGACTGCACTGAGCACGGTCCCAAGTCTATCGTTCAGCTCTGCAAGGATGCGGGGCTGAAAACCTGTTTCGGCGTCTCTGACAACTTCTTGACCTTCCCCGAGGCGCAGAAGAATTTAAGCAAGGAAAGCATTGAATTTACCTTCGGGCTGGAAACGTGGATATGCGATGATGCCACACAGAAGGCTCCAGAATCCGTCAAAAATGAGCACAAAATCATCATTCGCGCCGACAATTCTCAAGGCTACCATGATTTGACTCGTATCTATTCTGCGATCCATACCAACCGAGACCACTTCTATTACAAGTTCCGATTTGATATGGGTCGCCTCAAGCCTCTTTGGACCGAGAATTTGACCCTCATCCTGCCGTTTTTTGACTCGTTCGTCCATAAAAATACCTTGTCTCTGGCTTCGATTGTCCCCGATCTGCCTGCCGCGCCCCTGATTTTCCGCGAAGTGGATTCTGGCCTCCCCTTTCATGGACTCATCGACAAGGCTCTTGACTTATTCAATCAAGGTGGGCAGTATAAAGAGCAACGAGTGAAGACCATTTTTTACGTGAGTAAAGCCCAAGCTAAATCATGGATGAATTATCGCTCCATCAATCTGAGAAGCACTTTCCAGAAGCCCCAAATGGATTTTTGCTGTTCGGACAATTTTAGTTGGCAGGACTGGGCAACCCTTAGCAGCGGTCTAAAACCATGATTGGCGCAAGTCTCCTTAGATACGCCCCGGATCAAAAGTATATGATTTGGGATTTGGAAACGACTTCTTTGAATCTGATATACGGGTTGCCGTGGCAATGCTCCTTTATCATTTGCACTTTGTCCCAAATCCTTGAGGAGCACGATTACTTCATCAAATGGGACGACTTCAAAATCTCCCGAGATGCCGCAGCCATCACCAATTTTAACCACCAAGAATATCAAAACAAGGGCCGAGACCCCCGTGAGATTTTAGATATCATGGAGGGATATATGCACCGGGAGGACGTGATCGTGTTAGGCCACCACATTTTGGGGTATGATGTCATGATTCATCGGGCGTGGAGGCGCAAACTGGGGCTGGGACCCGACTACTCCTATCTTCCCCGTTTGATTGATACCAACGCTATTAGCAAGGCTCTTAAAAAAGGGTATCCTCCTGATAGAGACAATATCTTGGCCTTTCAATATAAGATGCTCAATTTTAGAGAGCGGGGTTTGAAGACCTCGCTAGGCGTCATGGCGCGGGAATTGGGAGTGAATTTCAATGACCAAGACCTCCATCGCGGCGATAAGGACATTTTGCTAAACTGGCAGGTATGGAAAAAACTTGTCTGGAGCGTGGAAATCTAATGGCCTACAATCTCCCATTTCTTAATCATGGAGTTAAACTCCCCTCCTTCGTTATCGAAGAGAGACATCTCCAGCATCTAGGTCTCAAACCCCCTTGTTCGGACTACGATTTTCTGCGCGCTCTAACCCTTGAGGGCTTCAATAAACTGGGGCTCAAAAAGGGGTCAACGGAATATCAAGAATATGTGGCGCGGGTTAAAAAAGAATTGACCATCTTCAATGAGCTTGGATTCTGTTCCTATCTGCTCATCACTTGGGATATCATGAATTATTGCCGAGAGCACGATATAGCGACGGGTTACGGGAGAGGCAGCGCGTGCGGTTCAGAGGTTCTCGCGCTGGTAGGAGTGACCAAAGTGGACGCCATAAAAAACGAGCTATTTTTCGAGCGGTTCCTGAGTAAATTTCGTGCGAAGTTCACCGAGGTTGATGGCGTCAAATATTACCAAGGCGATCTTCTTCTCGATATTGATTTGGACATTGAATTTCGTCGGCGCGGAGAAGTGGCCAAATACGTAGAGGAACGATACGCGGGGAAGGTATGTAAGTTGCTCACGACCTCGACACTCACCACCAAGATTCTCGTCAAGGATATATGCAAGAGTTATTTGGAATTCAACGAGGATGACGCCAAGCGCGTGTCGGATATGATTCCCAAGGTCGCGGGTTTTGTCAGTAGCCTAGCCAACTCGCGCAAAGATAGTAAAGATTTCGACACCTTCTGCAAGGAGCATCCCGACTTCTATGAAATTTGCTGCTCGTTGGAAAATCTCCACAATAACTTCGGTTGTCATGCTAGCGCGTGGGTGATTTCGGCTGACCCCCTTAAAGACTATCTACCTCTCCAGTTGTCAGAACAGGGGGAATTGATGACCGGGTTCGCCATGGAGGACATCGTAAACATGGCCCCTAAGGTTGATTTGTTGGGTCTGAGATGCGCGACCCTTATTAGTGAGTCATGTAAGAAATTGGGGATCAAGCCCGAGAATATTGACATTCATCATGAATCCATCTATCGAAACCTCCAAGACCTAGAGGCTAAACATGGGTTATTCCAGATTGAGGCCGACACCAACTTTCAGGTTCTCAAGAAAATTAAACCCCGAAACCTGAACCATTTGTCCGCAGTGATCGCAATCGGCCGGCCGGGCGCAATCCAGTTCTCGGATATTTTCTCCAAGTATGTCGAGACCGGAGAAGCGCAGTCGGTTCATCCCCTGTTTGATGATATTCTCAGAGAGAGTGCTGGCATACCGATCTATCAGGAAAGCCTCATGAAGTGCGCGAATCGAATCGGATTCACTCTCGACGAAAGTGAAACGCTTAGGCGCATAGTGGGCAAAAAAAAGAAGGAAGAGATGCCCGAGTGGAAGGGGAAGGTAGAGCAGAAGATCAAAGAGAATAATCTGGACGTGAAGGCCGGCGAGGTTCTTTGGTCTATTCTTGAGGCCAGCGCAAATTACTCGTTCAACAAATCGCATTCCGCCGCGTATGCAAGCATGTGCGCTGCAACCTGTTATCTTAAATTCAATCATCCTCAAATCTTCTATGAGGTCCTCCTCAATTTGGCCAAGGATGAACCAGAGCCTCTTAAGGAGATTCAGATCATCGCGGACGAGATTAGGAAGACCGGTATTAAGTTGCTGCCCCCAGATATCACCAAATCAGGGACCGACTTCCAGATTGAGGGACCCAATATTCGATTTGGACTATCTAGTATCCGCAACATTACGGACGCCACCATGGTTAAGTTGACCTCCTTCAAGAGGGACTTCAAGACCAAGTTCGAAATCTTTGAGGCTGCGCAGGAAGCCAAAATCAATATCAATGTGCTTACTGGACTGATTCTCTGTGGATGTATCGATTCTAACGGGCAATCGCGCACCAAACTAGCGGTCGAAGCTCAAGCTTATAACCTCCTGACCGAGCGCGAAAAGAATTTGGTTCACAAACTGGCGGGCGACTATGGACAGGATTTGATCGAGTTTATTCGGATCATCAAGACTAAAACTGACGAAAAGGGGAAGCCTTACATTAAGGAGAGTCGTCTCGATACGTTTCGCCGAGATTTTGCCCCCTACTGGAAGATGTTCCAAGAGAATTCGCGCCACGAAGAACTGGCTACCTATTGGCTGGAAAAACACTATCTTGGATTCTCCTATAGTTCGACTCTCTATGGTCTTTACTCCAAAAAAGTGCAAGACTTGGACACGATTAGTAGCGTTTTGGGAGAGTCAAAAGACGTTCGTGTTT
>Ga0172380_10007727_pt1 | contig 12001 bp, 12 predicted proteins | sample Leawe162metaG_FD_119747 | JGI IMG/M metagenome (GOLD analysis project Ga0172380, IMG submission 119747) | Leachate microbial communities from a municipal landfill in Southern Ontario, Canada - Leachate well 162 metaG | ecosystem: Engineered > Solid waste > Landfill > Unclassified | place... | reverse complement strand
GCTCCCCTCACACTAAAATATAGTCTCATAGATAATACAAGCTTTGGTATTACGGTCTGGAATAAAGATGGCAACGAACTACTTAGCAACACTACCTACTCTGGCAATTCTGGCACTATCAAAACTATCTCTGGTGTCGATTACATGAAAGTCCGCGTCGAGTCCAAATCATGTGCCAGCAACAACGACAACTGGTTGACCCTCACAGCAGAGAGATAAATTTAAGCCCTACTCACGTACTCGTCAGTTTCTGTATCCACTATGATAGTCTCCCCCTGTTTGATAAACAGTGGTGCCATCACGTCCACACCCGTCTCTATCTTGACTGGTTTCTTTGGTGCATTGACGGTATTACCAGCCGATGCATCCTCTGCTTCGATTACCTTCACTGTTACTTTAAGTGGGAATCGGACCCCGATCGCCTGGCCTTCATAAAAGATAAAGACCATCTGCATCTCTTGCATGAGGTATTTATCTTTGCCCTCAAAGATACTCGCGGGAACCTCAAACTGATCATAGGTGCGCGGATTCATGAAATTATATGTGTCTCCATCTTTATACAAATACTGTAGCTCGACCGTATCTACGTCTACCGTCTCGACCATCTCAGCCGACTTGAAGGTATATTCGTAGACATTGCCAGTTTTGACATTTTTCATGCGGGTACGCGCAAAAGCCGAGCCTTTGCCAGGGAAATAAAACTCACATTTGACCACAGCACATGGCTGATCCTTGTAAAGGACAAACACCCCGGTCTTTAGTTGATTTGCGCGCATTGTAGACATATCGCTGTATTGTACCTCTGCCAGCCCATTTTCAGCAATATAGGCGGTAGTATTTATTCCATTGGCAGGTGACTCAGGAAATAATACCTCTCAATTGGGTTTAAATCTTTAAAACATCTACTATTTGGACTTGAACCAGGAATATGAAATTCACTTACAACCATGCCTTCGTTTGGCAATAATTGCTTAAAATCTTCTTCACTAGATCTCAGACTTCTCATGAGCAAGTCTTTATATAAATTTAGCCTTAGAGCCCATGACCTATCTCTTCGCCCGCGTAGCAGACTATCTGCTAAATCTTCTAACTTCAGCCCTATACTATCTTCAGTTTCAAAAGTTATGGAAATAGCTCCTCTACCGGGAAAAATAATGTCTCGGCAATATCCAGAGAGTCCGTAAACAAAGCCACGAGCCTATCCACCCCTACCGCTATCCCCCCTGTCTCTGGCATCCCCATTTTCAGCGCGAGGATAAAATCAGTGTCCATCGGATATTCTGTCCGTCCTAGTTCTTTGCGCTCCGCCAGGTCTGCTAAACATCTCTTCTCTTGCTCCTGCCAGTCCGTCAACTCCGAGAAACAATTCCCTAGTTCTAGACCTGCCATAAACACTTCAAATCTCTCCGCAAACCGCGGATCGCTCGCTTTCTTTTTGGAAAGCGCCGCTTGGGCTACCGGATAGTCATACAGGATCGTAGGCCCCTTGGTCCCAAGTCTTGGCTCTATCTCATTAGCAATGATCTGATTCCAAATTTCTTCCCAGGTCGTTTGCTCTGTGATTTGATACCCTTTCTCTTTGCCTTTTGCTTTTAGCTTTTCCGCGTCCAACATTGTCTCTATCTCAATGCCTGCATATTTTTCAAATGCGTCTACTACCGATATCTTCTCCCACGGCGATTTTAGATCATATTCTTTACCTTGATACTGCAAAACTTGATACTCGCCTTTCGGGAGACTCCCGAAAGGTGTATCCAATATGCTTTCGGGAGTCTCCCGAAAGGACTCTCGGACGGATGTAAGTATATGTCTCATCAATCCCTCAAAATCCCTGGCCACGTCCATATAGTCCCCCGGTGTCCGGTACCACTCTAAAATAGTAAATTCTGGATTGTGCCTGCTCGACCTACCCTCGCCATTTCGAAAAGACTTGGTAATCGAAAAAATGGATCCCGACCCAGCAGATAGTAGTTTTTTAAGTGCAAACTCTGGAGAACTCGGTAAAAATCCCTGCCACTTATTACCCTGGTCATCATTTAGTTCTGTCTCAAATACCTCGAGAAATGGCTCGGTCGACGGCGCCGGCAACAGTAGCGGCACCTCCGCCTCATGGAACCCCTGTCCCTTAAAATACGCCCGTATCGCGTCTATCACTTTCTCACGCACCCAATACTTCTGCCATAATCCTGGATTTTGCTTTAATTTTTGAAATGTTTTCATTTAGGTATTTTACCCCATCTATCTGATCTAGTTTGACGTATTCGGTACAATATAGGACTATGAACATCACTTGGGATTGGTTCACTATCGCTAACATCTTACAGGGAGAGAACCTGTAAACTATCGCTGACTTTTTTCGTGATTTCTAAGTTCCATGCTCGCCTGGCTGTAATTATATACAGCAAACAACAATCCTATTCCTCCGGCCGCTAAAATACCAATATTCACAGATGTCTCCCCGTTAAAATCATCTAGTTTAACTCCAGATATTTTTTCTAATCCATTCCACGATACAATTGTACTCACGATACCCACCAAGGTCATCACCATCTTTTTTACTCTCAATCTAGATCTCTCAGCTGAGAAATATTTCTCCCAAGCGGCATCTTTTTTCTCCATAAATATTAAAAAATTAGTAGCGCAGGCGAGCGCCTACCTTTACCTTCTTTAACAATCTATCATCAGTTAGTAGCTTGCCACACCCTCTCGCCACAGCCGACATCGGCTCGTCGCAAACCCACACTGGCATATGCGTCGACTCTGCAATCATTTTGTCCAACCCGCGGATGAGCGAGCCACCCCCCGCCATCGTAATTCCGTGTTGGATAATATCCGAAACCAGCTCGGGAGGCGTTTCTTCTAGTACATCCATCACAGCCCGCACAATTTGTTGTAGGGTCGGCGCAAGCGCTTCGCGAATTTCGGTACCGGTAAATTTCATTGATTTGGGGAGCCCATTGGAGAGATCTCGCCCCCGCACCACCGTCTGCAACTCTTTGCCATCTTCTGGACTAATGGCACTTCCTATCTGAATTTTGACTTCCTCAGCGCTCGCATCACCTAACAATAAGCCGTATTTAACCCTGGCAAAATGAATGATGGACTCAGTTAGCTCGTCCCCTGCTACCCGTAGTGATTTGTTGAGCACAATCCCGCCAAGCGACAAAATGGCGATCTCAGTTGTGCCACCTCCAATATCGATGATCATCTGTCCGCGCGGCTCGTCGATCGGTAGCCCAGCCCCAATTGCTGCAGCCATAGGCTCTTCTACCAGATAAGCCTCTCTCGCCCCTGCCTCAATAGCCGCTTCTGACACTGCTCTTCGCTCTACTTCTGTTACCCCCGACGGGATCCCAATTATCACTCTTGGCCGTGGTATTTTGGCAATCCACGGACTATTTTCGTGAACTTGTTTAATATAAAAATTAAGCATTGACTCCGCTCCGTCATAGTCCGCAATCACTCCGTCGCGCAGTGGCCTAATTGCCTCTATCGCTTCGGGAGTTTTTCCTGCCATCAATTTTGCCTCGGTTCCAATCGCAAGAATTGCCCCGGTCCTTTTGTGTCTCGCGATATAGCTAGGTTCACGAATTAAAATTCCTTTACCTTTGACAAAAACAAGCGTGTTAGCAGTTCCCAAATCTATTCCCATATCCTGCGAAAAAATGCCCAAAAGCGAATTAAACATGGCTCCCATGATACCACAACCGACTGCTTAGGCAGGCCTGGTTTTGCTCAAGTGCCAAATAAGTATGTCATAAAACATCAAAATGTAACATGATAAACTTAATTCATGCAATTGATCATCGTGACCACCATTTATCTACTATCTATCTTTGTACCCCTGACCTTTACCACCATCAACTCGGAGCTCTTCGAATTTCCCAAATTTATTCTTCTCTTAGCCGGTACTCTGATCATTACTGCTGCCTGGGCGATAGATCTTTATAAAAATCAGAACTTTAAATCTACCTTCCGTGAGCTACGCTCTACCATCTCAATTTCAATTCTTGCAGTCTTAGTTACCCAAGCATTTGCAACTGCTTTTTCCATCAATCCCTACACCAGTTTTTGGGGATATTATTCGCGTTTTCACGGCGGTTTACTAACCACAATTTGCTACACCATCATCTATTTTTCAGCTCTAAAATGGATGGACACAAAATCTACTCAAAAACTCATTAAAATATCTATAATTACAGCTATTTTGATTGGCCTATACGCCATCGCAGAACGTCTAGGTATCGACAAAAACTTCTGGGTCCAGGATGTGCAAAACCGTCCCTTTTCCACGCTCGGTCAACCCAATTGGCTCGCGGCATATTTGATCCCCAATATATTTTTAATTCTTTATTTACCACAGCGAGCAAGACGATTTTCGCCCCTCCAATTTTTACTATTTACACTCCTCTTTGTCGCGCTATTGTTCACCAAATCTCGTTCAGGATTTATTGCTTTTGCTTTATCATTTGCGACCTACTGGATTTTGTTAGTCCGCCAGTTCGATTTTGCTTTTATCAAACGCGAGCTTTTCCAATTTTCCGGAATTGCTATTCTTACCGCTCTTTTACTTGGCACCCCCTTTACCTCATCGCTTTCCTCCTACTTTACCCAAAAAAATCTAGCAAATAACGCTCCTCTCCCGCAAGGAACCCAGTTAGAGACAGGTGGCACCGAATCAGGTGATATCCGTAAAATCGTCTGGACTGGTGCCCTAAAGCTTATTGCCAAACACCCTGTCCTCGGAACTGGTCCAGAGACTTTTGCCTACACCTACTACTGGACCCGGCCTACGGCGCACAATCTAACTAGTGAGTGGGATTTCCTATACAACAAAGCGCACAATGAGTATCTCAATATAGCGACCGGAGCGGGTCTGATTGGCCTACTTGCCTACCTTTATTTTCACTACGCGGTTTTTACTACCAGTCTCACCCTGATACCACCATCCAAAAAAATCAATCAAGACTTAGACAACTCGCTCCGCGCAATTTATCCTATCCTCGGAGCCTCGATCGTGTCCTTTACTGTTACCAACTTCTTTGGCTTTTCCGTCATTCCTGTCTACCTCATCACTATTCTTCTTGCCTCTCTCCCCTCCACTATCGCCAAACCACCCCTACCCTCTACTCCCCATGATCTACGATCTACGATTGCTATCCTCTTGCTCCTCATTTACCCTGCCCGGCTTTTTCTAGCCGATGTCGATTATGCCCGCGGCAAAGCCAAAAACTCCGCAGATCTACTAAAACAGGCGGTTAGTATTCGCCCAGGACTAGATCTCTATCACTCCCAGCTAGGAGAAATTTATGCAACCACCGGTCAAAAAGATTTAGCTCTCCACGAACTGGCTATCAACAAACATCTCAACCCTTACCATCTCAATTTTTACAAATCTCGCGCCAAAATTTATCTCGCCCTCAACTTAAATGCCGAGGCCGTCGTCGAACTAGTCAACGCCCGCCGGCTCGCCCCCACCGATCCCAAACTGGCCTACAACCTAGGTCTGATCTATACAAGACTAGATAATGCGAGCCTAGCTATCCAAGAATTCAAGGATGCCATGACGCTCAAACCCAACTACCAGGAACCATATTATGCCCTGACCTTACTCTACGAGCAGACCAAACAAATAGACAAAGTTATCCCTCTCCTCACTTCTGCCAAATCTAATCTCGCTACCTATTCTGCCCAGCTTAAAGAAAAAATAGAAAAATACTCAAATAATTAGTTTCACTCTATACTCGACATCATTTTTTCTGATTCAGCGTCTATTTTGTATTCAACCTACTAGATTCATCTATTCTTTGAAGTGTTCGAGTGTCACCTACTACTTTATCCTCTAGCGCTCTGCTGCGTTTCCACAATTCACTCCCAATTTCTGGTTTTGGTATAGTTGCCGCCGCCTCATCATCAGTAAGTAGATCACCCTTTTCTCTCACCATTCGTACTCTAAGCTCTTGAGGAGTAAGTGTATCCGCTCCCTCTTGTTGTCTGTGCATCAGCTTAGAAACTGCCTTCCCGACTCTCGAATTTGTAATCCAATTCATTTTTATCTCTCCTACTATTTATAGTACGAACAATATACCAATACTCGTACCATTCTGCAAATCTTATTTGTCAAATCTCTCCCTTTTATCTAGCGATAGCCATCTTTAGGGCGTGGCACTTTGTATTCGACCGGCAACTTCCATACATTGCCTAGTCGGTCTACCAACATCCCGTTAAATTGTTCTACCCCGTAATCTCGCTGCATCTCAAGTATTGCTTCCGCAAACTCATATACCGACAGTCGGCCATCTCCTACCATCTCCAGATACATTTTTACTGTATTATCCAACTCATTCTTCATACAAAATAGACTCATACTAATAACTACATAGATTGTACCAAATCATGTCAATAATGATAAAATAAACTCATGACACAACCAATTTTATCTGTCCCAGACGCAATTTTGCGCAAAAAATCACTCCAAATCGACAAAATTACTCCTGACGTGCAAAAACAGATCATGGAGCTCATCGAAACCATGGTCAATGCCAAAGAACCAGAGGGAGTTGGCCTCTCCTTCCCTCAAATCGGCTACAATATCCGCGGCTTTGTCACCTACCTCGAGAAAAAAATCAAAATCTACCTCAATCCCGTCATTCTCGACATGAGCGAAGAGATGACTCTAGGCGGTACACCAGAGCGCCCCACGCTCGAAGGCTGTCTATCTATCCCCTGGCTCTACGGCCCTGTCTGGAGGCCCAAAAAGATCAAAATCCAAGCCATGGACGAGCACGGAGTCGAGTTTACCAAGTCCCTCTCTAGTTTCCCTGCCCGCCTCGCCATGCACGAATACGACCACCTCGAGGGAGTCTTGTTTACCGACTACACCATCAGGGACAAACTACCTCTCTACCTCCTCAACCACGAGCAGGACAAATTTGTGCAAATCGAAGATACCCAATCAGTTATCAAGTGGTGATGGTTATTTCTTCTTCTCCACGCAAACAACATCCAATTTCGACGTAACAGCATCCGCCTCTTCCCACATAGCTCCTATTGCTCCTACAATCAATACTCTAGGAGGAAAATTGACAATAATCCCCTGCTCCTTCATGATCTCAACAACTTCTTGAGTCGATCTATCTTGCGCTGTCGCACAATAGACTAGCGTTTTGTCGGGCAAGGTTACTGGCCAGATATCCGGATGACTTATCACTGACTGAGAACTCGCCCCATTTTCTGCTCCAACTTCTTGGGGATGATTCGCCTCCTCATGTGATGTGAGCGAGGCTAAGCTATCCGCTTCGGCAGCCCTAGTAAGTCTAGCTAGATTACTACTTTTCTCTTTGTACGAAGCGTCTAAGGCTAGACCAGACACCACTAATGCGAGCACAGTCAAAACCCCCAAATTTCTCCAAAAATATTCTTTTGCCTCTGGACTCATATTTTAAAAATTCTAATACACATCAGCTAAGTATTCAACCGCAATCTGATTTTCCAGATCTCTAGCTTTAACTAGCCTATAACTTGACTAGTAGGGGTATAATTATGCGCAATAGCTACACACTCAAAGACCACCGCAATGCGCGGTGGATTTTTGCGTCAATAGCTACGAAAGTATAAATACTGCTTCGCAGTCTGCCCCACTTTTGCGGGTGCAAGACTGATGGAACGCAGTGCACCTTAAAAAGTGAACGAAAGTATTTGATAAAGAGATTTTATCTCCTTTATTTGGATACAAACAAACACGACCTATAAATTTCGGTAAAAGTAGTCGCAACCTTCTCTTGTTTTTGGAGCCAGCACCTAGTGGATGATTTTCTTCGTCCTTTGTGCGCTGGTTTCAATTTCAAATAGAAAAGGAGAAAACCCATGAAAACCAAGCAATTGGCTCAGTGGGGACTTCTCCTCATTGCGCTAATTTCCCTTCTGTCACCCAATGTGACAGTGCAGGCTCAACAGCCGACAAGCTACAGTCCACCAATCTGGCCATACATGATTATTCACGACGGCTCAAGTGAATGGTTGGACCCATCCACCTACGACTACAATGGAGCTCATTATGGTGTCGATTTCGATGCCTATAAAGGTGACTCTGTTTATTCAGTCTGTGGTGGGGAAGTCATTTTTTACGGAGACTGGAAAGGGTGGAAAAATACCATCTGGATCAAATGTCGTCAGACAAATGACTGGTTTGGATACTCCCACCTAGACGACTCCCAACATCATGTAATCCATGGTGATTCAATCACCATCGGGCAAAAAATTGCTGAAGTTGGTTCGATTATAGTTTCGGGTAATGGCAATCGAGATCATCTTCATCTCATGGAGATGCATAGCGACCCGCTCACGGTAGATATCACAACTTTGCCGTGGGTCAACCCGACAACACAAATCGACGCTTCTCGTTCCCCTCAGGAGCGTTTAGCTGAAACTCAGTCTCAAGCCCAGCTTGTTCAAAAAGTCTACAACATGAAGAGCAACTATGGTGGCTACACTAACTATAGACTCAATATGTTGATGACCCTCTGGGGTGTCTCACCTGGCTCAAAAACCCAAGGAGCGTATAAAAACGTTCCAGACAGTTTCGAAGGCCAAGTCGAAATCCCCACTGGAACAACCTGGCTCAACGGTGTCTTTGGACCCTATACCACAGAATATGGTATGGGCTACTCCGAAGTGGGTGGTGAAAAAGAAGGAGGCGGCGCTTGCGACATTCTCTCCATGGTTGCAGAAACCTTGGATAGTGTTGACAAAGTTACAGTCGACTCCTACTCAGATCACGACCCAAATATTCCAGGGGTAACAATTAAGTATTCTTTGGCGGTCTCGACCTCCAAAAATCTTGCTGACCCCACGACCAAGAACGGTGCAGACGTGCGTGTAGTGAATAACTACGGCATCATCACTCTCCATTGGAAAGTGGAAGGTGATAGTCTAACCCTCTGGGTCACCGGCGGAAAATCCACCAGTCAACCAAGTGTGGTTGCACAACAGCCTAGCAGCGATGCTTCGCAGTTTGCCCCACTAAAAAAGTGGTCTGGTTGGATTCTAGTGATTCTTGCCGTCCTGTTTGTGGTCTTCTTTGCCCCGCGTGCTATTTTGCGGATTGGGAAACCCAAGACTCAGGGCGAGGTCGCCAGAAAGCAAGATCTCTGGCGAGGGATTATTGAACAAACGGTAATTATTGGGATTGGACTAGTCATCGCGGTCTATTTTTATGCCGCCTGGCAATGGCCAGATTTGATAGCTATCAGACGCAAAGTTCTCTTGAACTTTGTAAATGATAGTTCATCGGTCCCAAACTCAGTAATCATTGCCGTGATTGTCTTGTGGCTCGGATCATCGCTTCTTCGGCGACTCCGTGAGTCACGAGCAACTGTGGTTGCTACCGAGGTTAAGCAGAAATCAGTGTCAAAACCACTGACTCTCACAATCTTGATAGTTATAGGGACGTTAATTGGGATTTACTATTTCCCCAACCTATACAAACCACCTGTAAAAGCAATATCCCCTTCGACCTCATCAGTAATTGGTGAAGGGTTACCACCTAGCGTACAGTATTGGTCGCCAGAAATTTACACCTGGGCTACCAAGTACGGTAAAAACGGGGCAGAAGATCCTATGGTGGGCGCTGTAATCATGACTTTCGAGTCATGTGGTAGACCTACTGCAGGATCTAGCGCTGGCGCTCAAGGTCTTTTTCAGGTTATGCCAAGCCATTGGTCAGCCTCAGAGCGCAATAGTTCAACCATGCAAGACCCAGAGCAGAATGCTCAAAAAGGTTATACATGGCTCAACACCTGTTTTGGATTGTATTATCCAGAAGATCCAGAACGGGCTTTCGGTTGCTACAATGGCGGATCTGGTGGAGTAAGTGGACCCAAGTCAACTTGGCCTGCAGAAACGCAACGTTATGTTGACCTCACGGTCAATGCTTACAATGAACTCAAAGCCAGCAATGGCATGAGTTCTACCACAATTACAGAATGGCGTTCACCAGGAGATAGTTTCTGCAATCAAGCAGTAACAGTGCTCTCTCAAGCACCCTGGAACGATCGTCAAATTCCTGGCTTATCCGCCCCCACACCCACTCCATAAGGAGTAGGCAAGTCTTCATCATAAGGAGGTGATGCCAAATAGGTCAGTGCCCTCACGAGCCGACCGCGCACCCGAAGCAGAGGATCGCTTTGGTAATCGTGAAAATCAAAGGTAAGTTTGTTTGTTCCAAAAATATATAAGGAGTAATCTAATGCCTACCACAATTTTACAATTGCTCGCATGGCTCGCGGACCACTGGTTTGGAACCATTTTGTTCGCGATCGTCGCTGGCATTCTCATCTGGCGTTGGCAAGTCGCAGGAAAAGATTCAGGGGAAGGACCCGTCGCATATGCCAAGAAGAAGCACCAGTTTTTCTTCTTCATCATTGGTATGGTGACGCTCGTCCTGGTGACCCTGTTCATTGTGTTTGCCGGTCCATGGTTTGGGAAGTTCTTCACGTGGGCTGTCAGCACTGGGGTCACAAACACGGAAGCCGTGATTATGGGTACCGCTGTCCCCACCTCAAACGCTTCGCCTGCAGCCACCGCACAGACTCAGAACTTTGCTTTACCAAGCCCCACCGCCGGCGCGCAGACCAACACCAACCCCGCCGCCAACATCTACGTCGTTTCAGATTCCACTGGCGCCACCACCCGCGATCCCGGCACCAACGCCACCTGCGACGATGACGACGCCAAACTCGGCTCCATCCCTTTCGGGACCGAAATTACTGTCGTTGGCACTTGGCCCTCAAGCAATATTCCCGGGTCACGCATGTTGACGAACACTGGCGTTTGCGTCCACTCCGCGGCATTGACGCAAAAGTAGGAAACACCTACCACCGTGGTTGCCTCTCGGCCCACAACAGCCCCTATCCAGGTGGCCACGGTGATTTTTCAAATCAAATACACTTTCGTTCACAAATTTTGCCTTACTTTGGCCCCGACCTATGGAGGTCACCAAAGTAAGGCAAGTGAACACATTGTTCACAACCTATTGACCCATAATGATAAAATACTAAAATACATAAACAATACACATATTAAAGGAGTTAAATATGTCAACAGCAGAAGAAGAATGGGCAGCACTAAATGGCCAGCTAGCTGGTGGATCCGCTAGCGAAAATGCCTGGAATAACATCAAACCAACAGCAGCTACTCCATCTTTTTGGGACGGTGCAGTTGCACAAATCAAAGAAGAGTTAGATGTACCTACTCCAGCTAAAGCGGGCGCCTCTTTCGTACACACTATCTTCCAAACAGCAAAAACTGGCGAAGACGAATGGAAAAAAATTGAGCTACCAGCTTCAACAGCTACGCCTGTAGAAAAGAAACCCATAATACCAGAACCAGTCAAAGATGTAGTCAAATTACTCGGCACGTTTGTCGCGGCAGCTGCAGGAGCTGCTGTTGCCAATGCTGCAGAAAAAATAAGAAGTAAAAAAGCTAATCCGCAAAAAGGTCTAGTCCCATATTTAGGGAGGCCTAATGACGCCGATGATGAAATAATTACAGTAATACCGACGGACGTCAAAGATTAATATGGCAGCTAGACACACAGAAACACCAGACCCAGCCTCCTTATGGCTTTCCTCCCAAAGTTCAGAAAATCTGTGGTCACAAATAGGGCAAGCATCGTTACCAACTTCAAATGCGAACGCTCTACATTCAAATACGGGATTAGCTGTCAATTCTTGGGCTCAAAATGCGGATCAAGCGTGGGCAAATATAGGCAGAGCACCGGCCGCACCATCTCAATTACCCTCACCATCTATTTATCCAGATACTATCAACCCTTTTGCTATTGTCAAAGCTAGTAATAATGCCTGGAATCACTTAAGTGATTCTCACCCATGGAGCTCTCAATCTCGCACTGCTGCCAAAGAAAGTACAAGAGAAGAACAAGCCGAAGCATTGACTGCCGGACAAGCTGCGTGGATGTTACTCAAAGCTGGTGCTTTAGAAG
>Ga0172380_10007726_pt1 | contig 12002 bp, 6 predicted proteins | sample Leawe162metaG_FD_119747 | JGI IMG/M metagenome (GOLD analysis project Ga0172380, IMG submission 119747) | Leachate microbial communities from a municipal landfill in Southern Ontario, Canada - Leachate well 162 metaG | ecosystem: Engineered > Solid waste > Landfill > Unclassified | place... | reverse complement strand
TTAAATATCGGGCGGCGGGCGATCAGCCGGTCGGCGTTGACCGAGCGGCTTTCTTCGCGAAGGGTCAAAAAGTCGATCAGGTTGTTGTTGGCCGGCGTGTCGCTGTTCATATCCAGCGATTCATCTCCATATTCCGGCCAGATGGTGCTGACGTGCTGTTCGTCGAATCCGGCCAGTTCGCGGATTTCCGGCGAGAGCTTCATGTTGATGGTTCCATTCTCCGGATCGAGTTCCGGCGTGACTTTCAGCATGACGCCGGTGCGCTCTTCCGTGTAATCGAGCGGAACAAGACTCGGTGTCGCATAGCGTTCGATCTTCACGTCGTACGCCGAAGGAAACCAGTGGACTTCACCGACATGAATACTGGCCGTCTCGCCGCTCTTGGTGAGAATCTTCGGCGCGGAGAGCAGGTCGGAGCCGGCGGTGCGCTCCAGTGCGCGGATAAGCAGGCCGATTTTTACATCGCCTTTCATTTTTTGAACCAGCAGCTCGCCCGCCGTGCCGATCATGCCGGTGCCGGTGCCGGTCGGATCGGCCGCGGCCCCCGCATAAGAGTTGAATGCCGTGGCGCGCCCCGCCTGTTTCACTCCGGGGTCGAAGGCGTCCTGTCCGGTGCGCAGGCTGTCGGTGAAAAGCTTTTGTCCGCCCGGCATCGTCCAGTTGCCGGAACCGATGTTTTCGCCGGGCGTTCCGAGCGTCCAGTCAAAGCCGAGCTCCTCCAGCGCACCTTGTGAAACTTCGATAAATTTTGTTTCGATTTCAACCTGCCGCGAACGCTCTTCCAGCGCCTTGCGGTTGTAGCGTTCAAGCAGAGCGGTTATGCCCGCAACATGCTTCGGTGCATTGCGCACCAGCAGAACATGAAATTCCGGATTGTATTGCGCGCTCGCGCCGGGCGGAAAGGGCACCGTGCTGAAAAAGCTGCTTACATCCAGCAGATTGGAGGGCTGTCCGCCGGCGCGCGCCGCCATCTTGCTGCCGACCGACGGCACGACATCAAATTCAGCTGATATCATGGACTGAGGCGGCTCGTAGCCGACCGGCATCAAACTGACCATAGAGGATCCGATTTCATATTTCATGCCCGCCATCTGCGTAACGATGTCGAGTATTTCGCGCACCGAGAGGTCGGTGCCGGAAAATGTGATCGGCGGCGGTTGCGTTTCGGAAGTGCCGAAGACAACCAGATTAACCCCCTTGAGATCGGGATCCAGCTTGCGGCAGAACGCGGAGAGTTCCTGTACGGCCTGCCGAAGGTCGGTTTCCTGAAAAGAAATTGCCGGAATACGGATATTTTCCAGCTTGCTGCTCAGAGCAGCGACGTGTTTTTCGGTTGCGGACAGTTCGTGTGATCCGGCGACGGATTCCGGTTTTATGCCTTCGGCTTTCGGGGGATTCCAAGCAGCTTGTACGTTTTCCAGCATACGGGTGCGGGTTGTATCGTATGAATTCGATGCGGTACCGGCGGTATCACTTTGCCCGGATGCGGGAGACGGAACAAGCATTGCCGGAAATAACACAACAGACAGCCAGCCGGAGATCTTTATCATACAAACTCCCTTGTAATGAGCGGTTAAAACTTTTTTAAAGTAATATCTTTTTACACGAGCGATCAAGAACGTATCATGCGGCGCGATGAAATAAATGATGGAGGGCCGGTTGATTTCTGCGGCGGGAAGTGATAGTTTGCCCGCCCTTTTAAATGCGGAGGAGTGGCTGAGTGGCTGAAGGCGCGCGACTCGAAATCGTGTGTACCGCAAGGTACCGGGGGTTCAAATCCCTCCTCCTCCGCCAGTCCTTCGCTTCAGGACGTTAAATTGCGGCCAAAACTGCCCGCCTCGGCACAAATTTTTTAAGGTTGCCCCGTATAATTTCTATTTCGGGAACAGTTCGTGCTTTAATTTCCCGGACATCCGAATACGATCCAAACAGTAACAGCTTAAGCAGGTAAACAATGATTTTAATGGGCGACAGAGTTCCAATGTTCAAGTTGCGGCCGTATCGCGGCATGCTTATTGCCGCTTTTTTTGTATTGGTGACCGGCGGACTGCTCTCGGCCTATTTTTTCACAGAGGACGCCTATTGTACCGGAGTCCATCGCGGACTTTTTATTCTGATTGTCACGCTGATTGTTACGCTGCTGCTGGTTGTCGTGGCCTTTTCCCGTTACGGCTTCCGTCACCTCTGGCATCACCGTCCCGGCTATAAACGCGGTTGAGGGTTTGACTTTGTTTCCGCTTTCCGCATAATCCCGCCTCCTTTCAAACGCCGGCGTAGCTCAGTGGTAGAGCAGCTGATTTGTAATCAGCTGGTCGGGGGTTCAAATCCCTCCGCCGGCTCCACTTTCTTAAAATTGCGGAACTTCTGGCTTTTGCGGCCTGTATTCATTACAACCCGCCACGACATGAAGAAGCGCGCGGCAGTCGGAATGAGCGGCGGCACGGACAGTTCCGTGGCGGCGGCGCTGCTTGTCGGGCAGGGCTGGGAAGTCATCGGCCTGACCGCCCACATGTGGAAGGACGGCTCGCGCTGCTGTTCGCTCGAAGACGTTACCCGCGCCCGGAAAGTCTGCGCGGCGCTCGGCATCCGGCACTACGTCGTCAACGCGCAGGACCGCTTCGAAGAAAAAGTGGTTAAGCCGTTCGTCAGCGAATACGCCGCCGGCCGCACACCGTCGCCGTGCATCGCCTGCAACCAGTTCATCAAATTCGGTTTTCTGCTCGACCGCGCGGTGCAACTCGATTGCGCCGTACTGGCGACCGGCCACTACGCCCGCCTCGAAGAACGCGACGGCGCGTTTCATCTGCTGCGCGCCGCGGACCGCACCAAAGATCAGTCCTACTTCCTGCACCGCCTCTCGCAGAAACAGCTCGCGCGCACCGTTTTCCCGCTCGGCGGCTGGACGAAAGAGGAAGTGAAAAAATGGTCGGCCGGCCACAACCTGCCGATTGTACCGCGCGGCGAAAGCCAGGATCTCTGCTTTGTCGAAGAAGGAATGTATCCCGAATTTGTCGAAGCGCGTGCGCCGGAAGTGAAGAAGAAGGGGCGTGTGCTCGATGATCACGGCAAACAGCTGGCCGAACACGACGGCATCCACCGCTTTACCGTCGGACAGCGCGGCGGCACCGGCGTCGCCGTCGGCGAACGCGTTTACGTCAGCCGGATCGACGCCGATAAAAACGAAATCACCCTTTCACCGCGCGACGGCGTCATGCAGTCGGAATGCCTCGTTCAGGACGCGCACTGGATTTCCGGTGAGTTTCCGGGCATTGGAAACATTACTGTTCAACCGCGTTACGGCCATCGCGGCGCACCGGCGGTGATTGAAAAAATCAGCGATACCGAATTCAAGGTTCGCTTTGCCGAACCGCAGTTCGCGCTCACTCCCGGCCAGGCGGCGGTTGTCTATGACGGCGATGAACTGCTCGGCGGCGGATGGATCAAGGTGATTATTACAACGTTTCATCACCTGGCGCAGTCGCCGCAAAATGCGGCAGCGGAACGGTCATAGGTTGCTTCGCCAGCTTTTGAGAAAAAGCAGCCGGGAATCTGCCCTTTGGCGCGGTGATAGGTCACACACTCGCAGCAAAGCCCTTTTTTCGCGCAACTGTAGGTGCAGCTGCAGGCCGCCAGATTTTTTTCTTTATTCGGACAGGTCATTTTTCAACTCCTTCAGTCCGCCCTCACGGCGGGCGGCTACAGCGTGGTCGCGACCCGTGGTCGCGGATTATTTGCCGAGAATTTCTTCCAGATTTTCGACCATCGTCATGATCTGTTCGTTCGTACCAACCGTAATGCGCAGGAAATCGCGGGTGCGGTCGCTGTCAAACCAGCGGACAAAAACATTGCGCTTGCGGAGTTCTTCGAAAATTTTCTGCGCGCCGGGCTTCGGCGGTTTGGCCCAGACAAAATTGGCTTCAGAGGGATAAACCTTGAATCCCAGCGTCTTCAGTTCGTCGGTTAAAAGTCCGCGCGTTCCTTTGACGGCGGCGGTGATCGCCTCCATCGTTCCGTCGTCAAGCAGCGCGACGCGCGCCAGCTCCTGCGTCAACCGGCTGACGTTATAGGAATCTTTGATCTTGTGCAGTGCATCGATCAGCGGTTTCGCGCCGATGCAGTAGCCGAAGCGGATGCCAGCCAGCGCATAGGATTTGGAAAGCGTCCGCGCCACCAGCACGTTGTCGTATTTCGTCGCGAATTCCATGCAGCTTTCGCGGGCAAAGTCCACGTAGGCTTCGTCGATCACCACCACGCCGGGAAAAGTTTTGATGAATGCTTCAACTTTGGCTTTCGGGAACAGCATTCCCGTCGGCGCGTTGGGGTTGGTCAGAAAGAAAACCGACGCTTTGTAGCCCTTCGGCATCTTCCACTCAAACTCATCGTCCAGCGCCACCGGCTTCACGGCGATTTCTTCGATCTGCGCCAGCACCGGATAGAGCGAATAGGACGGATCGAAATAGCCGACCGAGCCGTTGCGCTCGGCAAACGCGCGGACGCAAAGCGCCAGAATTTCGTCTGAGCCGTTGCCCGCAAAAACGTTGTTGAGGCCGACTTCGAATTTTTCAGCGATCACCTTGCGGACTTCGGTGCAGAGCGGATCGGGATACTTCGCCAGTTCGGCGATATCGATCTCGTTCAGGATGTCGCGCACCTCCGGCGTGCAGAGCCACGGATTTTCATTCGTGTTCAGCTTAATAATGCCCTCGCCCTTCGGCTGTTCCCCCGGAACATAACCGCTCATCGCTTCCACAGATTTTCTAATCAGATTTTTCATATCGTTTCCAATGGTTGGAATATTATTCACAAACGCGCGTTAATAAACACGAAATTCCCGAGGGTTGGAACCAGCAATTGCCGCAAAAACCGACTTCTTCAGCCAGCCAGACCATCCGTACGCCCCCGGCAGTATCAAATGACAGTATCACCTGATGCTGTTGAAGGTGATTTCCCGGAGTTTGGAATCCTGATTGTCCAAGGGTCGAATTGCCGCCACGGGTTTTCCGGGTTGCGGTCAGCTCCGCTAAAATTCTCGAATAGCTTCGAACAGGGCCAGCAGGTTTTTGACTGGCGTGCAGGCTTGTATGTTGTGAATCGAACAAAAAACGAATCCGCCGCCTTCGTTGAAAATTTCGATCCGTTCCCGGACTTGATTGCGCACTTCATCCGGCGTTCCGAACGGTAAAGTTTTCTGCGTGTCGATGCCTCCGCCCCAGAACACCAGTTTGTCGCCGTAGTTTTTCTTGAGCTGTCTCGGATCCATGCCGGTTGCCGAGCATTGGACGGGATTCAGGATGTCGAATTCCGCTTCGACAATCTCATCCAGCAGCGGCCACACGCCGCCGCAGGAATGCATGAAGGTTTTCCAGTTCGTGTTGGCATGAATCCAGCCGTTGACCTTTTTCTGGTAAGGCAGAAACAGCTCGCGATAGGTTTCCACGGAACAGAACGGCCCGTTCTGCGTACCGAAGTCCGTGCCGTTGGTCTGGATCATGCTGATGGCGTTCCCGGTCGCGGCATGCAGGCGCTTGAGATTTTCGACGGCGATTTCGGCCTGCCGCTCGAACACGGCTTTCACATATTCCGGCTGCGTGGCCGTGGTGACATACCATTCCTCGACATCCCGGATTCCCTTTGGATTTTTTAAAAACGGTGCGGGTACCAGCGCCACATCGCCGAACGTCAATCCGCCGAAAGTGCAGAACAGCGCACGGTCAGTTTGTTCGTAAAGGGTTTTGGCGCGGCGCGCATAATGATCGAGTTCGGATTCGGTGATAGGGCCGAACTCTTCGGTGTTGTCGTCCGGGTTGAGGTTGTCTTCGTCGATCGGCGGCTGACGAATGATGGCGTCAAAAAAATAACCGCCGGCAGGCATGCGTCCGCTCGGTGCTGTGGAACGGTCGTTCTGCGGCCACTGGAGCAGGTCGCCGCTGGATTCCAGTGTGGTGTTGAAATCCGCCGGCACCAGCACCGGCGTTCCGTCGTGCATCCGCCATTCCTTAAACTTCTTCGCCGGAAAGCCGAACATCGTGCCGGTTCCGCACAGCGAAACCGTGTCGATGCCCAGCGCGGCCTGCAAGTCCGGCGCGATCTCGCCGAGCATCTGGTAGATCTCGACCACCTTGACCGGCGTACCGGGCCGGTCGAGGCCGAGCGCCTGCCGGAGCTGATAAATCATACTGACGTGGATGCCGGTTTGAAATCCGCCGCCGAAATCCACGGCAAGCTTGTCCGGCTGTTTATGTGCGCAGGTTGCCTGAATGCGTTCACGTGAAGTCATATTTTGTTTCCTTAAATTTTCTGTTGTTCAGCCGTCGTCTAAACATTGGAATTCATTCCGCGAGGATTACGTTCAGTTCAGCGGCGCTGGCAAAAGAATTATTTTTGACTTCGGATTTGATCAGCACTTTCAGATAGCGCGCCTTCACGGTTTTTTGAAACGGAACGGTCTGCCACTGATCGTTATCCTGCAATTTGGCGGATGCAGAAGCCGCGCCCCACGAGTCCGGCTCGCTGCTGCAAAAAACCGTGCAGTCCGCCCAGCGCCCTTTTGACAGATCCTGACGCGGAAGATAATGGATGCCGTTCAGCGCAACTTCACGGCCGAGATCAATGACCAGCGTGTGCGGCATGGGATCCGCCTTGTCTCTGTAGCGCGTGTGCCAGAACGTATCGGGATTGCCGTCAATGGCGCGGATTGCGGGCTGCGCTTCCGTTTGACTGTCGCACCCGATTATCCGGGCACCGAGTTTGACCAGCGCGGACGGTTTAGCGCGATCCAGAACTTCGGTCAGCTTTGTTTCTTCAACTTGGACTGCCGGATTAAACGCTTTGCTTCCGGCGTAGGCCAGCAGGCTGGCGCGGAGCTGGCGTGCGGCAGGGCGGTATTCCAGATCTTTCGATAAATCGGCGGCGCACACCAGCAGTTTGCCGAGGCCGACTTTGCATTCGAAAACCAGACCGAGCTTCCGGTTCGTGTTCCAGTCGTCAATCGGCTGCACAATCGGCTGTAAATCCTGCGGCAGATCATCCAGCACGATGGTCCGCGCCGAGGTGACGATATCCGACCACTGCCAGTCCTGAAAATATTCCGTCGGGAATTGCGCCAGCGCCGGATGTCGCGGGTCGCACAGCAGTCCGAGGGTTTGATGCGGATTGGTATTCAGCATGAAGTGGTTCCAGAAAACCGGCTCAAAGAACAGCTTGAGATTCCCGGCTCCAAGCCGCCCGGAAGCCAGCAGCACCTTTCCTCCATCAGCCAAATGCTTGCGCGCGGCTTCGTCAAACGAGTCCGTTACCAGCACATCGGCGGACGGTGCGGGCGGCACGGCGGGATAAACCCAGAAATTCCAATCGTTCTCGAACGGAGTGCCCTTCAGCCCGACGACCAGTTTGTATTGTTGGGGCGCAGGAAGTTTTCCGAGCGCCAGGCTGACCTGTCCCGGTTTTGTTCCTTGCCCGATCGGTACGGTCTGAACCGGCAGCTCGCCGCTGGCCGCAACTTTTCCGTCGGCTGCCAGCACCCTCCAATAAGGCTTGGCATTTTCCAGCGGGGCCGCACCGAAGTGCGCGATCTCGATATCCGCTGTCAGCGTTTCAGAGTTTGTCCATGTGCGGCGCAGCAGCCGCGCCAGCGGGACGGTGGTGTTGTAGAACCGGCGGAATTCGTCCGGCGTGATGTACGGCTTGCTGTCCCAGAACGGATCAAGCACCCCGACCAGCGCGGTGCCTTGTCCGGGGAAATCATGCAGGTCGAGCAGTTGAATTCCACCAATGCCCGGCGTGCGCAGCGCGGCTTCGATCTCTTCTTTATAGCAAAGCGCCTGAAGTTTTCCGGACGCCATAAAAAAGTCGCGCGCCTGATGCAGCATGCCGTGCTCAGCCAGCGAGTCGCGGAAGATTTCAAAATTTTTCGGTTTGAGCGGGCCGGTGTATTTGACGATCTCGTCGAAGTCCGGATAGACGCACCATTGACCCATTTCATGGACAATGACAGGAACGTCAATCTGCTGAACTGTCGACGGCGATCCCGGGCGCGATCCGCTTTGCTTCGACCACGGGCCGTCTTTTTCCAGCTCCGGACCGTAGTCGCGGCCGAGCCAGCCTTTGGCACCGCGCGGATCGTACATGATGTGATACTGATTTTCCGGAAGCATGGGCCAGCCGGCGGCGCTTGTGTAAAGCCGGCGTGGATCAGTTTGTTTCCAGTGACTCACCCAGTCACCGAGCCAGCGGTTCTTGTTTTGGCCGCTCGGTTCATTGCCGTAAGGCATGAGCAGAAAGGAAGGATGGTTGCCGTAGGTTTTAAGAATTCGCGCCGCCTCATCATAGAGCCATTGATCAACCGGCTGGCCGCTGCCCACCGTTGCCCACGCCGCAATTTCCACTTGGTAGTAGAATCCGAGTTCATCGGCGGCGGCAAAAGCCGCTTCCGGCGGACACCATGAGTGGAACCGGATGTGATTCAAACCGTGCGCCTGGCAGATGCGGATGATGCGCTTCCACGACTCGACATCGGTCGGCGGGTAACCGGTCAGCGGGAAGATGCAGCACTCCAGCGTGCCGCGGAAAAATACCGGACGGCCATTGATGATAAACTGGCGGTCTTTGATACCGATCTCGCGCAGACCGAAAGTGAGGATGCGTTCATCGGCGGCGGCGTCTCCGCTCAGCTTCACATTAAGTTTCTGCAACGCCGGAGTGAATTCATCCCACAGCTTTGCATCGCTGCCGAGCGCGACTTCGACTTCCGCCGCGCCGCCCGCTTCCGTCCAATTAACCGGACAGCTGACACTTCCAATCTTCAGAATTCCTTGTCCGGCTTTGCCGGTTGCGTTGCCGAGGCGCACCTTCACCAGCGCGGTTTTTTTAGCGATATCGGGATAAGCCTGCGCGTCTTCAATCCACACCGGGCCGGTGGTCGAAAGCGTTAGACTGCCGATCAGTCCGTTCCAGTTTCCCTGCGTCTCGTCGGAGACGCTGTGGGCGCGGTTGCCGACGTCTGCCAGCAGCCGGTTATCCACGCGGACGGAAAGCCGGTGACGGCCCGGAGCGAGGCCGGTGCCGAGATCATAGACGTGCGGCACCGACAGACTGACATTGGTACCGAGCGGTTTGTCATCAAGCCACGCCTGTGTTTCCCAGTGTGCCCGCTCCAGGGTCAGTACAACACGGCGGCCCTGCCAGTCCGCCGGAATATCAATGTCGCGCTGATACCACGCCGCACCGGTATAATGTTTTTCCGGCTGCAGGAAAAAGGGGATTTTGATGTTGCCGGGCTGACGGTACTTTTCATATTTGGGCTGAAACCATTGCTGAACACCGGAACCGCCGGTCCACTGGGTATCCACAGTGATGTCGTCGCCGAAGCCCTGGTTCTGCAACGCGCCCGGCAGCCGGATGCGTCCGGCGAGATTCTGATCAAACCACTTTTCGGCGATACCGGCATCCTGCCGGTCCAGCGCGAAACGCCATTCACCTGCCAGCGACAACGAATCCGCCGCCTGTACGGCGCTCAGCAGCGCCAGAGAAAATCCGAGGACAACTAAATTTTTTTTCACGCGATATCCCTTTCCGGCTTCATCACTCATCACTTGTTGTTTTATTCTCAAGGCTGTTGGGTCTGTATCTCGGATTCGGCACCGGCATTTGCGCCTTCACCTCGTCACGCCAGTCGTGCAGCAGCTTCCGGAGTTCCTCGGTTTTCGCCGGCAGCTTTGCCGCGAGATCGCTGTGTTCGCCGATGTCGTCTTTCAGGTTGTAGAGCTCGACACGCATATCCTCATACCATTCGATGAGTTTGAAATCGCCCAGCCGTACAGCCCCGTTCGGCGCGCCGCCCTGGGAGCCGTAGTGCGGGTAGTGCCAGAACAGCGGACGCTCCGGACGCGTGCCGTTCTGGAGCAGCGGCACGATGCTCTTACCGTCGGGATGCTGTTCCGGAAGCGGCGGCAGACCCGCGATCTGGAGCAGCGTGGGGTAATAGTCCGTGGAGATCACCGGCGCGTTATTAACGCCGCCGGGCTTGGTGACGCCCGGCCATTTGACGATGAGCGGTTCGCGTATGCCGCCTTCATAAGGCCAGCCTTTGCCCATGCGGAGCGGCAGGTTGCAGGCCGGCGTGCCTTTGCCGGTGGAAAGGCCGCCGTTGTCGGAGGTGAAAATGATCACAGTATTTTTGTCGAGGCCCAGCGCCGTCAGTTTGTCCAGAAGGCGGCCGACATTTTCATCGAGACTTTCGATCATAGCGGCGTAAACAGGATTATCCTGTGTCTGACGAACCGGACAGCCCAGGTCGGTCATGAAAGCCTCTTTACCGGCGGGCCGCTGCGCGGCCTTGGTTTTATATTTTTCAATAACCGCGGCCTTGGCCTGAAGCGGCTGGTGAACCGCGTAATGCGGCAGGTAGAGAAAAAACGGACGGTCTTTTGATTGCTCAATGAACTTCATCGCCTCGTCGGTCAGCCGGTCGTTGAGATATTCGCCTTGCGGGCTGTCGGGCAGATTCGGGAGCTTGTATGGACTGAAATACGACGGCGGATGTCCGTGGCCGGAACCGGCGACATTCAGATCGAACCCCTGATGCTCCGGATAATATTCCGCGTTTTCACCAAGATGCCATTTGCCGATCAACGCGGTTTGGTAACCGCCGGCCTTCAACGCTTCGGCAACGGTGAATTCTTCCAAGGGCAGGAATTTCTGAAAGTCCGTGAGACTCAATTTCTGGTTCGGGCGGGCTCCTTGGCCGGGCAGCCAGTCCGTGAGATGCAGCCGTGCCGGATATTTGCCGGTCATGATGCTGGCGCGTGTCGGCGAACAAACGCTGCATGCAGCATAGGCGCCGGTGAAGCGCATTCCCTGCGCCGCCAGCCGGTCAAGATTCGGTGTTTCGTGAAACGTGCTGCCGTAGCAGCCCAGATCCGCCCAGCCGAGATCGTCAGCGAGGATAAAAATAATATTGGGCTTCGCCGTTTCGGCGGCAAGCAGGCTGCCGCTAACAGCGGACGCAACGGCAATGGAAGTGACGATGTGTTTCATAGTTTAATCCACCAGTTCCCTTTCTATCTGTTCCAGCGACTTGCCTTTGGTTTCCGGCACCTTCGTGAATACAAAGAAGAAGCCCGCAAAACAAATTGCGGCGTACAGCCAGAAAGTTTTGGCCGTACCAAGCGCGCCGTTTAAAATCGGGAAGGTGTAAGTCAGAATGAAACAGGCGATCCACAGCGCCGAGACCGCCACGGAAATGGCGGCACCGCGGATACGGTTCGGGAAAATTTCCGAAATCAGCACCCAGGTGATCGGTGCCAGCGACAGGCTGTAACACCCCAGCGCGCTGAGGGTGAAGAGCAGAACCGCGAGTCCCTTGAGTTTCATGACATAAGAGGCACCGATCAGGACATGCGACAGTCCGATGCCGGCGCAGCCGATCAGCATCAGGATACGGCGTCCGAACCGGTCCACCATGCTGATAGCCAGCAGCGTGAACACCAGGCTGATGGCTCCGGTAATGACAATGTTGAACATGATGTCGTTAACGCCGTATCCGGCGGAGCGGTAGATTTCTTCGGCGTAGTTGAACAGCACATTGATCCCGCTCCACTGCTGAAGTACAGCCAGCGCAATACCGACCAGCAGGATCTTCCGCATTTTCGGAACCAGCAGATCACTGAAACGCACATGCTGAACTTCTTCGCTGGAGATGGTGTTTTGAATGTCCGCCGCCTCGATGTCGGCATAGGCTTGTCCTCCGATTTTAGCCAGAATCCGGCGGGCGGGCTCCAATTTACCGTTTTTGATCAGCCAGCGGGGACTTTCGGGTACCAGCAATGACCCGATGAAAAACAGCAGGGACGGTGCGGTTACGGCGGTGAACATCCAGCGCCAGCCGTATTGTCCGTTCCAGGACTGAAGGATCATTTCAGCAGTTGCCCCGTCCGCAACTTTGACGGCGATCAGCAGGTGGGCGATCTGGGCACCCAAGACGCCGAAGACAACCGTCAGCTGAT
>Ga0172380_10007725_pt1 | contig 12002 bp, 10 predicted proteins | sample Leawe162metaG_FD_119747 | JGI IMG/M metagenome (GOLD analysis project Ga0172380, IMG submission 119747) | Leachate microbial communities from a municipal landfill in Southern Ontario, Canada - Leachate well 162 metaG | ecosystem: Engineered > Solid waste > Landfill > Unclassified | place... | reverse complement strand
TATCTGTGTTAAGGGAAGAGGAAAGATAGTATATTTTATCATCGATAATTATCTCAAGCCCTTGATCAGCTTTTGACTGCGTGCTTATTTCTATAGTTAAAGATCTTGAGTTATTAACGCGAAAGCCTAATTCGCTACCGGAATAAAGGCTGCGATTGTTTTCCCATCCCACTTCCCAGTCTATTAAATCATTTGAAATAATATTTACTTTAGGGTTATAAAAAAAACTGTAGAAAATGTATATAATCCCAAGAAGAAAAACAGCAGAAAATAATAAAAAACGCTTATAAGTTCGGGAAATCATTCGTACATATTATAACTTTGTTATGCTACAATTATCAATATTAACACGCCTATTCATCTAAAAATGCTTCCCAAAACACTAAAAACTTTTCTTACAGTTTTCCCAATTTTTTTCACAGTTATTCTTATCGCAACATTTGGTTTACTGAATGGATATTTTGAACAGGATGAGTGGTTAGGAATAGCAAGCGTAATGAAATCATACAATCTACCGTGGTGGGATGTTTTTGTTCCAGGACAAATGCACTTTTCTCCTCTAGGAACATTTTTTTGGAGCATGCTTTATAAGTCATTTTATCTTCAAGCACAATATTTTTTCCTGACAGAGCTTATAGTCCATGCATCAGTTGCAACTCTTGCTTTTATTTTAACTTCGCGCTTAACAAATAGTCGATCAGTTGCAGCTATAACTGGAATACTATTCTTGCTTAATGGACGTGCGTATCAGGCGTTTACGCATCTTGCAATTTTTCACTCAACTACGATAACAATGTTTTTTATATTACTTTTTTTTGTTTACCTTTCCAGCATAAAAGAAAAAATATTCTCGATAAAAAAAGTTGTAGTATTGTTTTTAATTTTTCTTGCAGCAGTATCTATCAGAGAGGAAGGATTTATAATTATTCCGACATTTATAGCTTACTTATTTTGTTTCGACAGACTAAAAATAAATAGGAAAAATATAGCTGCGTTTTCAGCATTTTTTACTGGCGTAATTGTTTTTCTTTTTGTAAGATTTTTTGCTCAAAAATTATATTCGGAACCTATCGCAGTGCAGTACCAGATTACTGGAAGCGGCGCTGAGTATAATTTGGTAACCCTGCCTCTAAAATACGTAGTACAAAGCTTAATATATTCAGAAAGGATAGCGGTGTTTTTACTTAATAATACCCAAAAAATTTATCCGACTGTAGAGTCTTATTTTATAAGCCAAGCTCCGATGATGGATGCGGCGTTCTTTTACATCTTTGGTTTAATTGCAGTAATTTTTGCCCTATGGCTTTGGTTAATTAAGCCCAAAAGAATAGGGTTATTTCTGATAGTGATTTTTATTTGGATAGGAGCAAATGCTTTTATGCTTTCATTTGTCGGTAGGTCTATATTTGTACTCGAGCCTAGGTATTTATATTTTTCAAGCTTTCCAGTACTTTTACTAGTCTCAATTTTTATACACTCACTATTTACTTCAAAAAACAAAATTGAGATCATAAATTTTTTAAGAAAAGTTTCAGCAGTTATCCTGTTTGTATTCTTACTAGGTACTTCAATTCAGGAAATAAGAACCGCTGTAGACTACATGAACCGCTCAGGAGAAATTAAAAAGAGAGTACTGGAAAATTTACTAAAAGTTCATCCTAGTCTTTCAGAAAACACGATTTTTTATATTAAATGTAGCACGGAGTGCTATCGCAATAGTGAGTTAGGAATACCAAATGAAAACGTACTGCCTTTTTCATCAGGACCTGGAATGAATATTTTAGTTAAATATACATCAGTTCAGAATCAAGAAAAAGAATGGGGGCCTTTTTTTACTGATCATTTTCTATTTCATACTTTTTCGCAGGATTATAAAAAAATAGGTGACCGCAGCTTTGGATACTTTATAGCTAAAGAAAAACTTGAAGAGACTCTTAAAAAACATAAAATATCAAAAGATATAGTCGTTGCGCTGGAATATGATGAAAAGAGCTATACATTTAAAGATATATCTGAAAGTTTCAGAAAAACTCTTAAATAAAAATACGACTCACACGCGTAGCAGAATATAACCATTTTTATTTACTTCTATTTTATATTTAGACAACTTAAGCTCTTTTAGAGTTACGTGATTTTCCTCAAATAAAATAAAATTAATGTTGAATTTTTTAATTAAATCATTAAGAGGGATTCTTACAACAGGGTAGACGTCAATTATATTAGCAAGTCCTTCGTTGTTATACGTAGTTAATACTTTCCCTTTTATAAAATATGTGAGTGCATCACCAAATTGCAAAGGAAAGATAGCAACTCTTGCTTTAGAGCCAAACTTGTTTAAGCATTTTATGCATTCCCACATTTCTGGAGTAATTGTTCTCATTCGATCTCTAAGAACAACCTTTATTTGAAGGAAAATTATGTATAAGAAAAGAATTACAACTACAAAAAGTGACGAGGTAATAAATAGCAGGCCGTATGTATTTATTAAAGAAGGGATATATGATGCCAAAACAATCGAAATCGGAACTATGCAGTATTCAAGATATCTATTCCCTTCTCCTAAAAATCTCAAAGGTTTTATGGAAAGAGTAATCATTCCTACAACTATTGCGACCCAAACCCATATATCTAGCATTATCAGCATGTTTTGATCCATGATGGTTGATTCCATCTGAAGATTTTGTAATAGAGGTAGTATCATAAGAACAATAAAAACTCCAATCCACGGATTATTTCCCAACATATAGATGTAAGGGCTTTTAAATGAAAGTAAATAAAGTTTATGAACGAAATCTTTTACTTCTTTTGATTTAGGTTGTCCTCTAAATTGATGGATAAATCTGTTTGATATATTTTTAATCCAAAATGTAAGTATTAACATGTGTTCTCTAAAAATGGGTCTGTAAATTCTTCCTATAAAAAAGTAAACAAAAATAAACCCGGCAATAAAAACAAGAATATATAAAGGATCTCTCTCCACGATGCTAAGTCCTAATGTGGTAAAAAAGTATGCTTGGACCGCAAACTTATGTGTTAGAAAAAGAATTATTAGCATAATAAATGCAGCAATTAACCAGACAAATAAATGAGTTGATGAAAAAATAACAAGAGGAATAAAAGATAGCGAAAAAACTAAATAGCTTAAAGTTCTAGTACTTAAATTACTTGCTTCAATTACAGCAATAGGTGTGAGCGCTGCTACTATTTGTGCGCAAATTGATGTAAATACGTCCTGAGTAATTAGAAAAGCAAACCAAAAAATAACATAATTTTGAATTGCGTCAAAGATAGGTGCAAATATAAATTGATATTTCTCGGCAAAATTTTTAGGAAATATAGATAAAATAAGATATATTACAGGAGGGTAGCCGGGGTTTCCCGAGGAATGTATATACTGCTTCTTAAGTACTGTAGGAATTTTATGATTCTTTCGCACATAGTCAGCAAGTAGTAAATGTCTCCACGTATCTATTCCGAAATATCTATTTTTTAAACGCGGCCATACCTGTAAAGCGAAGGAAAAAAGTGGGATCAATAAAGCGTAATAGAGCATATCTTAGATTTATATCACAACATCTATCTATCCGCCAGATACAAAGAATCCATGTTTACTTATTTTGTTCTAGCAATTAAAATGGACGAATGCCCGAATTACTAAATGAATAATTTTGACCAGAAATATTTTAGGGATATTTCACCATCAGCTATCCCCCATAAGGTTATCGCAGCGACAGTAAAAGAGATACTTTTTATTGCAGAAAAAGAACTACAAAAAAAAGCCAAAGATTTAAGAGTTTTGGATGTCGGTTCCGGATGGGGTGAATATGCATTTGAGTTAGAGAAATACACTCGCGAAGTAGTTGGGCTGGAGCCATATAAAAAAGTTTATGATATTTCTATTAAAAATAAATTACAAAGAAAATCTAAAGTTAAATTTGAAAATAAGAAAGTGGAAAATTTTCATACTAATAAAAAATTTGATTTAATAATTAGCCTTACTACTATAGAGCATATGTCTAGTGCCCAGAGGGCTTTTAAGCAAATATTTTCAATGTTAAAACCAAACGGCATGGTATATGCTACAGCGCCTAATAAATGGTGGTTATTTGAATCTCATTATGGTTTGCCAGCACTTGCTTGGCTCCCTCTTCCCCTCGCCGATATTTATCTTCAGATTACTAAAAAGGGCAATTCTTATAAGGATTGTTCATATACGAGATCATATTTCGGAATGAAAAACTTATTTAATAAATTACCATGTCGTTATTATTTTTATCTTCCGAATCCAAAATCCGCATATCTTGGATGCGGAAGTAGGGGTTCGATTAGTCCATATATACGCTCTTTTGGAATAGGATTAATACGAAGGTTTCCAATTTTTTGGACTATCTCAAAGGGATTTATTGTTGTTGCCATAAAGAATAAATGAAAAAAAAATCACAGAAGGTAATAAAACGAGTAAATAAAAAAGCTCTTATAAAGCAGTTTGCTTCTATGTATAAGGGACGAGGATTCTTTTTCTTGCTAGTCTATCTTGTTCACGCCGTTAACGATACATTTATTAAAAAATATATTAAAGGATCATTTAGTCAAAAAGGAGAAGATTTGGTAATTGATAAAATTTTAGGCTTTAGGAAAAAAGGTTTTTATATCGATGTTGGTGCGCATAATCCAAATGTATTTAATAATACAAAAAGGTTTTACATAAAAGGGTGGAGTGGTATTAATATTGAGCCTAATCCGGTTCTTTTCAAAGAATTTATTCGCCAAAGAAGGCGCGATATTAACCTAAATATCGGGGTAAAAAATACTTCCGGAAAGGCTATTTTTTATGAATTTGAATCAGATGGTCTATCAACTTTTTCAAAAAAAGAGGCAGAGAGCAATATTAATTTAGGATATAAGTTGAAGCAAGAACTAAAGATTTCTGTTATTAGTTTGAATAGAATATTTGAAAAGTACTGCAAAGCAAAAAAAATAGATTTTATATCAATAGATACTGAAGGGTTGGATTTTGAAGTTCTGCAAAGCAATAACTGGAATAAATTTAGACCAAAAGTTGTCTGTATAGAGACTGGAGATTTCAATTCAATGATTACTGGGGAAAAATCTGGTAAAAAAAAGTTGATTGAATCTTTTATGATTAAGAATAACTATCAGCAAAAATATGATAACGGATTGAATACTATCTATGTAAGCGATGAGTATATGAATAATAATCTGTGATATGCTATAGCCTATGAAGAAATTTCATGATAAGTGGTGGAAGGAAGGTGCGCTCCATGAGGGGCACGATTTTCAGTGGAAATGGCCAATTATAAAACGAACTCTTCCTGCTAAAAATAAAACGATTTTAGATTTTGGGTGTGGGGAGGGTAGATACATCGAAGAAATTCTAAAAGTTAATCCTTATAAAATAATAGGTGCTGATATTTCTGAATATGCAATCAAAAAAGCAAAAAAGAAATTTCCAAATGGCCGCTTCTATGTAACTTCCGGTGACGATGGAGAAAAGTTGCCTTTTGCAACTAACAGTGCAGACTTTATTTTAGCAGCGGACGTAATAGAGCATATTTTTGATGTTGTGAACTTTGTTTCTGAAATGAACCGTACTCTAAAAAAAGGAGGAAGAATTTTTATCAGCACACCATATCATGGGACTATAAAGAATCTTGTTATTGCGCTTGTAGGTTTTGATACAGCATTTAATCCGACATGGGCACACATACGCTTCTTTACTAAAAAAAGCTTAACGAAATTACTTGAAGAAAACGGATTTAAGATTCTTGAATATGGACAGTACGGGAGATTTAAACCTTTTTCTATGGGGATGTATTTTATAGCGAAAAAGATTAAATAATCTCCACCGCTTTTGTCACTACATTTATTATGTATTCAACCTCTTTTTGAGTTAATTTAGAATATAAGGGTAGTGAGATAGTTCTTTCTGCAATTTTCTCCGCATTCGGAAACATTCCTGGTCTGAATCCAAAAGTCTTTCTATAATATGAAAAAAGATGAATCGCTGGATAGTTGATAACAGCCCCAACGCCATTCTTATTGATATATTCTAGTATTTTTTCTCTTTTACGAGCTTCTACCCAAATCGGGAATATGTGTCTTCCGTGTTTTGAGTTTTCATACTCTCGGGGCATCTCAATCCCAGCTTTTTCAAATGCCTGTTTATATTTTAATGCAATTTTTTCTCTAAGGTCTCTTTGCTTATCTATTTTTTTAACCTGAGGAATAAGAAGTGCAGCTTGTACGTTATCCATATTATATTTCCAACCCATAACATCAACGTCGTATGTTTTAAGACCAGTTCTTTCTCGTTGTGCGAGTTCACTTGTTATTCCATGAGATCTTAGTTTTGTCACGAGTTTTGCGGCGGACTTATTATTTGTAGTAAATGCCCCACCTTCCGCTGAGGTTATGCTTTTTGTTGCATAAAAACTAAAACACGATCCAAATGATTTCTGTCCCGGCCTTATTCCATCACGCTCAGATTCTAGTGCGTGTGCTGCATCTTCGATTACTTTTAAATTATACTTTCTTGCGATAGATAAAATCTTTTTCATATCAACCATTTGTCCATATAGATGGACTGGGAGAATTGCTTTAGTTTTTTTTGTTATGGCTTTTTCGATAAGAAGCGCATCCATATTTCCGGTATCCTTTTCCACGTCTACAAAAACAGGAGTTGCTCCAGCCATGATTATGGAGTTTGCTGTTGCTACGAAAGACATTGGTGTTGTAATAACTTCGTCTCCTGATTTAATTCCAGCAGCAAGCAGTGACAAGTGAAGCGCTGCAGTGCAGCTGGTAAGGCCTACTGCGTAGGTGGTTTGTAAATAATTAGCAAAATCTTTTTCAAAAACGTCTACGTATTTTCCTGTAGTTAGAAAAAGCGAATTAAGTACATTACTTACTTCTTTTATCTCATCTGCGCCAAGATTATGTTTGTAGAATAAAACTTTCATTCCATTTAGTGATAAACAATTGTTCCATCAGCAAGAACTATCGGTACACTTCTTAGCCAAATTTGCTGCTCCCACATGTTTTTGTTTTCTTTATACCACTGTATAGTTTCAATTAAACCTTCGTAAAAGTCTTTTTTTGGGGACCAGCCCAAAATTTTATTAATTTTATCGTAGTTACATGAAAAAGTAGATACTTGTCCGGGTCTATCTTTGAGAAAATGGATTTGGGATTTAGGCACATTCATTTCTTTAGCAATAAATCTTGCTATTTCTGCGATTGAAATTGATTTTCCAGAACCAATATTAAAAACTTCCCCTGCTACCCTTTTAGTAGGCGCTTGTATGATTAAATCTATAGCTGCTGCTAAATCATCTACATGCATATAATCTCTTTCTGAAGTACCTTTACCATGAACAGTTAACGGTTCATTTAGTATGCTGCTTGTTATAAAGCGCGGAATTGCTTTTTCAAGATGCTGCTTTGGTCCAAAAATGTTAAATGGTCTGATAATGACTGCAGGTATTTTATATGTAACATAGTAAGAATAAACCAGACGGTCGGCTCCAGCCTTTGCAGCAGCATAAGGGCTGTGCGGATTTAATGGGTGAGATTCATCCATCCTTTTTGTTATATTTGATCCATAAACTTCACATGTTGAAATATGTAAAAATTTTTCTACCGTATTTTTATGATGGTGTACGGCGTTGGCTACCGCTTGTGTTCCTAGGACATCAGTTTCAAAAAATTTAACATCATCATAGATAGAGCGTGTGACGTGAGTTTCTGCAGCAAAGTGGATTACTATGTCAGATTGTCCCACGAGACTGTCTACGAGTGTACTATTTCTAACATCTCCATATTCAAATCTGAAACGTGAACTATTTTGTATTTCTTGAGAAAAATTCTTTAGATTTCCAGCATACGTTAGAGCATCGAGAGTTATAAAGGAGTAGTGGGGATATTTATTGAATAAGTAATCCAAAACATTACTTCCTATAAATCCAGCAGCTCCTGTAATTAAAATTCGCTTCTTTTGTTTAGTCATTTTTTATTTGAAAGAATACTTAGAGAGCTTGTGCCCTCATTAAATAACAAGTCTATTATAGATAAATTTGGAATAAATTCACCCCACAGTTGTCTGTACGTTGGGTGTTCATAATGTTGATACTCAAGTAGGATACCATTTTTTTTAAACATTTCCTCCTCGAGATAATTTTTTGCACTTAGACCTGTCAAGTAATGAGTCGCTTTTAATTTTTTGCATATATCAATTAATCTAGCTGTAGGATTTTCATTTACGATATTTAAATCAGAACTTTTTAAAAAGTCTACGTTTTTAATACCTATAAAATCAGAAACTGTTTTGATTATATCAATGTTTAGGTCTGAAAGCAGATGATAATCTTTATGAAGCAGCGGAGCAATTATTGAATACACTTCTTTGAAAAATTGACTGTTTTTGTAATTTGCTTCTATCGATTTTAAATGTTTTCTTAAAATACCAGGATCAATTATAGATACATCCTTTATTAAGAGGTAGTTTTGTAGTCGATTTTTAATGTCAACGGGTATAGTTAGCCAAGCGGTTCCATTAGAAGTTTTTATTTTATTTCTATTTCTCCAGTCATTTTTTGTATATAAAACGTCATCATAAAAAATAAATGCATCAACACTGTTGATCTGATCAAAATAACCCAGCCAGGGAATATATGAAGGTTGAAGTATCGCGATTTTATTTGTCATAACTTTTCAGAAAGTCATTAATTTCGGGGATATCGATACAAGGATTTAGCGGATAGTTGTCATAAGTTGCTTTTTTAATAATAACTTCTCTATTATTTACTTCAATAAGGTCATTTGTGAAGGCATATATTGCTTCAAGAGCAAGGCGTTGCCTTAAGTGATAAAGTTTCTTTTCGGTTTTTTCTAATTTCTCACGACTATCCAGAGGGAGAACAACTTGGTTTATGATCGGGCCGTTATCCATCTTTTCATCTATAAAATGACTCGTTGCTCCGATGTATTTACAACCATATTCACGCGCCTTTTCAATCGTATTATATCCGGGAAAAGCTGGCAGTAGCGAAGGATGGATATTTATAATTTTATTTTCATATTCTTTTATAATTTCTCCAGAAAGAATCCTGTCAAAAGTCATAAAAGAAAAATCTATTTTTTCCTTTCTAAAAATAGAAAGTATTTCATTTGATGATTGTTCTCTGGATGTGGATTTATTAAAATTCACAACGTGAGTTTTTAAATTAAAACTAGATCCTAATTTTAATGAAGAGCTGTCTCTGTCTGATATTATGCTAACAGGAATAATTCTCTTGAAAGCTCCTTTTTCTATTGCTCTTAAAATAGTTTCTGTTAAGCTTCCACTTCCTGATGATAAAAAACTTATTCTGTACATATAAGGATCTGATTTTCTAACCGTCTGATTTTTAGATTTCATAATAATAGCGTTCTAATTTCTGCTATGATATCATATCGTAAACATCATGAGTAGTACTAGCGCGAAGTCGATAATATACGTTAATTATTCCCCTTACGAAAACTCCGGAAAGATATTAGATTATCTTTTAGATAATTTTAAAAACGTTTGCGTTTTCTCAATTGGTTTTCACAGTTTAGTTAACAAAAAAAATTATAACAACTTATCTATATATAAAAATGGAAAGCTGAAAAAATCGTATTCATTATTCCAGCTGCCAATTTCTTCAAAATTTGTTTTTCTTCTTATTCCCATAAGATCTGTCATTACATTTTTGGAAATTATTATTTATTCTATTTGGTTAAAAACAAAATTTAAAAGAATCGATATATATTTTACAGTGAATGCCTTTACTGCATGGATTGGAAGACTTTTAAAAGCGATGGGGGTTATCGATAAGACTATTTTTTGGGTTTGGGATTACTATCCGCCTATCCACGAAAATATATTTATAATGTTTATGCGGCTCGTTTATTGGCAATTTGATAAAACCAGTTCTCACTCTGACATAGTGGCTTTTGTAAATAGACGACTTCTGGATTTGCGAAAAGATTTAGGTATTTATACTAAAATTTCGCAATACCCAATAGTCCCTATAGGGACAGATAAACTCCCTTTTCCTAATTTTGATACTAAAAATAAAAATTTAACAATCGGATTTATAGGAGTCTTAAAGAAAAGTCAGGGTCTTGAGTTGATATTTAATAATGCGGCGGCTCTGAAACGTGAGTTTGGTGATATAAAGTATGAAATAGTTGGTTCTGGTCCCGATGAGGATTATCTCAAAGCAAGAGCAAAAAAATCAAAAATAACAGCCAATTTTTATGGATATCTCGAGGGAGACTCCTTTAACGAAGTATTAAAAAATTGTGCAATAGGAATTGCTACTTATACTCCCGAGGTGAGTAATGTCTCACAGTACGGCGATCCGGGAAAAATCAAACGTTATTTAAGTTTAGGAATTCCAGTAATTACAACTAACATAGTTGAAATTTCAAAGGAGATAGAAAAATCAGGAGCAGGGGTAATTATAGATTATAATAGCCAAAAAGATTTAATCGCTGCTATTAAGAAAATTAAATCAAAACATAGTACATATAGAAAAAATGCTTATAAGCTTAGTCAGAAATTTTATTATAAAAAAATCTATCCGAAGATGTTTAGCTTTGTAAAATAATAAATTTTAAAACCCCAGCCCTAAAAGGTAAAATATCAGTTGCGCATAGACCTAATTAGAATATAATCAAATTATTAGCAAACTCAATAAGGCTACAAAAATGAGCAAAATTAAAAAATATATTTTCCCTTCCTTAATAATCCTTTTTATATTTTTAATATTTCGTGAATGGTTCGTAATGCAGTCTTTGGCTACTGGGGACTGGGCTTACAGATTTTCTCAGATGATATCAGAGTTTAGTTATTACCCCTGTGCTTGGAGTACGGGTTTGAATAATGGACTGGGAACGAGTGGAATTTTTTTAACGGGTCTGGATACGTATTTTCAGGCATCAACTGCTTTTTTCAGTAATTATCTTAACATGCCGTGGATAGCAATTGAAAGGATTTTATGGTACTGGCCATTCATTTTTCTCTCAATAACCGGCGCTTTTCTTCTTTTTAAAAAACTGTTCTCAAAAAATAATTTATATGCATCTATTTCTGCACTTATCTTTTCCACTAATACCTATGCGCTCATGGTAACAGGCGGTGGGCAAATAGGCATAGGACTTGCTTATTCTCTGATGCCTTTTTTGTTTTTAATTGTTACAAAAATTCTGGAAACGTCAAAAGACCAAAAAATAAATATCCGTTATTCGTTAATTGCAGGAATTGTTTTTTCATTCCAACTGCTTTTAGATATAAGAATTGCATATGTAACTTTGGTTTTTCTGGCATTGTATTTGATATTAAATTTGATTATTGATAGATCTTTAAAATTTTTTAGAACAATTTTTCTTTATTGTGTTATCCCGGGACTTATAACTTTCTTTCTTCATTTTTTCTGGATAGCGCCATTTGTTATTCTGGGAAGCAATCCTCTGGAAGCGCTGGGTGCGCAATATTCAACGACGAAAATAGTTGAATTTCTCAGTTTCGCAAAATTTGAAAATACTATTTCTCTCCTACATCCTATTTGGCCTGAAAATATTTTTGGAAAAGTCCATTTTATGAGACCTGAATTTTTACTTCTACCTATACTTGCCTTTTATAGTCTGTTGTCGATTCAAAAAAATGATAAAAGAATTCCGGTCATTATTTTTTCTTTGTTTGCGATTATAGCCGCTTTTTTGAGCAAGGGTTCGAGTGAGCCATTTGGTCAAGTTTATCTATGGGCATTCGAAACTATTCCAGGTTTTCAAATGTTTCGTGACTCAACTAAGTGGTATGGTATTATTGCGCTTTCATATGCGCTCTTAATACCTTATTCTCTGCTTCTTTTAGGTAAATTTAAATTAAAAGTAAATTTAAACTACATTTTAGTTCTGCTTTTTCTTATATCGTGGGTTTTTATGATAAGGCAAAACTT
>Ga0172380_10007724_pt1 | contig 12003 bp, 12 predicted proteins | sample Leawe162metaG_FD_119747 | JGI IMG/M metagenome (GOLD analysis project Ga0172380, IMG submission 119747) | Leachate microbial communities from a municipal landfill in Southern Ontario, Canada - Leachate well 162 metaG | ecosystem: Engineered > Solid waste > Landfill > Unclassified | place... | reverse complement strand
TCTTTGCCGGCCTCCTTTCCAAGACCGCCGAATACCGGCCCGAGAACCTGCGCCCGTGCCACACCGGCACCTGGCTCGATTATACCGTGCACCAACACTCCCGCGACTCCACCGAGACCCCAAGAATTACACGGGACACGATTTCCAACGCCGCCTACGAGCGCGCGTTCGGGTTTTCAAAGACCGCACGCTTGCTCGACAAGACGGCCGACAGCATGCACGACCTGAACAACGAGACCAGCCCCGAAAACATGTACATTGAGCGGCAACTACTTGCTGCTCGAGCGGTAGTTACCTGCTGGGACCTGGCCAAAAAAGCAAGCATACAGCGCCCGCTGTATGTGGTATGTGTCGGAAAGACCGTGGGCGAGGTGGCCGAACAGTTTCTCCGCCTCGATCGCGACAGACTGGACCACGTGAACATTATTGGCTTGCCGATCGAGGACGAGGTCAGCGCCTACCTGGACAACCAAAGCGCTGCGTTCGACGGCGACGAAATCAGGCTCGAGGAGATGGAGCGAATGATCCGTGAGCTCACTGAGATTTATCGCGCATGTGTTACAAAGTACGCGGGGTTCTTCACTCTCCGGACGAGGGTGGGGCCCGCTGTTTGATTGCCACCCAGCAATCGGTACAACACGGAATATACTTGTCTGCGCCGCCTATGAGTGTGGTCTCGGTGTCGTTGGTGGTGCGCGCGGTAAAGGGGGCGTCCTCGCCACACTTGCACATGGCGGTGAGGTGCACGATCTCGTCGGCCCGCGGGACCAGGTCGCACACCTGCCCGAAGGGCTTGCGCTCGTAGGTGCCCGATAGGGCGGCCACCACCACAGTACGGCCCGCGTCCACCATGCCGTCGCAGAAGGCGATGAGGTCGGGAAAGAACTGGCCCTCGTCGATGCCGATGATGTTGGACCCTACGCATAAATGCGCACTCTCGGAGAGGTTCTGGCAGGCATACGCCTTGATACGCAAACCCTCGTGGGTGACGACCTCGGTCTCGGAATACCGGGTGTCGCACACCGGCTTGAGCACCACCGAACCACGGCCGGCGATCTCGTATCGTTGCAGGCGTCGCAAGAGCTCGGTGGTCTTGCCGGAGAACATCGACCCAAGAATCACAACGAGTTTGCCTCGGCGCGTGCGGCGCTCCATGATGCGTGGGTGGGGGCGGTGGCAAAGCGAAAACAATGCTCGGACGCGCGACTTATGGCGCACCATGGACACGGTCCTAAACTCCCATATTTTGCATGTGTACACCACTTGAACGGGGATCCCGGGGACCCCGGCTTGTATTTCACCATGCCCGCCGCCGACGTGCAGCCCGACCCGATCACCGACAAACTCGCGGGCTACCTGCCCGAGTTGGTCGAGCTACCGACACGCATCGTCATTGATGGAATCAAGCAACCGGACCCGCGATTTTGCGCCTACGTGCAGCGCGCCTACAAGGGCATCGTCGACTACCTGTACGACTCGCTCGAGGATGACGACACCTACTTGTCGTACCTCGTCAACAAAATCGAGAACCTGCTTGCGACATATGCCGACAACGGCATGTCAATCAACGCCGACATCGACGAGGCGGGGCGCTCGATCGTCGACTACGTGGCGTACATCACGAAGGGTCCGGACGACCCGACCTTTGTCTACCGCTACGTCGTGTGCCGCGTGCGGAACGCCGACCCGGCACACCCCTCCCGCTGCGCGCCCCGCAGGTCGGCGCTAGCGATCATGACCAAGTGCGCACGCTCGACTTGGGCCACCATCCCGCACCACATCGTGCTGGCCGCACACCTGACCCTCACCCAGAACCAACTCATACGCGCATGAGCGCCCGTGCTCCAATTTTGTGTCATGGATTTTACATAAGGTTGGCAATCTCAAAACACAACTCGGACGGTAAGCACGTGAACACACATCCGTCAACCGACCGTAGCACCATCATGGTCTTGATAGCGTGCCGCTTGTCGGCAGCTTGGTACTGGTGGTTGTCCGGGCGCCATTCATCGCGCGCCTGGAGGATGTCATCAATCCGAAGCTGTGTCAGAATCTCGCACGAGGCGGCTCGCATGAGTGATTTGGATACAATCCCCTCGTTCAAAAGAAAGTCAATGCATTCGATCATAACTTGCTCTGAGATCTGCATGAAAAACGTGGGGCGGAAAGCAGTGTCCACGCGCTCGTATGGATAGGCAGGGGCAGCAGTAAATCCGTTCCGGACCAACATGTCCCAGCGCAGCCGGAACCTCCTGTGGTCGGTCAACGCATTCTTCAACACATACGTCGACAGATGTATGTACGGGTCCGCATGACCGTTACCACATCGATACAGTGCGTTGATATCGATGATCTTGCACAGGGCCTCGAAGGCGCGCGTGGCGCACAGGTCCAGCGCAAGCGCTGGCATGCAAAACGAAAAGATGTTGCCCATCTCGGATGAATCAAACCGGTCCTGGTCAAAGTTGAGCGAGTAGAACCGCATGTCCTTGAGCTTGGAAAACAGCATCTCGCAGTCGGCGCCCGGACGCTCCATCCACATCATGATGGGCTTCATACTGTTCAGAAACCACGCCGTGCTCCGCTGGTTCTTGTAGTGCCAGCCGAGCGCGTAGAGATCAAACCCCTTGAGCGCGGCGTACGCGTACAGCGGCACGGGCCCGACTTCCGAGCCGAGGCATCCGTTGTCGTCGACGAACGGCACGTCCACGTCGACCGTGTCGAGCAACAGGTCCGGGTCGCGGCGCAAAATGTAATCGACTCGGTTGGTGTCGCACGCGTCGACCGCCGCAACCAGGGCCGCGCGAACGCGGGACACCCGCTCCTCCTCCGTGGTGGCCATAGTGCAAAGTAACACCACGGCCCGAGCCGCTTTGGTATATATTGTGTGTAGTAATAATAGGTAACACAGATATGGAGCAGCTATTCTTGCACATGACTTATAGGTCGTCCATGTGCTGTCTCCTTACTTTTGACCTTCACCACCATGGCCAAACCAACCGCGTACGACTACTCGATCACCAAGTCGCTGGTCAACAAAGGCGAGTATCTCACGCTGATCCAGTACCTGGCCAAGTCCAGGCTGCACACCAACGCCGCCTTTGTCGCCGACACCGTGGTGTACGCGCTCGAGAAGGACAAGAATGACATTGTGGAAAAGATGGCGCAGCATCTGTCGCCGGCGTCCCACGCCCGGCTCAATCTGATGAGTTGTTCGTTCACCACGCTGTTCCACCGCACTGTTATCGAGAACAAGCCCCGCACACTCGAGCAGCTGCTGTTCTGGTCGACCCCGGTCGACCAGAAAGTGATCTCCGTCGACGGGGTCGAGTTCACCATCTCGCCGTACCTGATACACTGCGTGATGAACAACTTTGTCGCCGTCGGCGAGCTGTTGATTAAACACGCGCAAGCCGACCGCAACACCCTGGCGTTCCACACCAACCCGAGCGTCGTCAGCTTGTTGGCCCTCGCGGTGGTCCACAACCACAAGGACATGTTCGACATGTTGGTGCGCCACGACTCGCTGATGCTACCGACCGAGAACGCCATCTTCTGTTCGCGCGCGTGGGCGCTCGAGTACCTGTTCGACCGCGTCGGCGTCCCGCTCGACACCCGCGTCTGCTTCAACAAGGACCACTTTCCCGACGTCAGCATACTGGCGTTCACCATCCTCAACCGCAAACAGTCAACGATCGATTTTGTCGTGAGCCGGCGGCCGCCGGTAACCGACCAAGAGCGGTCGCTCATCATTTACTGTCCGTACGTGTTGAACGAAATGCTGCGCCGCGGCTTGCTCGACCCGAATTACTCCATCGACGGCGTCTCCGCGGTCGAGTTTTCGATCGACAATGGTCTGGCCATGTCGACGCGTCTTCTGTTGCATTACGGAGCGCGCGTAACAATCCACACCGACGACTTTGTACCACGGCCGCCCGGCCTCGACCACAAGTTCGCCTGCCCCTCGGTCGTTCGCCGCATCATTGCCCAGACGTGGTTCCCACCGGACACACTCGCCGAAATCAAGGCGCTCGCCGGCTCCTTGGTCGCAACCGCGAACGCGGCCGACAACCGCCTGCTTCGGCACCTGGCCTCCCACATCGCGGCCGCACACTGGGGCGCCAGTCGCTCCGAGTTGGCGAACACCCTACATACCATCGACCCGACACCGCGCCGGTCGGCGTGCGACGACGACGAGTGGGGCGAGTACGAGTGGTTGAAGGTCTTCGCTGTTTGAGCTTAAGAGCGGTTCCATCGGTTGTGTTTTGTCCTATGTAAGTCTTCTTAACGCGTACTATGTATACGTAAAGCAATTGACTTTAAGCCTACACCATCGCTACTTTTTTTTTCGTGACAATAAGTTTTTCGGTCCCCCCAAAATTCGCGCGCTTTTTCGTAGAGCAATAGTGAGCTTAACCAGTTAACATGACGCAGACTATTTTTACAGAAAACGCCGTACAACCAACACACCAACATGTGAACACAAAGTGCGCGGTCCGATGTTTTGGTTTTTCACGGTCGGGTTGTCCCTATGGTCGGGTCGACACAAAGTTGGAGCACGTTTTTCTGAGCTCGTGGTGCGCCCCGTTTCCCTATCCTTTTCATGACACAGATCCGGATTGCTTTACGACCATGACCGGGACACGCACAATACTGCCTGTTTGGATGCACCACACGGTCGGTATAAAGATGTATGTCGGCGCCGAGGCATTCGTGTTTGCTTGTGTCGCCCAACCATGGAAACGATCGATTCACCACAGTCGATGCTCGGCACCGCGTGCCGCTACATGCAGAAGCTGCCGGACGGTACCAGCCAACTCAAAGTCCGCTTGCACTTGGAAAGGATGCGCGCGCCGGCGCGCAAGGCCTTCGAGGAGCACTTCTGGCCGATGAGGCCCGAGACCTTTGACGAACTCTGCCTACTGCTACAGATTGCTCCGTCGCAGCGCGACACATTCAAGGACGTGCACTCGCTGCAGTACTACATCGACCACGGGGTGTGGATCCCGTTGTTGTCACCGACGCGGCCGCCGCGACCACGCCACCCGCCACCGAAGCCGCCGACCAAGACCGAGGCCGAGTGCAAGGCGCTCAAGATAGCCAAGGAGTTGGACGACGACAACAAGTACACCAAGAGCATGATCGCGCGGCAGCTGGCTGCAAAGTCCAAGCGCGTGTGAGTAAATTACCAATACAATGTCAAGATGCTGGTATATGTGAGTAAGGGGGCACAGCCCCCGTTTGTCTTTGTTGTTTGCCGTCGCCTCTTGTGTGTACGAGAATGCTGCGCGCCCTCTTTTTCCTCCTAGCGACCTCAGTCGTGTACACCATGGCGTCGTCGTCCACCTGCGACAGCGCCAACGCCGAGGACTTTGCCAACCGCGAGGTGATGGTGTTCGTGATGGAGCCGTTGCGCACGCCGGGCGCCGCGGCGGGCTACGACTCGGTCTTCCAGGTGCACGAGACACTGTACCAGCGGCGCTTCCAGCTGTCGCTCGAGCTTGAGCGGGACGGGTTCCGGCTCGAGAGCTTCTACGACGACCGCTACATTCTCTCAGTGTCGCGCACGGACTTTGGCAAAATCAAGGCCACCGACCCACGGGCCGCACTCAAGGTGGTGCACAAGGTGTACTACCTGACCGACCGCACAAACAAGGACACGATCACCTGGGAGACCATCGACCTGAACAAGTTCTCCGAGATCATGCGCTTCACCGAGTGGATGACCAGCGCCGGTATCAAGGAGCGCGAGGCCCGCCAACGGGCACCCGAGTCGTAGACCCCAACCACAATACAGCTTGTTTTGATGAGATCGCGGTGTACTTATGTTTTGGTTGGTGCCGTGTCACGGGGTTTTTGTTCGTCATGTCTTCCACCCACGAGTACGCCGAGCGCGAACGCGCCGCCAACGGCGGTACCAACAAAAAGATCGCCATGAGGCTTTTCACCCGCGCGCGCAAGATCCACCGCGCCCTTGATCACATTTCGCTCACGCAACCGGACCTGCTGCCGGCGCTGCACGAGGCCCCCGGCTACGCCACGGCACAGACATTGCACACTGCCTTGGAGCAATTTCGCGATGTACAATCAAGGGCGGCTGCGCCGCCGCAGGGCGACCACGAGTCGGTGAGCATGGAGCTGATTCGCCAGTCTTTTCCCGAAGGGACCAACGCCATGTTTCTCAACAAGAAGCTCGACGCGTTCGAGGCCTCGTACCTGAAGGTGGTCGGCCACACGGTCGCACAGGACGCCCGCACCGGTGACAAGTGCAAGTGATCGGTCTTTGGTATATGCCCTACTTTCGGTGGTGACACAACGTTGTGTCACCATAAATAGTACACGGCTGTTGTTTATAAGTTACACCCCCACCCCCATTAAACCGCTCTCTCATCACCACCCCAACAAAATGTCGAACGGCTTTCTGGTAGCGATGCTGCTGCTGCAGCACAGCCTCGATGATCTGTACAAGCCCGAAGACCCGCCGCTCGGCGTGGTGACTGTCATGAGGAAGCTCATGATCTGTGATGTCCAGTACCGTGTGTTGACCGAGCGCGACCCAGCCATTGCCAAGGCCATCCTCAGCCACCAGGACATGGGCGTCGTGCGCATGCTGTTCCAGAGTCTATCGGACTTGGTCGTCGCGCACGTGACTGGGACCATCGAAGAGGCCGAGATCGCGCTCTTCTCCGCGGTACCACTCGGGTCCAGGCTCGACACGGTCAACGGGTGGTTGAACCTGTTCGACAAGATGGTGCGCGAGGCGCTCACCAACCCAAAGTCCAAGGCCGAGTAACCCCCTGTAATGGCATATAAATAATATGTAAGCATGATATAAAGCGGGCATGCCGCCCGCGTTGCAGCCCACTGTGGTGTTTTACCGGCCTCTGTACCAACCATGTCGAGCGACCCGCCTGAACAGAAGCCCGGGGTCACCGTGTACTACAGGCACGAGGTCAGGGACCTGAACGCGCGCGTGAACGAGAACGAGGCCCTGGCTTTGTTAAGCAAAACATCGCGCGTGGTCGAGGCCCTGAAGACCTACCTTCAGGTCGCCGGCAGACCGGCGTCGCAGCGCTTTCTCAGGAGCGTCAACCTCGATGTGTACGCCGGCCTCAGCCGCATCCAACGGAGGCTCGAGCTCGGCGAGACCGACTACCGCCATCTCACGAGCGAAGTCAACATGGCGTTGCCGGTCTACATACGCGGGTTCTTTGATGCCAAGGAGTCGCTCGGCGCGATCGAGCGCGCCTTCATCGCGGCAACCGGCAAGAGCATGTGGCAATACGTCCGGGACGCGCGAAACGCCGAGCCAACCATTTGACATTGTTGGAAAAACAAAATGTTCTACTGAATAACACGAACCTTGTATTGAGACAACCTTATGAACTATCGCGCGAGCTAGCCCACAACACCATGCATACCGCGGCGGTGCTGTGTATTATCGCTGCGCTGGCTGTGCTGGCGAGCACCACTTGTACACCGGGCTACGAGCCATCGAACCCGTTCCCAGTTTGCCCATACCGGCGCATCGATGTAGCCAACCTCATGTTCGCCATCTCGACCGGTGGACTGCGCAACGGCACGTACGCCGGCACGTGTGTCGCACTGTCGTCGTTCAACAACGTCTGGCAATCGAACCTCGCTACGTCGGGCATACGAATGGCACAAGCCCCCGTCTTGGCATGTGGTAATGCCACACACGTGTGCTACGATACCTTTACATCGTTCGACTGCAGCTGCATGGGTGATTGCGACGTACTCTCCATGGCCATGTTCGGGCTGGTCCAGTGGGTCTTTGTGGCGGATGTCACGGTATAAACACATTCTTTATACCCAAATGATTTGTACAAGGTTACTCTACTAGGGAGCGGGGGGCGGTCCAAGGATTCCGTACACCGTTTCCATGGCGTGTACGCCGAGGATCGGATTCAACGCGCACGTGCTCGCACCACAGACTGCCGCGGGATCGGAGACGGCGTCGGCCGCCACAAACGTAAAGTATACGGGCTGGGTTAGGTCGAGGTCCACGCCGCCGGCATACATGTATTGGTTGGGAGGGAGCGTAGGTGTTATGGTTTGGAACGGTAAAAATCCATACGCGAACTGTCCGATCTGCGCCGCCGAGCACATGATGTTGACGTATGGTACCGAGCTCAGGCGGCGGAACACGTAATTGAACGTATAGTACGCAAGAAAGTTGCCGCTTGCGCCAGCGCCGCACGTCACATTCCCGAGACATACGTCCCGGAACTGGAAGCCGGCAGTAGTGCAAATGGTCGCCGAGTACGCGCCCCCGATCGACGTAAAACCGTTTGCCACGATCTTCAGGTTGATGTTGCGCGCAGTACCGGTCACGTAGTTGATGTTGATCGAGAACTGGCTCGTCATACTGAGCATGGTATAGTTGTTGGCCGGCAGAGAGAAATTACCCCAGTGTGATCCAAAGGTATTGTCGTAGTACGCCTGGAACGCAGGTATGCCCTTAACGTCGTAGTTGACACCCAGTGGATAGCTCGTGCTGGATGACACCAAAGTACCCTCTCCCGAAGTTGCGCGTATCATGGTGGCGCCTCCGGATACACCATTTACGCCGTCGACTCCGTTGGTGCCATTGGTGCCGTTGATCCCGTCGGTGCCATTCCGGCCATCGATGCCGTTCACACCGTTGGTCCCGTTGATGCCGTCAACACCGTTAATCCCGTTCGTGCCGTTCACGCCATCGATGCCGTTCACACCGTTGGTCCCGTTGATGCCGTCGACACCGTTAATCCCATTCGTGCCGTTCACACCATCGATGCCGTTCACGCCGTTGGTTCCGTTGATGCCGTCGATACCGTTAATCCCGTTCGTGCCGTTCATCCCATCAATGCCGTTCACACCGTTCGTGCCGTTCACGCCATCGATGCCGTTAATCCCGTTTGTTCCGTTCACGCCGTCGATTCCGTTGATGCCGTTTGTGCCGTTGATGCCGTCGACACCGTTGATCCCGTTGGTCCCGTTCACGCCGTCGATTCCGTTGATGCCGTTTGTGCCGTTGATGCCGTCAACACCGTTGGTCCCGTTCACGCCGTTGACACCATCGATTCCGGGCGTTACAATCAGATACTGTAACCACACGCTCGGGTTGGTCCCGGGTGTGACCCCGCTGTTGTTGACCAACGCGATGTAGCCGGTGTTGTTGTAGGTCACCAGGTCGTTGAAGGAGTAGGACGCGCTCGCGTTCCACGCCCCCACCGGGTTGATACCAACTCCGTTGGTGCCATTGATGCCATCAACACCATTGGTACCATCCGTGCCGTTAATCCCGTTCACGCCGTCGGTGCCGTTGATCCCGTTCACACCGTCGGTGCCGTTAATCCCGTTCACACCGTCGGTGCCGTTGATCCCGTTGGTACCCGGGATCGTGATCAAGTACTGGGACCAAGTACTCGGGTCGGTCCCCGGGGTGACCCCGCTGTTGTTGACCAACGCGATGTAGGCCGTGTTGTTGTACGTCACCAGAGAGTTGAACGGGTACGTGACGCTCGCGTTCCAGGTGCCCATTGGGTTGATACCGACGCCGTCGGTCCCGTTGATCCCGTCGGTCCCATTGGTACCGTTGATTCCGTTCACGCCGTTCGTGCCGTTCACGCCGTTGGTTCCATCGGTGCCGTTGATCCCGTCGGTACCGGGTATTGTGAAAAAGAACTCGAGCCACACGCTCGAGTTGGTGCCGGGTGTGACACCCGTGTTGTTGACCAGCGCAATGAAGCCGGTGTTGTTGTAGGTCACCAGGTCGTTGAACGAGTAGGGTGTGCTGGCGTTCCACTCCCCCTGGGGGGTGATTCCGATGCCGTCGGTGCCGTTCGCGCAGCTGCAGCTCCCGGTTGTGGTCGCGTTCAGCGCCACCACCCACGTGGTGTTGTCTTTGAAATACGCAGTGTTGGTGGCGGTGTCAAAGTAGGTCGAGTTCGGGTTGCCCAGTGTTGGTGGCGGCGGGGTGTCGCCAATGAAGGTGGTGCCCAGGTGCGACACCGTGTAGTTGAGCGCAAAGAACTCGTCGGACAGGGTGGTGTTCACAAGCACGAGCGCGTCGTCCAGCCCGTCGATCCGGCCGTTCAACTGGTCCTTGGCTACCGACAGCTCGTGGTGTGGATAAAAGTATGCAAACAGAAAAGAGGCCGCCGCCAGCGCGAACAACAGCAACAGCAGCAACAGCAACAACGCAAAGGCCATCCACAGTTTGCGGTGTGTGTCGCGATGCTGCTTCTCTTTCTCGCTCTCGGAGAGACTTACATCCATGGGAATGGTGCTTGCCGTCGCGCCCCCGTACGCGCGCGCGTACTCGTAGAACTCCTCGTCATTGTGCACCGACGTGTACACCTGCTGCATGGTGCCGCGCTAGAAAAACCCGGCTACACCGTGTACCAATAAAGGCGGTGCCACCGCGCGTCACTCGAGCACATCAACCATGAAGGCTGTGATTTATTATTCATGTGTTACAGGGAGTGCTATCCAAAGATTGGCAGCTCGTGGTAGAAGGCGTGTGAGACCAAGCCCGATGACATCTGCATCAGGGTGTCGCAGTCGCCGATGCACGTGCAATTGAACTGCGTGCTGATGTCGTCAAAACAGATGTGGGTCGAGTTCCTGTAGCACCCCATCACCGCCGATTGGATGGAGACGGTGGCAATCGTCGATTGCCGAAGATCCCACAGGGGGTCAAGGTCGTAGGTACGCAAGCATGACCCGTCGTAGTTGTCGCTGATCTTGCCCGAGTTCACGATTGCAAAGAGCATCCGGATCGGATCGATGCGGCGCATGTTGCACACCGGGAATATGGTCGACGGCTCGTATCCCTCGGTGCATACACCGAGCACACTGTGCGCAAACAGCGCGCAACACGCTAGAAACAGCACGCAAACTACGATGCGGCTCATCGCGAACAAGTTGGTACACGTACAAGCGGACGTATCCAGCGCGTCTCGCACGTATACTGGACATACTTTTTATTTGTACAATGAACCGCTAATACAGCGTGGCGAAATCGTGCACCGTCATCTGTGGCGAGACGTAGCAGTTGCTCGGTGAAGTAGATGGGCAGTAAGAGCTCACGTCAGCACCAATGTAGTCGGTCGATATGAAGCTGAATTGGAAGGGCATGGTCATGTTGATTTGCCAGTTTGCGTTCTGGTTATACTGATTGGCAGTATCGACAGTGACAGTGGGACCCGAGGAACCAGCGTAGTTGTTACCGAAGCTCGACGAGATGCAGGTGACGTTCACAAATCCCGGGAAGGCGATATTCGGGACCAGGGTGTATCGGAAGTCGTATTCGACAAACCAGTACGTCTGGAGGTTGCAGGGCGGGGAGGGCCCACAAAACCACAAGACCGTATATACTGGCGCGTCACACACGGTAAGCGTGGAAAGGGTGCCAGTAAAGGATTCGTAATACGTCAATCGGACCTTCAGACTGATGAACCGCGTGGTGCCCGTAAGGAACGATATCCTGTTCTGAATCACCGAATGCCCGGTCATGACCGAGAAGTTGAGGGCCGGCATCGAGAAGTTGCCCCAATATGATCCAAACGTATTGTCCGTGAACAAGCTGTAAACCTGGTACCCGTGGATCGTCTTGGATGGCGTGGGGATCGTGTTATTTGCGTATAGTTGGTCACCGTCGGTGGTGACCGCGATGGTCGCGGCTCCGCCGCCGTACACACTCGGGTTGGGCGACTGGCAAGAGCACGTGGCGTTGCTTCCGTCGATTCCATTGGTGCCGTTCACACCATTGATCCCATCTGTGCCGTTCATGCCGTTGATTCCGTTGATCCCGTCCGTGCCATTGCGGCCGTCGATTCCGTTGATGCCATCCGTGCCGTTGCGGCCGTCGATGCCGTTTGTCCCGTTCACACCGTTGATTCCATTGATGCCGTCCGTGCCATTTCGGCCATCGGCGCCGTTCGTCCCGTTCACGCCGTTGATGCCATCGGTCCCGTTGCGGCCATCGATGCCGTTGAT